>Ga0073914_10000055_pt1 | contig 18609 bp, 21 predicted proteins | sample GWRWT4_30Apr14_FD_71481 | JGI IMG/M metagenome (GOLD analysis project Ga0073914, IMG submission 71481) | Sand microcosm microbial communities from a hyporheic zone in Columbia River, Washington, USA - GW-RW T4_30-Apr-14 | ecosystem: Engineered > Artificial ecosystem > Sand microcosm >... | reverse complement strand
CCTGACGACAAAATCGGCAGCCGCGGCCGCGTGCTCAAGAGCAATCGCACCGACAAGGGGCCCGGCAGGATGGCAGGATAAAGCTGCCGTTTCGTCAGGCAGGGTGGCTGTAACAGGCGTAAAACGAGGCTTGGGCAGTCGGGGGGGGGCCGACTCCCGGGGAGGGAGCTGATTACAAGACCTGGGATCAGGTCCGGAGAAATGGTGCGCCAGGCGGGATTCGAACCCACGACCCCTGCCTTCGGAGGGCAGTACTCTATCCATCTGAGCTACTGGCGCGATGCCTATAAGTCTTTAATTATCAATGAATTAATGATTTACCATGTTGGCTCACTGACCTACACCATCATCTTAAGTCCACCGTAAGTCCAAGAGAGTTGATCTCCTGCCGAGGCGATAACAGCGAGTGGTGATGCGCTAAAGGCGGGCGGATTCTACATGATGATGGCCTCCATTTGTTGAGGTCTGTGTGTACAAGTCGGCATTGGTTGATAAGTGTCACAGTTGTCACGAATGTCACGCCGGTTTGAGAGCAAACCCCGGCTCCTGTTAGCCCCGCTTTTAGCGAGGGCAACCGCATGTCGGAGTAACTATCAGACTAACGTTGCCAGTTCTGTGTACTTGGCAACTTGGGCATCTGCTGTGAGTAGCCGCATTGGTTCACTAATAGCTTGAGCTACTAACATGCGGTCAAACGGGTCTCTGTGATGATCGGCCAGCTTTAGCAAGGCCTCTGTATGCTCACCACTTATGGGTAGCTCATTAAAGCCACTACTTTGTGCGGCTAACCGAATTTCAGGCAGATTCACGGGTAATTTACCCAAGCCTGCCTTGATGGCGATTTCCCAATAGGAAGCGCTACTGACATAGATTTCCGTTGCGGCCTCAATGATCTTCCTCGCGTCTTTAGACAGATGAGGATCATCAGCCAGTGTCCACAACAAGACATGAGTATCGAGCAGTATGCGCATCAGGCATCGCCCTCAAAGCTAGCCAGGACATGGTCAGGCAAAGGGGCATCAAAGTCCGTGGGGACGTTTAACTTGCCCTTGAGAGCACCGATTCTTGGTGCGCTGATGAAAGATATGGCCACCAGTTTGGCAACAGGCCGGCCATGCTTGGCAATGATGATTTCTTGCCCAGCAGCCACATCCTCAACAAGCCGCGACAAATGAGTCTTGGCTTCGTGAATATTGATAGTGTCCATGGTCATGTGACCTTTAGTCGGATTAATTTAGTTTATTCTAGTTCAATTTTCCTCGGGTATGCAATTTGCCGCTAAGCCATGCGGCTTGCGGTAATTACGGATAGAGAAAAGACAGGCCTGTCGGGTAGCCCCCCTGAGAAACACTCAAAAACTATGGTGACGAAGATGCGATTTGCTTAAGTCCACCGTAAGTCCAAAAGACATCCATTTCAGGATGCCTCCATGCACTTCGATGCGCTCAAACGGAAATACGAGAGGAGCTGTGACCAATAGGAAAGCTCTTATAAATCAGAGTCTTATGGTGTTGTGAGGTGTACAGACGATTATAGGTGCTGAGGTGCTGTGATTTTGAATTGCCACTGGAGGGCAGTACTCTATCCAGCTGAGCTACTGGCGCTTGAGGCGGGCAATCATACTGGCCTGGCTGGGGAGCGTCCATGCCGGAAGTGCCTGCAAATCAGGGTTTTGTAGAGGGGTTTTCGGCTTTTGGCACAGGGATTTTGCGGGTATACTGCCGCCGCTTTGAGGCGTATGACCGCCTTTTCATTTTTCTGTCGTGCTTAATTCTTGCCGAGGTTGCCGTGAAGAAGATCTCCCTGTTGTTGGCTGTGCTTGGTCTCAGCGTCGCTGGTTCTGCCCTGGCAGCCAAGACGACCAAGGAAGTCTCCAAGTACCCCATGGGTGAGCGTGGTGTGTATTCCGAGCGTGCAACGGCAGACCGCATCAAGCCGGTTGGCTCGGTCTGTGTGGAAGGCAAGGAATGTGCTGGTGTGGCCGCTACGGCTGCCGCGCCGGCTGCCGGTGGTGCCCCGCGTTCGGGTGACCAGATCTATAACGCCAACTGTGCCGGCTGCCATGGCGCAGGCGTGATGGGCGCTCCGAAGTTTGGCGACAAGGCCTCCTGGGCCAAGCACGTGGCCAAGGGTAAGGACACGCTGTACAAGCATGCCATCGCAGGCTTCAACGCCATGCCGCCCAAGGGCATGTGCATGAACTGCTCGGATGCCGAGATCAAGGCCACTGTGGATTACATGCTCAGCAAGTCCAAGTGATGCCGGGCTGCCCAAGGGCAGCAGCATAAAAAAGGAGCCTTCGGGCTCCTTTTTTATGGACGACTTTTACTGGTGGCGAGTGTTGTGGCGCTGACTCGCGGATGGAGCCTCAATCCTCTTTTTGCATCTTGCCCAGCATTTTCACGAACTCGAGGGCCAGCTTCTGGTTGCCAGGCGTGAGGTCGAGAAACTTGCGCTGCAGTTGCTGGATGCCCCGGCTGTATTCGGGCGACGGTTCTTTGACACCCCGGCTCTCCAGCTCGGCATACAGGGTGGTGACGGGCACACCCAGTGCCTGGGCCACTTTCTTGAGCAGCGTAGCGGAAGGTTGCTGGGCATCCCGCTCAATGCGCGAGAGATTGCCGGGGTCGGTCCCGGCCTCCAGCGCAACTGCCTCGAGGGTCAGGCCTTTTTCCATCCGTCGTTTTTTCAGCAGGGCGCCAATAGTCATGGCGCCGATTCTCTTGAGCCGTCTTGCCTACCGCAAAGCGAATACGCAATATACATTATATATAATTGCGTATTCGCAAGTTGGTTCTCAGTTCTGCATGATGCATGACGGGTGAGCTGCCAGCAGAAACGGATGGGCTGGACGAGAGCGATCAACAGGGAGTGTGGATATGGACGACGGAATGAGGCCGATCTCAAGCATTGTGGTGATGGCGGACGGGGCGTGTACTTACGCCTGGAGTGAGTCGGCGGAGTGCATCGGGCGCGGCGATCTCAGGATGATTGCGCAATGCCTGCTGGAGTATCGCGGCCTTTCCGATCTGGTGGATCTGGAATACGAGTTCTGGAGCTGGGCGGCTACCGTGCATTCAGCGAATGCGCTGAGCGCGGCGCAGTGGCGGGAATTTCATGTGGAGGGGCTGATACTGGCACGCCGGCTGGCCGACCTGATGCGTGATCTCGGCATACCGGTTTTCTACCGGAGCGGGCCTATCAGTGTGCACCAGCATTTTGACGTAGGCCCGCTATAAGCGGTCAGCTCAGGGCGGGCTCGCGTTCTCGGCCTGCAGTGCCTTGCCATGCACATGGTTCACCCACCAGCCAAATCCGGCGGCGGTGAAAAACATGATGAGGCTGTAGACGGCGGCGGGAATGGCCATGGTGGGGTTGTTCAGCAGCATCGGGCTGAGGGCAAGTGCAATGGCGAGCGTGCCGTTGTGAATGCCGATTTCCATGCCGATGGCCACTGCCTGGCGCTGGCTCAGCTTGGCCAGCCTGGGCAGGTAATAGCCGACAGCAAGGCTGAGCAGGTTAAAGCTCAGGGCGGCAGCACCCACCAGTGGCGCGTAAGCCATGAACGTGGGCCAGTCTTTTACCAGGGCCAGCACAATGATGAAGGCAAGCAAGAGCGCCGATACGATCTTTACCGGCTTTTGCATGCGGTCGGCAAAACTCCGGAAGCGGCTGCGCACCCACATGCCGATGAGCACGGGCCCGAGCACAATCACGAACACCTGCAGCACCTTGCCGAATTGCAGCGGGATGGCTTTGTCGGCCGACATGAAATGATGCAGTGAAAAATTCACGATCAGGGGCATGGCAAGAATCGCCACCACCGAGCTGACGGCAGTGAGCGTGATGTTGAGGGCGACATCGCCATGGGCCAGATGGCTGTACAGATTGGCCGTGGTACCCCCGGGCGATGCCGCGAGCAGCATCATGCCGACCGCCAGTGCCGGCTCCAGCGCAAAAATCTTGATGATGAAAAAGCAGAGCACGGGCAGGAGCAGCATCTGGCAGGCCAGGCCGATGGCCACCGGCTTGGGGTAACGGATGACGCGGGTGAAATCCGCCGGACTCAGTGACAGGCCGAGGCCCAGCATGATGACGCCAAGAGCGGCTGGCAGGGCCGTGGTCAGCAGGGGGTAGGCGCCCATTCCTGTTCATTCTCCGTAGTGAATGCCGGAGTGTCCCTGAATATCGTGGCGGGTGTTAGTAGGGTTATTACGCTTGTTTTGTTGGCTTTGCTTGGGTATGGCATCGGGTCGTCAGTTGCGGTGTGATGCGGCTCTCTACGTTATTTGAACATGTCCTTGAGCCCGGCCAGATGGGCGTGGCCCAGGGTTTTCTTTTCTTCCGGGCTGCGATTGCTGGTGCGGCCTTCCCACTCCAGATCGTCCTGCGGCAGCTCTTCGAGAAAGCGGCTGGGGGTAGTGGGCATGTTCTCGCCGGCAGATTTGCGGCGGGAGGCGTGGGTCAGCGTGAGCGTTTTGCGGGCGCGGGTGATGCCCACGTACATGAGCCGGCGCTCTTCCTCGATGGTCTCGGCCTCGATGCTGTTGCGGTGCGGCAGCAGGTCTTCTTCCAGCCCCATGATGTAGGTGTGCGGGAACTCCAGCCCTTTGGCCGCGTGCAGGGTCATCAGCTGCACGCGGTCAGAGTCGTCCTCTTCGGCCTGCTGTTCCAGAATGTCCATCAGCACCAGCTTGCGGATCACGTGCTCGATAGTCTTGTCGTCTTCATCATCGGCTTTTTCGGCCAGGCGCTGAATGCTGGCGAGAAAACTCTGCACGTTTTCAATGCGCTTTTCTGCCACGCCGGGTGTGCCGGAGGTATCACGCAGATGATCATCGTACTGGATGTCGATCAGCATCTGGCGGATGGCATTCAGGCTGTCGCCATCAATCACTTCGCGGGCGGTTTGCAGCAGCCACTGCGAGAAATCCTGGAGATTGCCGAGCTGGCGCTCCGTGAGGTGCAGGCCGAGACCCATTTCGTCGCAGGCGGCCAGCATCGAGCAGCTGCGTTGCTGTGAATAGCTGCCGAGCTTTTCCAGGGTGGCCGGGCCGATCTCGCGCTTGGGCGTGTTCACCACGCGCAAGAAGGCATTGTCGTCGTCGGGATTGATGATGAGGCGCAAGTAGGCCATCACGTCCTTGATCTCGGCACGCGAGAAAAAGGATTGTCCGCCGGATACCTTGTAGGGAATCTGCAGCTCGCGCAGCTTGGTTTCCAGCAGGCGCGACTGGAAGTTGCCGCGATAGAGCACGGCGAAATCGCGGAATTCGCTGCGGTGCATCATTTTGTAATTGAGGATGTCCGTGGCCACGCGCTCGGCTTCCGCATCTTCATTGGGGCAGGTGAGGATGCGGATGGGGTCGCCCATGCCGATCTGGCTCCACAACTTCTTTTCAAACACATGCGGGTTGTTGGCGATCACGGCATTGGCCGCTTTCAGGATGCGGCCCGTGGAACGGTAATTCTGTTCCAGCTTCACCACGGTGAGACTGGGGAAATCCTTGGTGAGTTCCACCAGGTTTTCCGGGCGTGCGCCGCGCCAGGCATAAATGGACTGGTCGTCATCGCCCACGGCGGTGAGGGCGCCGCGTGAACCCACCAGCAGCTTTACCAGCAGGTACTGCGCCGAGTTGGTGTCCTGGTATTCATCCACCAGCAGGTAGTGCACGCGGTTCTGCCATTTTTCGCGCAATTCCTTGTTGTCGCGAAAACCGGTGGTCGGCAACAAAATCAGGTCATCAAAATCGACAGCGTTATAGGCGCGCAGGTGGCGGTTATAAACTTCGTAGACTTTGGCGGCGAGCAGCTCGGCATCGTTCTCGGCCCGGCTGACCGCTTCGGCCGGTGAGACCAGTTCGTTCTTGAAGCTGGAGATCAGGTTGCGGATCAGGTCGATCTTGTCGCTGGCATTTTCCTGGTGCAGCAACTCACCGATCAGCCCTTTTGAGTCTTCGGCATCAAAAATGGAAAAGCCGCTTTTGAGCCCGAAGAATTCCATTTCGCGCCGCAGGATGTTGAGGCCGAGATTATGGAAGGTGGAGACGGTCAGGCCGCGTGCCTCTTTGCCCTGCACCAGCTTGCCGGCGCGCTCTTTCATTTCGCGCGAAGCCTTGTTGGTAAAGGTCACCGCAACAATCTTTGAGGCAGGGATGCCGCATTCCTGAATCAGGTAGGCGATTTTCTGGGTGATGACCGAGGTCTTGCCGGAGCCGGCGCCGGCAAGCACGAGCAGGGGGCCGCTGATATGACGCACGGCTTCACGCTGGCGGGGATTAAGGTCGGTCACGGCAACTCGGGTGCAGAAAAACAACAATGGCTGCGACAATCAGTCGCAGAGGGCTAGGGCGCCGGGCTTGTAGAATACGCCCGGTCCGGCATGTTCTTGAGAAAATCATGCCAGGCTTAACGTCAAACGCCCCGGACCGCATGCGCTGGGGCGTTTGTTTTGGTGGGGCGATTCTAGCGGGCGCCGTCGCTGCGGACAATTCTTGACGTGCCGCAGAACCGGCTGGCCATAAAAAAGCGGCTTCAGGGAGGGTTATCCCGAAGCCGCCATGGTGAAGTCCCTTTCTTTCTCTCTTTGAGACCGGGTCTGGTTCAGGCCGCTTTCTTCACGGCCTTTTCATCCAGCTTGAGCTCGCGCTTCCAGTGCTCCAGCAGCTCGCGGGTATCGCTTTGCCAAGGGTGAAAATCGCGACGGTAGTATTCGAAGTAGGCAGGCGCCATCTGGCGGAACCAGCCCTTGCGTCCCCACAGGCGGTTCATGCCTTTCAGCCATTGCGCCGGCTTGAACAGCTCGCCGTCCTCGCGCAGCAGACGCGTTTGAAAGCGTGCCTGGTTGAACATGAACATGCCGGTGGTGATGGCCATGGTGCGCACGCGCATCCAGTAATCGCCGACCTGCTCCTGGTAGACATCAAAAGCAACGCCCTTGTGTTCGTTTTCTTCCACTGCATGCCAGAGCCAGAGCCTGGCAATGGACGGGTCGATGGCTTCGTATATTTCCGGATTGGTGAGCATGCCTTCAGCCATGATGGCGGTTAAATGTTCCAGCGCACAGGTGATGGCCAGCTGCCGTTCCGGCGAGAGGTTCTGGCGAATGTAATCGATGCGTCCGCCCAGCTCTGCCTCGATGCCGGCCAGATTGATGTTGTGCTTTTGCGCATAGTGGTTGTAGTGGTCATGCTCTTTGGCATGCATTGCTTCCTGCCCGATAAAGGCGCTGACCTGCTGCTTCAGCTCGGGATTGGTAATGCGGTCGCGATAATGCCGAACGGCATCCACAAAAAACCGCTCGCCCACCGGAAAGGTGGCCGACAGGGCATTCATCGTGTGCGTGAGAAAGGGATTGTTTTCTATCCAGTAGCGCGGCACGTCATCGAAGCTGAAATCCATGCGGCGAACCGTAATGCTGGAAGAAGGCGGCTTGCGCTTGCTCAGGGCCTTTGTCATGGCAGTGCCTCCAGCAGCTCGGGCTTCTTCAGCATGCCGGCCAGTTTCTTCAGGCCCGCATCGCGCAGCGACCGGCTGTCTCGCTTGCTCGGATGGAAGTCACGCTTGTAGTAAGACAGATAAGCCGGGCCCAGCTTGCGCAGGAAGCCGGGTGTGCCCAGCAGCCAGTTGAAGCCTTCGCGAATGGAATTCCAGTCGCGCTTGTCCGTCATTTCGGCGCGCAGCTGTAAGTAGTGGAAAATCGTGAAGCCGGTAAACTCCAGCGTGGTCAGGGCCATTTCGCTCGCACGTATCCAGTAATCACCGACCTGCTCCTGATACACATCGTAAGCCACCGATTTGTGTTCGGACTCTTCCACCGCATGCCAGAGCCAGAGCGGCAGCATACGTTCGTCCATGCCTTTCAGGAAATCCGGATGCTCGAGAATGGTTTCGGCAAGCATGGCGGTGAAATGCTCCAGCGCACAGGTCTTGGCGAGCTGGCGTTCACGCGAGATATGCTTGGCCTGCCAGCGCACACCGTTGTAAACAAACTGCTCCACCTTTTTGGTGTGCATGCCTTTTTCCTGCATCAGGGCATTGAAGACTTCGTGCTCATTGCCGTGGTGTGCTTCCTGCCCGATGAAACCTTTCACTTCTTCTTTCAGTTTTTCGCTGCGCAGCGTCGGCTGGTAGTGGCGCACGGCACGCACGAAGAAGCGTTCGCCTTCGGGGAAGGTGCAGGAGAGGGCGGTGAGCAGGACGGTCTTGAACTGGCTGTTGTCGAACCAGTAGAGCGGCATGGACGGGTCGAACTGGAAATCCATGCGGCGTGGCTGGATGTCACTCTTGTTCAGACGCTTTATTTTTTTGCCGCTGTCAGGGCTGGCATTTACTTTGGCGTTCATGGGGGGACTCCTCCGATCTATGGCAGTGAGTATTCCCCGGAAGTGGCCGCAGAGTCAGTGTGCGGGATGCCAAGTTTTTGTCAGCAAGGGCCATGCCTGATAATGAGTGCCCGGTTCTTGTGACATTCCCATGAAAAACCCCCATGAAAAAGGCCGAAGACGCGGGGCGCCTTCGGCCTTTGAGCCTGCCTGCTGCGGTTCAGTCCTTGAGGGCGAAGTGTGCCTTCCACTTCTGTTCCAGCGCCTCACTCTCGTGGTCGTTGGGGTGGAAGCCGGGACGGAAGTAATCGAGGTACTGCACCGTCAGCTCGCTCATGAAACCCTTGTTGCCGAACAGGCTCCAGATGCCGCGGCCCCAGGACTTGAGGTTGAAGAGCTGCTTGTCCTGGGCCATCAGGCGGACCTGCTGCTCGCCGGCCACGATCGCGAGAAAGGTGCTGGCGATCACCATGAACACGGCGCGGGTGGCATAGTCGCCGCCGACCTTCTGGTAAACATCAAAGGCCACGGCTTTGTGCTCGGACTCTTCAATGGCGTGCCACAACCACATTTTGCGCATTACTGGATCATTCATGCGTTCATTCCAGTCATCACGGCGCATCAGCTGCGCCGCCACGGTGGCAGTAAAGTGCTCTAGGGCGCAGGTAACGGCCAGTTGCTGCTTGCTGCTAAGGATTTTTTTGACCAGTCCCAGCAGCTTGCCCACACGTTTGTCTAGGTATTCGATATCAATACCTTGGGCTTGCGCATAATCATTGAAAGCCTGGTGCTCCTTGGAGTGCATGGCTTCCTGGCCGATGAAGGCACTGATTTCCTTATGGATGACCGGATCATCGATCTGGGTGCGCACGGCACGCACGCTTTCCACAAAGAACATCTCGCCTTCCGGGAACAGGGAGGAGAGGTTGGTCAGGAAATGGGTCAGAAACGGGTCGTTATGGAACCAGTAGCGCGGCACGTCAGAGAAACCGAAATCCATGCGGCGTACGGGAAAACTGGCCTTGATCTGGGCTTGAGCGGTCATACGGTGACTCCTGTGAGAGCAGCGTGCTGTCCGGGGCCGTGACCTGCAGGGTCATTACGGCTAGGATTCCGGTCGCTCACCGGACAGCGGTTTGACACTTTCTTATCTTTCTTCATTGAATGTGTCATTGGACGATGTAAGTATTGCCGTCACTACCAAGCACCCGCTAGGTCATTTCGGGCCAAAAAAGGGTCGGATCAGTTATTCAGGGCCAGATTTCATGTCAACGGTCGATTTGCATCAGCCGGCTATACCCATCACCTACGCCCGCCAGCTGGTGGAGCTTTGCGCGCGCTGGCATGTCGCCCCGGCCGAGCTGATGGCGGACACGGCACTGGCCAAGCTGGACCTCAATTCGACCGAAACCCGACTGAGCCCGCTGGAGTTCAACCTGCTGGTGGCGCGCGCCATCCGTCTGACCGGCGAGCCTGCACTGGGCTATCACTTCGGCCTGCACATCAAGCTCTCTGCACACGGTTTTCTGGGTTACGCGGTGATGACCAGCGCCACCCTGGGCGAGGCGCTTCAGCTGACCGGCAAATTCTTCACGACCCGCAGTGGCGCGCTGCGCTTCAGTCATTTCATCGAAGACGACATGGCCGTGGTGCAGATCAACAGCACGGTCGATATCGCCCTGCCTTTCGCCTTTCCCTACGAAAGCCTGCTGGTCGGGTTCTGCCATGCGGGTGCCTATATCACCGGGGAAAGCAGCCTGGATGCCGAGATCTGGATCGATTTTCCGGAGCCGGCCTATTACACGGGCTGCGCCAAACTGCTGCCCTGCCCCATCCGCTATGGCAAGCCGGTGAACCAGCTGCGTTTTCCGGCCGAGTTGTTGCAACGCCCTCTGCTGATGGCGGACGCCACGGCCTCGCAAATGGCGCGGGAGCAGTGCGAGCGCGAGCTGCTGGCGCTATCCAGCCAGCCGTTGGTGTCGCGCGTGCGCGCCTTGCTGAGCGATGACCTCAGTGCCATGCCGGATCTGGACACGGTCGCCGGGCGTTGCTGCATGTCGGCGCGCAGCCTCAAGCGCAAGCTGGCCGAGCACGGAGTGAGCTTTTCCGAGCTGGTCGCCGATATCCGGCGTGACGAAGCCATGGTGCTGCTGACCGAAGGCCGGCTCAGCATCGAGCAGATTGCCGGGCGTCTCGGCTATCGCGACCCTGCCAACTTCACCCGGGCCTTCAAGGCCTGGACCGGTGACACCCCCCGCCAGTACCGCGAACAAACCCGCTTCGGTCAGCCCCGCCCCGGCGGATGACGAGATATCGGCCGGTTTGGTCGCTGGCCGCTTCCGGGTGATAATCGCCCGCCCTCACCTCCGGTCTCCCCCTTTTGGAGTGCTCCATGTCTGGCGTCACGCTCAGCCGTTATCTCGTTGAAAAGCAGCGCACCAATGCTCTGGTTACCCATGATCTGCGTCTGCTCATCGAGAACGTTGCATCGGCCTGCAAGGCGATTGGTGTTGCCATTGGCAAGGGCGCCATTGCCGGTGTGCTTGGCGGTGCCGGCACCGACAATGTGCAGGGCGAAGCCCAGAAAAAACTCGATGTGCTGTCCAACGACCTGCTCATCAATGCCAAGCAGGCCAATGGCACGCTCGCGGCCATGGCCTCTGAAGAAATGGATGACATTTATCCGATTCCGCCGGAATACCCGCGTGGCGACTATCTGCTGCTGTTTGATCCGCTGGATGGCTCGTCCAACATCGATGTGAATATTTCGGTGGGCACCATTTTCTCGGTGCTGAAAAAACAGACCCCGCGTGAAACGCTTGCCACGACGGAAGATTTTTTGCAGGCCGGCACGGCACAAGTGTGTGCCGGCTACGCAGTATACGGCCCCTCTACGCTGCTGGTACTGACCGTGGGTGACGGCGTGGATTGTTTTACGCTGGATCGCGAGCAGGGTGAGTTCGTGTTGACGCATGCCGCTATGAAAATTCCTGAGAACACGCAGGAATTCGCCATCAACATGTCCAACCAGCGTTTCTGGGAAGGCCCGGTGCAGCGTTATGTGGAAGAGCTGCTGATGGGCAGCTCGGGTCCGCGCGAAAAAGATTTCAACATGCGCTGGGTGGCCTCCATGGTGGCCGACGTGCATCGCATCCTCACGCGTGGCGGTGTCTTCATGTACCCGATTGACAGCAAGACCCGTGAAAAAGGCGGCAAGCTGCGCCTGATGTACGAAGCCAATCCCATGGCCTTGCTGGTCGAGCAAGCCGGTGGCGCCGCCACCAATGGCGGTGACCGCATTCTCGACATCAAGCCCGGTCTGCTGCATCAGCGCGTGCCGGTGGTGCTGGGGTCACGGCATGAAGTCGAGATTGTTCAGCGTTACCACCGTGAATGAAACGGTTTGAAAATGTGCCGCACATTTTCTGAATCCACCTTCCGCATCCAACGACAAGAAACTACGCATGTTCAACTCTGAGAAAGCGCTCCCCGAGCTGGAGCGCGCTTATGTGAATCTGATGATGGGCGTGGTGGGGCGTGGTCTGGTGTCTACCAGCCAGAATGATGAAACGGTACGCCGTGAAATTTCTGCCTTCCCTGCCGGCTATGTGTTCCAGATGGTGGTCATGCCTTCCGGCCCGGCGTTTTCTGCTGAAGTGCAGGCTGACGGCACGCTGCGCCTGCTCAAGGAATTCCAGGGCAAGCCGGATCTGGCCGTGCGCTTCAAGCACATGTCGCATGCCTTTCTCGTGCTTTCTTTTCAGGAAGGCACGGCACGCGCATTTGCGAATGACCGCATGTATGTCGACGGTGACGTGTCGCACGCTATTCGCATGGTGCGCTGCCTGTCCCGCATGGAAGTCCTGATTCTGCCGAAGATCGTGGCCGAGCGTGCGGTGAAGCGTTATCCCGCCATTTCGCTCGGTGAAAAAGCCGGCCTGGCGGCCCGCATCTATGCGCGTGTTGCGCTGAATTTTGTGAAAGGGGAATAAGAAGAAAATGGCCAAATCCTATTACGAATTTTTCTGCCCGGTGAAAGTCATTGCCGGTCACAAGGCGCTGGAACACATCCCTTTCGAGCTTTCCACCTTGCAGTCAACGCGGCCCATGGTGATTACCGACAAGGGCGTGGTGGCCGTCGGCCTGCTCAAGCATGTTGAAGCGGCGTTTGCGGGTGCGGAAAGTGTCATTGCTGCCGTGTTCGATGACGTGCCGCCGGACAGCAGCATGCAGACCGTGCGCAGTGCCGCGGCCATGTACCGCGCGAATAATTGCGATGCCATTGTCGCCGTGGGTGGCGGCTCCGTGATCGATACCTGCAAGGCCGTGAACATTCTCGTGTCGGAAGGTGGCGACGACCTGATGCGCTTCTCCGGCGCGCACAACCTCAAGCGCCCGCTGAAGCCCCTGTTTGTGGTGCCCACCACGGCCGGTACCGGTTCCGAGACCACGATGGTCGCCGTGATTTCCGATACCGAGAAGGGCGTGAAGGTCCCCTTCACTTCCTACTTCCTGATGCCGAATGCCGCCATCCTGGATCCGCGCATGACGCTGACGCTCCCGCCGCACATCACCGCCATGACCGGCATGGACGCGATGACCCATGCCGTCGAGTCCTTCACCTGTCTCGCTGCCAATGCCATCAGCGATGCTTACGCCACGGCGGCCATTCGCAAGATCAGCGAGAACCTGCTCAAGGTGATGGACAACCCAGCCGACGCCGATGCGCGCCTCGAGCTGGCCCAGGCCTCGACCATGGCCGGCATCGCCTTTTCCAATGCCATGGTGGGCATGGTGCATTCGCTAGGGCATTCCGTGGGCGCCGTTTGCCATTTGCCGCACGGCCTCTGTATGAACCTTTTCCTGCCCTATGTGCTGGAATACAACATGGACGTGAACGGTGACCGCATCGGCGAGCTGTTGCTGCCGCTGGCCGGTGCCGATGTCTACGCCACCACGCCCAAGCACGAGCGCGCCCAGAAGGCGATCAGCACCTTGCGTACCCTGCGTGACGAGCTCTATGAGCGCTGCAAGCTGCCACGCACGCTCAAGGAAACCGGCAAGGTGCAGGAAAGCCAGCTGGAGCAGATTGCCGATCTCACCCTCAATGACGGCTCCATCGTCTTCAACCCCAAGGAAGCGGATCGCGATGAAGTACTCGCGGTATTGCGGGCTGCCTGGGCCTGATCCGTTGTCCGTAAAAAAGGCCGCTTGTCAGCGGCTTTTTTTATGGCCGCGAGGCAGGAGCGGCGGGGCCTTGCCGGCGGGGCTCGCCAGAGGATGAGTAGTCATGCCGGGGTGTAGGAGGGCGGGGCCCGGGACGGCTTGACTTATTGGTATCCAGCGCCAATTATTGGTCTCGCATGTCCCCCGCAGGCAGAAATAGTTTCGTTGCTCGTCATCGCACTAGTCGGTATTCCAGTCCGTCATTTCCCCCTGTTCCGGTCTCATGCACACCGGGCATCACGCCCAAACATCATTGGTTATTCAGGTATATGCAAAAATGACAACTGGTACAGTCAAGTGGTTCAACGATGCCAAGGGCTTCGGCTTCATCACGCAGGACGACGGTGGCGAAGATCTTTTCGCTCATTTCTCTGAAATCAAGGCAGACGGTTTCCGTTCCTTGACTGAAGGTCAGAAGGTCTCCTTCGATGTAACGATGGGCAAGAAGGGCAAGCAGGCAGCTAACATCAAGCCTGTTTGAGCTTCTTTTCTGTAAAAAAGCCCGGCTTGCCGGGCTTTTTTATGGGTGCTTCCCGCCGATACACCGCTTATCAGGAAAGCCGCTTGACTTGTGCGCTGTAGCTGCCAGTATATCGCCCGCATGCCGCACAGGCAGAAAGTCATGCTCGTTAGTCCTAGCTCTCGCCAGTACTTCAGTTCGTCATTTCACCCTGTTCAGGTCTCATGCATTCCGGGCTAACGCCCATCTTTAGTTTCAGGTAGATGAAAAATGGCAACTGGTACAGTTAAGTGGTTCAACGATTCCAAGGGTTTTGGCTTCATTCAGCAGGACGACGGTGGCGAAGATCTGTTCGCTCACTTCTCCGAAATCAAGGCAGACGGTTTCCGTTCCTTGGCTGAAGGCCAGAAAGTCACGTTTGACGTGACCATGGGTCAAAAGGGCAAGCAGGCTGCAAACATTCGCCCGGCTTAATCCGGTCTGATGTAAAAAACCCGGCTTTATGCCGGGTTTTTTGTGGGCGCCGTTTGGCCATGGAGGTTCACTGAGACTGGCCCGTGCCTGCCTGCTTGATTGATGGACGGGTGGCGAAGCGTGTCGAGTTCCCCCCGGGCCCGGCTCGTGCCACCATCAGCGCCCCATCGCCACTCTCCACGCAGGGCTGCTCATGATTACTGTCCACCATCTGAATAACTCCCGCTCGCAGCGCGTGCTCTGGCTGCTGGAAGAGCTGGGCCTGCCCTACGAGATCAAGCGCTACCAGCGCGATGCCAAAACCATGCTGGCTCCGCCCGAGCTGCGCAAGATCCACCCTCTCGGCAAGTCCCCGGTGATTACCGATGGTGATCTCGTCATTGCCGAGTCCGGCGCCATCATCGAGTACCTCGTGGGCCGTTATGGCGACGGCCGTTTTGTGCCGGCAGCAGGGACGCCAGAGCGCCTGCGTTACACCTACTGGCTGCATTACGCGGAAGGCTCCGCCATACTGCCGCTCTTGCTGACACTGATTTTTTCGCAAATGCCCAAGGCGCCCATGCCGTTTTTCGTCAAGCCGGTGGTGCGCGGAATTGCCGACAAGGTAAAGAAATCCTTTGTGAACCCGCAGCTCAAGCTGCATCTTGATTACATCGAGAGTGAGCTGGCCAAAAGCCCTTTCTTTGCCGGTACCGAATTCACCGCGGCCGACATGCAGATGAGTTTTCCGATTGAGGCGGCCTGCGCACGTGGCGGTCTCGACAAGGCCCGGCCCAAAATGTGGGAGTGGCTGCAGCTGATGCAGGCACGGCCCGCCTACAAGCGCGCACTCGAAAAAGGCGGCCTTTACGAATTGCTGAGCTGATCCGTCGCGCTGACTGGCGGACATGCAGGCATAAAAAAGCCCGGCTCAAGCCAGGCTTTTTTATGCGCTCTTTCAAGCGTGAGAGGGTCTCGTTGCTCTGCGCGGTGTGATGGCATGGGCCGATTCGGTGCGGCTGATACGCTGGCGTGCGGTTTCCAGCAGTTCTGCGGCGCGGCTTTCTTTTGCCTGGGTGACCAGTGCGGCAAAGGTTTCCCGGATCTGGGCTTTGCCGAGGTCGAAACTGGTGAGCACAATACTTTTCAGCAAGGTGGGAATACTGCGAGTGGCCATAATCGTTGACTCCTGTACTGCAACAACGTCCGTTTGAGAGGTACTGCCGGGTGGCCCGGCAGCGGTATAGCGATTGGCATTATCTCCCCGTTTGATGAGAAAGCGGGTCTCGGGAAGTGCCTTTTGTGTAAAGAGATATGGCCGTTTACGTGCCGGAGGTATCGGCATACGGCACGCGATAGGGCAGGGCGGTCTCGTCGTCTTCGCAGGACAGGCTGATGGTGCAGGGCAGGGGCGGCAGCTGCGGCTTTTTCAGGCTGGGCACGGTGATGATGGCCGCATTCATGCCGTCTTCGCGTGTCACAAAAATGTTCGGCAGCGCCTGTTTCAGTTCATCCGGGAAGACATGAAGGCTGAGCGCGGCCAGGCGCGTTGCCAGATGCACCAGCTCCATGTTTTCGGTGGGCCCGCTGGCGCCTGCTTCTTTCAGTTCGGCATTTTTCTTCAGCAGGTCATAGAGCCGTGTGTTGAGCAGGGTGAGTTCCAGAAATACCCGGCGCAGGTAAAGGTTGTAGGAAAACGCGGTATTGCCGCCGGCATGCACCAGCAGGCTGGGGCCGAGCGCGCCTTGCGGGTCGGCCTCTTCAATAAAGAATCCGGACACCACCACCGTGCTGGCCTTGAAAGACACCAGGCGCACGCGTCCGTCATGCTCACGCAAGCGGCTTGCTTGCAGAGCGCGGGCCTCGGCAAAGGGCTGGATGCCTTTCAGGAAATGGCGGTGCTCGGTGGAACCCGCCCCGAAATAAGCGGCGACAAGCCCTGCACAGTCCGTGATGTGGCGATCCGCATGCTTGATCAGTGCGGCCGTGGTTTCAGCCAGTTCCTGATCGGCCTCGTGTTCCGTGTTGAGCTGCACGCTGAACACATAAGCGGAGAGCTGCTCGATCACGTCTTCCATGCGGCGCAGGGTCTGACTGAGGCTGATGGCATAGGTGCCGGCCGGATGGCGCTGCCCGGGCTCAAGATGCAGGGCACGGGTTTCCGGTGTGCTCTTGAGCAGGCGAAGCAGGCTTTTGCCCTGGGGGTGCAGTTTCTTGCTGATGTTCATGAAGTGGCGGTGCCATCAAAACGGAACGGAATCGGATGGCGGCATGATGCCGCCCCCGCAGGTCAGAGCCAGGCCAGGCCTGTGCTCAGAAAACGCCGGCCTGCAGTTTCTGTTCGGCTTCCAGGCCCCAGCCATCGGTTTGCAGTGCGGCGGCCTGCGTGGTCTTGATGGCAATCAGCGTGAACACGAAATACACCGCTGGGCCGAGGCAGACTTCATAAATCACGGTGTAGTCACCGGCGGGCACGTCGAGCGGAATGTGCATTTCCTCGCTGGGTGAGGAGACGGCCAGCTCGGCGTTGTCGATCAGGGCAAACGGTATTTGCAGGGTGCGCTGTGCCTGCGGGTCCGGCGTAAAGCCGTCGGCCACTTTCACGGAGATGCTGGCATCGAACGTTTCTTCGGCCAGCGGGTCCAGCATCAGCAAACCGTTCTGCTGCACCAGCCCCTGAGCGAGATTGCCCGGGCCCCACTGGAAATCCTCTTCGGTGCAGATGCGCGAGCGTAGGCGCAGCTGGCTGTGGGAGATGGTGAGGTCGAGTTTGATTTCCATGGGGCTGGTCCGGGTTTGGCGGGTGTTGAATGGGGCGGGATTATGAGGGGGCTGGGTGCTTATTGCACGGGTGGTTGATGGGAGGCTTGTCCTGCTTTGACGACAGCCATAAAAAAATCCCGGCATGCCGGGATTTTTTTCAACAGGAGGCGGAGCGGCTATTTGCAGTCTTTGTAGGACCAGTCCGTTTTCCCATAAGTATTGTTCTGTATGACCTGGGTATTGTTTTGCAGGCATTTGCTGCGATCCAGATATTCCTGATTACGCTGGTCTGCACTTTTGCCGTCGCTGTACAGATTCTGGATGCGGCGCATATTCGCCGCTTCAGCCGCCGCGTTATTGCGCTCCAGAGCGACGCGCGCGGCCCTGCGCATCTCGTCGCAGCGGCGGCCACCAAAGCGGCAATAGACTTCGGCCTCATAGCTGTCGATGGTGCCTTCGCGATCTATGCGGGCCACAAAAGCATTCTGGTCAGCGATGGACTGCTGGCGTTTGGCAGCGAGGCGACGCTCTTCACCGGCCACCCATTTTGCCGCATCGGCATTGCCGCCATTGGCAGCGGCACGCATCAGCTTGTCTTTCTCGGCAGGTTGCACGTTGCCCAGTGCGGCCTGATAGCTCGCGTTCACATGATTTTTCGCCGCCGCTTTCAGATACCACTGCTGGGCGATGCCGCTGTCTTTGCCCGCCCAGTTACCGGCACGGAAATATTCACCCAGTTCGAACATGGCCTCGGCATCACCCGATGCCGCCGTGGCTTGCAGGCGCAGTACCGTAGCATCGGTAAGTTGCAGCACCGCTTTGCGTGCCGGCTCGCTGCCCTTGGCGGCGGCTTTGCGATACCACTCCAGCGCGGTTTTTTCGTCACCCGAAGCACGATGATTATTCGCCAGCTGCAGCATGGCATCCGCCGTACCACCGGCCGCTGCCTTTTGTTGCCAGGCCAGTCTTTCCTGCGGCGTGCTCGCACGATTGGCCATGGCCGTGAGGGCTTGCGGCTGACCGGCTTCGGCAGCTTTTTTCAGCCACTGTTCCTGGTCATTCGTGTTGCCTGCGGTGCCCATGCCGAAAAGCGCGAGCGGGACGTAGGCCTGGCTCAGGCCCCACATGGCCTCGGCATCGCCCTTTTCCGCCAGCGGCTGCAGCCGGGCTATGGTCTCGGCGCGTGCTGCCAATTGGCGGGCGCCTTCAGCCCATCCGGGATTATTCACATGGGCCGAGTCAGTCGAGCGTTTCATGTTGTCGGCCGCGGCCATTGCCAGGCGCTGGGCCTCTGCCGGATTGCGCGCCACACCGGATTCTTTTTCATTGCCATAGAGCAGGTAGAAGGCCATCCGGTACTGCGAGCTTGGGTCGCCGACGTCA
>Ga0073914_10000054_pt1 | contig 18670 bp, 15 predicted proteins | sample GWRWT4_30Apr14_FD_71481 | JGI IMG/M metagenome (GOLD analysis project Ga0073914, IMG submission 71481) | Sand microcosm microbial communities from a hyporheic zone in Columbia River, Washington, USA - GW-RW T4_30-Apr-14 | ecosystem: Engineered > Artificial ecosystem > Sand microcosm >... | reverse complement strand
CCTGTAGTTCCCGCGAGCAAAACGCCCCAGGCTACAAGTTGCTCCAAGATAAATACGCTTAACAACCAACCGGGCAACACGGCCTTAACCCATGCAAACACGGCGGCAAAGAGGAGGACGGTAATCACGAACTTGCCGGCCTCACCCTTGTAAAAACCTTGCACAATCTGCTGTGCCTGTGTGGCACCTGCATGACGAAAGGCCTGCAGGGCAAAATACACACTGCCCGCGATGGCGATTCCGCAACCCAGACCTGCCGAGAGCACCGCTTGCGCACTGGCAAACAGGCCAGCAACAAGCATCAGCATCAAAGCCAGCACGCACTGCCATTTCAGCAGTTGCAGGGCCTGTGACCGATCCACCAAGGGACGAGGCTGACTCACATGGCATCCAAAACGCGGCAGGATTGGGGGCAGCTTTCACACAAAACAGAGGGGCTGGCGAGAAAATAGCCAAGCCCTTTTCAGGCGCGGCGGATTATAGAGAGAGGCCCCCTCTTCCGCAACCGCGAAGACCGGCCCTGAAGCAGGGGAAAAGTGGGCCAATCACTTTGGGAACACCAGATATGGTGGCTTTCCGATGCAATGGCTACGACATTTGGTAAAAGAGAAAGTTTCTCATTACGCCTGTCAGTGAAAACATTTTACCGGCGGGCTCATATAAGCCCGGTCTTGGCTGACCATAGCCCGGTTTGTCTGGCTGCACGCGGCCGCAAATACAGCGGCCCGGGCTGCCTGAACACAACGCACCATACCGTCATCGGGCAGGAAATATCCCCCTTAGCCTCCGGCAGGTAACCCTTCCTTTCAGGCGACGGACGCCGGAATCATCAAGCTAGAGGGTGCATTTCCTGGGACTGTGATCGTGCATGGGCTGATGTGCATGACTGGAAAATCTCAACCGGCAAGCACCGTAAAAAGGGGCGGCTCCGATAGACCACTGTTGAAACACGAGTGCCAGCACACAAAAAACGAGCGATTACTCGCGCCCGACAGAGCTAAACCATCGGCCAACAAAGCCTTACTCATCTCCCGTTCTGAAAAACGCGGTGAGTGGTTAGGGTGGCGCTGTGTTCAGCTGCCATACCGGCAAAGGAGATTGTCATGTTTCGTCGATACGTTTTAGCGGGCGCTATTGCCCTTACCGCAGGTGCCGCCAATGCCGCGCCTTTTTCCTATGACTACGTGGAAGGCGGCTTTGGTGAAGTCGACAGTGGTGAATCCATTTTCATCGGCGCCAGCAAGTCGCTGGAAAACAATCTCTTCATTCTCGGCAATGTCTATGCCGTTGATTTTGATCACGGAGTAGAGGGCGCCTATGTAGAAGGCGGTGTGGGTTACCACGTTCCGCTGAGTGCGCAGGCCGACTTCTTTACCACGGCCCAATTGCTTTACTCGAAGTTTGACGTGAACCGTGGCGACGATGACGATCTGGGCGGCATTGCCCGTGCCGGTTTGCGCTTCACCCCTGTGGACAAGGTGGAACTGGAAGGCTCCGTAGCGCTGAGCTCGAATGACTTCCTGGTAGATGATGGCCTGGGTTTCAGCGCCTCTGCCCGTTACCACATCGACCCCCGTCTCTCGGCCGCCATCGGCTACAGCAGCGAAACCGAACTGGATGGTGCTTTCATCAGTGTGCGGTACGCGCTCCGGTAAAAGTGGCGACTGAAAAATCCGGCATCCGCCGGATTTTTTTTGCCTGTCTTTTGCTTGCGCTTACCGTGCTGCCGCACGCGTTTTCAGGCGTGAGCCAGATCAAGGCTCGCGGATATAAGAAAGCCGCTTCTGCCGGTATTTGTCACGGGTCAGCATCTGGCGCAGCAACTTCAGCGTTTGTGCCGGCTCATCCGGCAGGTTGTAGTTGAACAGCACGGGGGGCACATAGCCACCCGGGTCTCCCTGCCCCCACAACTCTATTTTCACGATGCCGTTTTTCTCCGGCGTCAAACGCCAGGTACTTTGCATGTTGGTCAGACGGACGCGCTTGGGGTTGGTGCTGACAAGCCCTTTCTCTGCGCGGGTGACGATCTCCACCACACCGCTCTTGTGCTGCCGGAGAGAGGCGCGCATCACGCCTTCGCGCTCGATAAAGGGATACGGCAGTTTGTAGACGCTGTGCAGCCAGATATCGCTATTGCCTTCGCGCTTGATCAGCTTGGCGCTTTTCATGCGCGCCAGCCATTCCGGCATGGCCGGCACATCGGAAAGCACGGCCACAATGCTGGCCAGGCGGGCATTAACCCGCGTCACGGCATAAAAGCTGTTATAGGAGGTAGCGGCACTCTTGCGCGAGTAGACGCTTATATCGCGAGCTTCATCACGGCGTTCAAGCTGCCAGTCGCCGGCGAACACTCCCGACGAAAGACAAATCAAAAACAGCGGGATGAAAACCTGCCTTGAAATCTTGCGTACGCTCAAGAAAAGCATGCGCATTACTTGATATGAGCAAGAATACCGTCGAGCTCATCCAGCGAGTTATAGCTAATCACCAAGCGGCCCTTGCCCTTGGCGGTGTATTCAATCTGCACCGGCGCGCCGATTTTTTCAGACAGCGTGTCCTGCAGTTTGCGCACATTCGGGTCCAGGGTTTTTTCTGCTTCGGCAGGCTGGTCCTTTTGGGCAATCAGCGTGCGCACCATGGCTTCCGTCTGACGCACCGAGAGGCCCTTGGCCACCACGGCTTTGCCGGCCCTGCCCTGCATGTTTTCCGGCAGCCCAAGCAGAGCCTTGGCATGCCCCATTTCCAGATCGCCATGCTCGAGCAGGGTCTTGGCCTCGGGGTTCAAGGCCATCAGCCGTAGCAGGTTGGTAACCGTGGCGCGTGATTTGCCTACCGCGTCCGCAATCTGCTGGTGCGTGGACTGGAATTCATCGGCAAAGCGTTGCAAGGCAATCGCTTCTTCCATGGGATTGAGATCTTCGCGCTGGATGTTTTCGATCAGCGCCATGGCAATGGCGGTTTCATCCGGAATTTCACGGATGATGGCGGGAATGGAGTCAAGGCCGGCCAGCTGCGTGGCACGCCAGCGGCGCTCACCTGCGATGATTTCGTATTTGTTGTCGCCGATGGGGCGCACAACAATGGGCTGCATCACGCCCTGGGTCTTGATGGAATCGGCAAGCTCCTGAAGTGCCGCCGGATCCATGTCGCGACGCGGCTGGTAGCGGCCACGCTGAAGGAATTCGACAGGCAGTTTCTTCAACTGGCCATCGGTAGGTACCTTCCCCTCTTCCACGGCAGCAACGGTTTCCTTCACCTGCTTTACACCGGAGAGCAGGGCATCAAGGCCGCGGCCGCCGCCCAGTCCGCGTTTTTTCGTTGTCGTCGTCATCGTGCAACCTCGGGCGCCGCAATACAGCGCAAACAGCAAGTCAAAAAAGAGCGCTCTTCTTTAAGAGGAGAAGAGCAAAATCGGGAAGGGAGTGAACATTGACGCTTCCCTGCGTCAAAAAGAATTACACCGCCTCGGCAGCTGTCTTGCGCGGGCTGTCCTGACGGCGCAGCAATTCTGCGGCCAGTGCGAGATATGACATGGCGCCACGCGAGGCACGGTCATAATTGATGACGGCCTGGCCATGCGCCGGCGCTTCGGCCAAGCGCACATTGCGCGGAATGATGGTCTCGAAAAGACTGTCCGGGAAATGCGCCAGCAGCTCAGCCGACACATCCGTGGCCAGGGTATTGCGCGGATCAAACATGGTACGCAGGATGCCGGTGATATGCAGACGGGGATTCACCGTCTGCTTTACCTGATCAATGGTGTCGGTCAGTGCCGCCAGACCTTCAAGCGCGAAATACTCGCACTGCATGGGAATGATAACGCCATCGGCTGCGACCAGGCCATTCACCGTCAGCATGTTCAGCGAAGGCGCGCAGTCAATCAGAATGAAATCATAATGGTCGCGCACGGCATCAAGTGCCTGCTTCAATCGCAACTCGCGACCGATGGCATTCATGAGTTCAACCTCAGCTGCCACGAGGTCTCCATTGGCACCGATCAAGTGATAGCCCGCTTCCAGATCCTTGATGATGGCTTGCTCGGCCGTGCACTGGCGGGTGAGCACATCATAGGCACTGTGGTTCATCTCGTGCTTGTTGACGCCAGAGCCCATGGTGGCATTGCCTTGCGGATCCATGTCAATCAGCAGCACGCGGCGCTTTGTCGCCGCGAGCGATGCCGCGAGATTGACGCTGGTGGTGGTTTTGCCAACGCCGCCTTTCTGGTTGGCTACCGCCAGAATCTTGTCCATGTTTTTCCCCGCAATTGCGACCGCCCAGTGAGGCAGCCACGCGTTATTTTTTTGCCAGACGCACAAGATGCCGTTCTTCATCCAGAAACGGAATCTGCAAGGCCACCACTTCACGCACCACAAACCCTTCGGGAAGTGCTGCCATTTCTTCCACCGGCTTGACGCCTTTCATGGCGAGAAACTCGCCACCTTCATTCAACAGTTGTGCACTGCCCTGAACCATATCGGTCAGGGTGGCAAAGGCGCGGCTGCTGACCACATCAAACGTTTTGCCAAATGCTTCGACACGACTTTGCACAGCCTCGGCATTTTTCACGCCGAGATCAGCAATGGCCTGGCGCAAAAAGCGGATCTTCTTGCCGTTGCTGTCCAGCAGGGTGACCTGCAAATCCGGCCTCACCAGCGCCAGCACAAAACCCGGCAGGCCGGCACCCGTGCCCACATCAATCAATGTCTTGCCTGCTACGTGCGGAAGGATGGCAAGGCTGTCGAGCAAATGCTTGACCACCATCTGCTCCGGATCGCGCACGGCGGTCAGGTTGTAGGCCGCGTTCCATTTCAGCAACAACGACAAATAGTTCAGCAGGGCATCTTCCGACCCGGAGGGCAGGGTGAGCGCTAACTGTCCAATTCCATCATGCAGCTTCTTTGCCAGACCATCACTCATGAAGCCGCTTTTTCCTCTTCCTGTGCAACGACACGCTGGCCGGCACCGTATTTTTTCAGCCAGATCATGAGCAGCGATACCGCTGCTGGCGTCACACCCGGAATGCGGCCGGCATGAGCCAGTGTTTCGGGACGACCATTCTTCAGCTTGTGTCGTACTTCGTTCGAGAGGCCCTTCACAGAGTCGTAATCGAAGTCTGCCGGCAGTCGGGTTTCTTCGTGGCGCTTGAGGCGGCCGATGTCATCGGCCTGCCTGTCGATATAGCCGGCGTAACGTGCATTGATTTCAATCTGCTCGCCAACGGCATCAGGCGCATCGGTATCGATCAGCGCCTGAATCTGGGCATAGCTCACCTGCGGCCGCTTGAGCAGATCCATCAGGGAATATTCGCGACCGACTTCCTGGCCTGTGCTTTCCGTAAAGCGTGCAGCCACATCCGTACCCGGATGTACCCAGGTGGATTTGAGGCGCTGGGTTTCCAGCGCAATCGCTTCCATTTTTTCGCTGTAGGCGGCCCAGCGGGCGTCATCGACCAGACCCAGCTCACGACCCTTTTCCGTCAGGCGCTGATCGGCATTGTCTTCACGCAGCATGAGGCGGTATTCGGCACGAGAGGTGAACATGCGATAGGGCTCTTTGGTGCCGAGCGTAATCAGGTCGTCGACGAGCACGCCGAGGTAAGCCTCGTCACGCGTTGGATACCAGCCCTCTTTTTCCTGCGCCAGCAGGCCGGCATTGAGGCCGGCAAGCAGGCCCTGCGCACCCGCTTCTTCATAACCGGTCGTGCCATTGATCTGGCCGGCAAAAAACAGCCCGGCAATGACTTTGGTTTCCAACGTGTGCTTCAAATCGCGCGGATCAAAAAAATCATACTCGATGGCATAGCCGGGACGCGTGATATGCGCGTTCTCCATGCCGCGAATCGAACGCACCAGCTGCAACTGCACATCAAAAGGCAGTGAAGTGGAAATGCCGTTGGGGTAAAGCTCGTTTGTCGTCAAACCTTCCGGCTCGATAAAAATCTGGTGCGAGCTCTTGTCGGCAAAGCGGTGAATCTTGTCTTCAATCGACGGGCAGTAACGCGGACCCACGCCTTCGATCACACCGGTATACATGGGTGAACGGTCAAGTCCGCCGCGAATGATGTCGTGCGTGGCTTCATTGGTGCTGGTGATCCAGCAGCTCACCTGCTGCGGGTGCATCTCGCGCGTGCCCATGAAGGACATCACCGGTAAGGGCATATCCCCGGCTTGCTCTTTCATTTTCGTGAAGTCGACCGATTTGGCGTCGATACGGGGCGGCGTGCCGGTTTTCAGCCGGCCAACGCGCAGGGGCAGTTCGCGCAGGCGATTCGCCAGGGCAATCGAGGGCGGGTCGCCGGCACGGCCGCCGCGATGATTTTCCAGACCGATATGGATGGTGCCGCCGAGAAAGGTGCCCGTGGTCAGCACCACGGTTTTTGCATCGAAACGGATGCCGGTCTGGGTGACCACGCCCTTGACGGTTTCACCCTCCACAATCAGGTCATCGGCAGCCTGCTGGAAGATGTCGAGATTGGGCTGGTTTTCCAGCATGGCGCGAATCGCTGCCTTGTAGAGCACGCGATCGGCCTGGGCGCGGGTGGCGCGCACGGCCGGGCCCTTGCTGGAATTGAGGATGCGGAACTGGATGCCGCCTTTGTCGGTGGCCAGTGCCATGGCACCACCCAGCGCATCAATCTCGCGCACCAGGTGCGACTTGCCGATACCGCCGATGGCGGGGTTGCAGCTCATCTGTCCTAGCGTTTCCACGTTGTGCGTCAACAGCATCGTGGCGCAGCCCATGCGTGCCGCCGCCAGAGCGGCTTCGGTGCCGGCATGGCCACCGCCGATCACGATCACGTCATAGGTTTTGGGATAGCGCATGGAGCCGGCCTGCCCTTGCAAGGGGAGTCATAAAAAAGGGGGAACGTAGTATAAGGGCTCACCCGGCAAAGAGAAGCGCCGTGTTCATTTTCTGACCAGCCCGCCAGCACTTTCCGGAGACCGCCGTCGCCATGTCCCTGCCCAGTCTTGATGAGCTTTTTGCACCCTGGCAATCCGCCCTCGGCGAGGATTATCTGCCCTACCGCAACCACGTGGAGCGAGTGCTCAGGCTCTGCGAGCTGCTGGCAGGCGGCACATTGCCCGATCCTCTGGCCTTCCGGGTAGCGGCGGTCTATCACGACATCGGTATCTGGAGTGACGGCACCTTCGATTACCTGCCACCTTCGCGCGCCCGTGCCTTCAACTGGCTTATCGAGAACGGGCATGGTGGCAAGGTGCCGCTGGTGGAGGCGCTTATCGAAAACCATCACAAAGTGAGGGCGGCCGGTCCTGCTGCTGACCCCGTGGAGATCTTCCGCAGAGCCGACTGGATCGACGTATCATTGGGCCTGCTCCGCTTCGGTCTTCCCGGGGGCGAGTACCGGGCCTTGCTGAAAGCCATCCCGGATGCCGGCTTTCACCGCAGATTGCTTGAGCTTGGCGGCAAGCAAGTACTCACCAGGCCCTGGCAGCCCCTGCCCATGTTCCGCTGGTAGTCAGTCCCGGGCAGCCTGGGAAGAAAGATCCGTATCCCGGGTTTCATGCACCAGCAGCACCGCAACCAGACTGATCAGGGCTGCTGCTGTCACATAGCCACCGACCCACGGCAGGCCACCCTCTGCCACCAGCAGCTGGGCCAGATAGGGGGCAAACGAGGCACCGATAATCCCGCCGATGTTGTAGGCCACCGATGCCCCCGTGTAACGCACAGCCGTGGGAAACAGCTCAGGCAAAAAAGCGCCCATGGGTGCAAACACGAGGCCCATCAGGAAAAGCTCGATGGCCAGAAACACCGTGATCAGCACGGCATCGCCAGTGGCAAAAAACGGCGCCATGAAAAATCCCGATACCGCCGCCAGCACGATACCGGTCAGCATCACCGGCCGGCGGCCGTAACGATCGGCCAGTCTGGCCGAGATCAGGATGGCCACGGCCATGAAAACAATCGCGATGCATTGCAGCGAAAGAAAGTGCTCGCGGGAAAATCCCAGTGTCTTGGTGCCATAGCTCAGCGAAAAAACGGTCGCGATGTAAAAAAGCGCATAGCACACCACCATGGCAAACGTACCCAGCAAGGTCGGTCGCCAGTAATCCCGTAGCAGCGTCTGCAGTGGAATCTTTACCCTTTTCTCCTGCTGCATGGCTTCACGGAGCACGGGGGACTCCACCAGTTTCAGCCGCACATACAAACCCACGACCAGCAGTACGGCGCTCAACAGAAACGGAAGGCGCCAGCCCCAACTTCTGAACTGATCATCAGACAGGGTCACCGCCAGCAGCAGGAAAAGACCATTGGCCATGATGAAACCGATGGGTGCGCCTAGCTGGGGAAACATGCCGAACCATGCACGGCGCCCTGGTGGCGCATTTTCCGTGGCCAGCAAGGCAGCCCCGCCCCACTCCCCGCCCAGACCGATGCCTTGGCCAAAACGCAGAAAGCACAAGAGCAGCGGTGCCCAGAAACCGATTTGGGCATAACCCGGCAACAGGCCAATGAGCATGGTGGAAATCCCCATGATCAGCAGTGATGCCACAAGAGTGGTTTTACGGCCAATGCGATCACCAAAGTGGCCGAACAAGGCAGCCCCCAGAGGACGTGCAATAAACGCGATGCTGAACGTGGCAAACGCACTCAGCAGCTGCGCTCTCTCCGATTCACCGGAGAAAAAGATGGGTCCAAAGACAAGAGCGGCAGCCGTGGCATAGACGTAAAAATCGTAGAACTCGATGGCCGTACCGACGAGGCTGGCGATCATGACACGGCCGGTGGTATTGGGGTTGTTCATGGACTCATTTTCTTTTGGTTTTCGTGGGAGCGGCTTTAGCCGCGATGCTTTTTACAAGCTCTTGCGTAGGCAGGTTTCCCGGAGCATCGCGGCTAAAGCCACTCCCGCAGGAAGTCCCCGTGGGACTACCGGCACTACTTCGATACAAGACCTAACCATTGACACAAATATAAGCAAATTCAATAGCTTATATTTTTATATTAAATATGTGGTCACATTTGTGGGCACAAACAAGCCCTCCCTCTTGTGCTCAGCAAAAACCATGGTCTCGCAAAAGAATACGGCGCCCAAAGGCGCCGTATTGAGAGCAGTTCAATAGTTTTAAGAGCTATGAACCCTATAAGCAGCGGCCTCAAGAGCAATACGCTCTTGAAACTTCTCAAGTCTGCGCTCTGAAAGGGAGGCCACAGTGCAAGCCTTCTGGGCGGAGGCCGAACCCTCACTCGACGGGAGCGGTAGGGATGGTTGCTGGGGTAACGCGCCCTTGAACTCTTTTTTCATTATCGGTGAGTTCCTGAATTACTAGCCATTCATGCCGAGGGAAGTCGTCGAGCGAAACCTGAACAACCGGTCTTGCAGTCTTCCTGTCGAATTCGCGCATCCTTCCATCTGCAGCCTTTCGTGTCAACGGTGGGCCAAACAGCCTAAGAATGTTCTTAGGCGCAACTCCAGAGAATTGCAAGAACAAGACCCTTTTACCCTTATCAGACTCATTCTCTGAAACAGAGTCAGAATGAAGCTCGGTGGCCAAGCTCTTCGGATAGGGCTCAATGTAAATGACCCTATGGATTCCGCTGGCAACGATATGTCTGGCACATGAGTGACACGGGAATGTTGTCGAGTAGAGGGTCCCACCTAACGTCCCAGGTTTGTTTGACCTAGCAACAGCCGTGATCGCATCCATCTCGGCATGAACCGCACGAGAGTATTCAATCAGAGACTTTGCATCAGTTCTCTTGATTGCTGCTGTCACCAAGTCTGCCGAAACACCGCCAGTTAACAACCTGGCGTCTGTAAGCTCCTTGAATATCTGCTGATACAACAGATTCTTCCTGTCATCATTATGACAGTGCTTCTTAAGCCAAGCGTGGCACCTTTTATCGTGTTCAGCGTCATCTTCGGAATATAAGCCTCCACCATACTTCGGGACGTCATTACGGCCCAAACCAATTAGCTCTCCTTGAGCATTAACCACTGCCGCTCCAACTTGGCGTGAAAGGCAAGCAGACTTTGCGGCCTCAGCATGAGCCGCATACATAAAAGACTCATCAGCGGTTGGCGTATGTACTGGCTTCCCAAATATGAGCTCGAGAAATCTCTTAATATCGTTCTCAAGCTTTTGGGTATTGTCCGCATCATTCCTGAGAAACATATCAGCTTGATGAAATACATCTCTAACCTTCTGCCCGCTATCCTCTTCTTCAGAATAGTCTGCTCTAAATATTTCACCCGGATGCACATCTGTTTTGAAATCTCGCTTGAAGCGGCTCTCTCTAACCGATAGGGGGGCGAAAACTCCAATCAACCAGAAAATATCACCATACGTTTGTTGGAGAAGTCTTAGCTCTTCAGGATGCTTAATAGAGTCGATGATATGGACCATGCGTCGGTTCTTCGCAATCTTCTTGCCATCTCTTTCGTCATTGTCTGGCTCGAATCCGTCAGCATCTCTTGCTTGGGCAATCTCTAAGACTGCTTTTGCGGTTAGGTATGAATTGCCGAATTGCTCTCTAAGCTTATCTCCGACCTTCTGTAGATGAGTAATTCGCGCCTCTCCAACCAAACCCCCTCCATCATCAAGCCCTACAAGCTTGGCATTACTAGAGATATAACTACTTACTTTGTAATACTTGGCTTCATAGGAATAGTCCGACTCCATTTGAGTCTTAATAAACTTGGCAGTCTCAGTGCATCCAGATGCAAGGGGGCCTACAAGCGCAATCACAAGCTCACTGGTAAGTCGCTCACCCACCCGAGCCGCTCTACCTTCCGATGATTGCGCAGAAGACCCTGGCTTTGCCGCCTGTATATTCACAGCTGTAGCTGTTGTCATTTTCTCTTTCCCTAAGAGGCTTATCTCAAAGCCAGACCTTTTTTATTGAATTGGTTGCTCATAAACACTACTACCTGAGCCAAAATAGTGGTCATACACATGGGCATAGGCCCGGGCCAGCTTCTCGGAGCGGATGTCTTTGGTGAATGGTTCGGGTAATCGGCGCAGCTCCAGCTTGAGGGCCTGCATTACCGCAGCTCTGGCTTGCTGCTTCTCACGCCAATCCAGGACTAGCTTCTCTCGCTTCAGCGAATCGAGCAGCTCACGGCATACCTTCTTCACCTCGGCTTGCTCTTTCGCGGAAAGCACAGGCTCGGGCTTGGTGAGGATGTCGAAGAGCGCCAGCTCTTCTTCGCTTAATCCTTCGGCGACACTGCGTTGCTCTTCCTGCGTCAATTCACGGGCAAACTTCACCAGCTCGGCAAACAGGGCTTCAACGTTCTGGCTGCCGGCGTTGTACTCCTCGATCAGCTTCTGGAATTTGTCGGCGAAGTCTACGCGGGAGCGATTCAGGGTAAGCAGCTCGGCGAGCCTGCCCTCAATCAGTCGCTTCAGTTTTTCTGCCTGGGTGCGTTTGTGGCCTTGGGCAAACTTCTCTTGCAACGCCTCGAAGTCGATCTCGGAAAGATTGATAAGTGCTTCGGGATTGCTCGCCGGGCCAATGTGATAGCCCTCGGTGGCGATGGAGTCATTGAGCAGATCCTCCACATCACCCATAACAGCGGAGATGTCCGGCTGCTCAGTCTCGGCGCGAATCTTGGCGGCAAGATAGGCAACCAGTACAGCGAGCGGTGCCAACTCATTGGCCATGGGGTCAGGCAAGATGGCTTTGAACAAACGCGCAACGCGGGTGGCGATTTGCAGGTAATGCTTCTTGTCTGCCTCCGTGCGTAGGATGGCCTCAATAGCTTCATCAATGCGGCCGATGCGTTCAAAGCCTTGCGCACGAGCGATGGCTTCTAAGCTGATACCACGCCCCTCACAGAAAGTACGAGCATCGTTCAGTGCATCCCGCAGCGCCGCCACTAGCGCCGACTTATCCATGATGGGCTCACCAGTGCCGCCGCCCTCTGTGGGCCGCGCATAAATGGCGAGTGCATTTTGTAGCGCGCGGAAGATGCCCACGTAATCCACTATGAGGCCGGACTCTTTGCCTTCCGCCACACGGTTGGCACGAGCAATGGTCTGCATCAGCGTGTGTGCACGCATGGGCTTGTCGAGATAAATCGTGGAGCAGGTTGGCACATCAAAGCCAGTGATCCACATGGCACAAACGAATACCAGGCGCAGTTCGCTGTCGGGTTTCTTGAACTCCTCCGCCAGATCCTCTTTGACCATACGCTGGCGGTGGATCGCAATGTCCAGGCCCTTTTTCTTCAGATCCTCGATCTCGTTCTGACCTTGCGACACCACCACGGCCATGTCCGTGGTTTCCATCAGCTTGATGCGGGCAAGCAATGATTCGCGGGCATCGTCCTGGGCAGTGAGAAGTGATGACCTCAACCGCACAATCTCGGCCTGCCAGTGTGCCTGCACCTTGTCGTACATACGCACAGCTGTGGCCTTGTCGATACAGACCATCATGGCTTTGCCGCGATAACCACGGCCGGTGAAATGAGTCACTACATCTTTGGCGATAGCCTCCAGCCGATCTTCGCGGGTGATGATATGGTACTCACGAGCAAACTCGCGCTCGAGCTTCTTTTCCTGGTCTTCATCCAGCTCCGCATCTTCGAGTAGCTGCTCAAGATCACGATTCAGATCTGCATTGGTGAGCTGCACTTCGGGAATACGGTTCTCATAATAGAGCGGCACCGTGGCACCGTCCTCAATGGAGCGGGCAAAGTCGTAAACACTCACGTACTCGCCGAACACTTCGCGCGTGCGCTCTTCCTCACCCTTAATAAGAGGAGTGCCGGTAAAGCCAATAAAGCCAGCGTTGGGCAGAGCATTACGCATATTGAGCGCGAAGATGTCGTACTGACTGCGGTGGGCCTCATCGGTAATAACAATCACGTCCGAGCGGTCCGAGAGCATCGGGAAGGGTTGCCCTGGCTCAGTGCGGAATTTCTGGATTAGCGTGAAGATGTAGCGCTCATTACCGCTCAGCAACTCTTTCAGATGCTGGCTGCTCTTAGCGCGCACATCTTCCTTGCCTGTGGCGCCGGTAGCCTTGAAGGTCTTGCTGATCTGATCGTCCAGCTCTTCACGGTCCGTGACGATCACAAAGCTGAAGCCGCCAAGCGTGCGCAGGATCTTCTGAGTAAAAAACACCATCGACAGAGATTTACCCGAACCTTGGGTGTGCCAGAAAACGCCCAGGCGTTTGCGCTCAATCTTTTTATCCTGGCGCAGCTCCAGCAAGCGGGCGATGGCTTTGTTCACGCCAAGGAACTGATGGTTCTTCGCCGTCTTTTTGATAAGACCGCCCTTGCCTTCTTCAAAGACAGTGAAGTTCTCCACGTAATCCAACAAGCGCACTGGCTCTAACAGGCCACGCAAAGCACGCTCCAGTGAAACCTTGCCCACTTCATCTTCATCCGCCACACGCTTCCAGTCGAAGAAATGCTCCCAGGTGCTGGTTAGCGTGCCGACCTTGGTGTCCGAACCATTGGACAAAAGAATAAAAGCATTGGGATGAAAAAGCTGCGGAACGGACTGGCCCCGGTAATCGCGCAGGTTGTCATCAAAGGCGCTTTTGAGCGGGACGCTGGGCTTTTTCAGCTCGATAAAAACCAGTGGCAACCCATTCACAAAGGCCACCAGATCACAGCGGCGGCGATACATATCGCCAGCCACCCACATCTGCGAGGTTAGGTAGAAGTCGTTGTTGCCCGAATTATTCCAGTCGATGACGCGCAAGGTTTCGGTGCTATGCCCGCCACCCTCATCGGGCACCGTGACTTTCACGCCTTCCTTGAGCAGTTTGTAGATGTCTTGATTGGCATTGACGGGAATCTGTTTGGAGCGATCTTCGGTGAGCTGATCAACCGCCTGCATATAAGCATCGGCGGGCAAGCCAGGATTCAGCCTTTCCAGAGCGGTACGCAGGCGGCGCACAAAAATGACATGGTGCTCACTCTCGCGACCTTCTGTGCCGGCCTCGCCAAAGCTCTCGCTAAAAAGATTTTTGTAGTCCCAACCCAGCTCGATTAAAAGGTCGATAGCCGGCTGCTCTACAAGTGCAAGCTCGCCATAACCCACGGAGACCTCCCTGACTCCAGATACCGGGCTCATGCGGCGGCCTCTTCTTGGTCGAGCTGCTCCGGCACATCAAATTCACCAGAAATAAGCTTTGGCAGAAGCAAATCCCGGGTAGTGCGGAGGTTAGAATTTTGCCTTGCCAACATTTCAATTAAGTCAAACATCGGGGCAGTCGCTGCGTTAAAGCTACGTAGCAAATTGGAGTCCGGCGTTAGCACTTTCATAGACTCAAACTTACTCTTGTTTACGTTGCCCATAGTTGCGCCGTTTGACCCAAGATTCTCAAGAGATTTCTTTGCGCCTTTCAGCCAAAAAAAGAGAAACTCCAATACAGTGGGATCACTTGGAACCAGTGAATTTATCTGCTGGTTTGTATGGCACGGCATTACTGTTATGGACACAACACCAATCGTTCCGATGCAGCTAACACACAATGAACGAGGTGCTATTAGTTTATTGGCCTGTGACCTAGCCCCCTCGTTCGAAAGACTTTCGCCTGCTGCTAACACAAAAACGTGGCCATGCATGTCCGGCGTCTTTAGGAATGGGACATCCCCTCCGTAAAAATTTGCATTAGCCTTACTAGGTGTCTTACCTGTTACAACATCACCAAAATCTCCAAGTGCGCGTAACCCCCATCCGTCCGGGACTGACCCTAGTTCGGACACGACCATGCAACTGCTCTCATGGCCGGGGAAGCGGAAGTTAACGAACCACTCCTCGTAGACGCGCCGGGCCATTTCTTCAAGGATGACAATACGCCGCGTGTTGTTCTCGATCAGATCATCGTAGGCAGAGAGAATGGTGGCTATACGGCGCTGCTGGCTAAAACAGCGGTGATACGTCGTTTCATATCCGCGAAGACTACCGAGAGTGATAAATGGCTGTGCTGATCCAGATTTCAGACTCAGCATGGATTCTTTGAACAGCGGATTTGCCACGAGATAGTAGAAATATCGTTGGTCGATTATTTCCGGATTAGGCCGAAATAGCGCCACGTTTTTAATGCTAAATTCACGATTGACATTAACCCTTGCCGTATCGCCAACAGAGCCAATGTTTGAGAATAGAACATCTCCGGCCTGCGGTTTAACACGTCTGCACGCCTCTATATGATCCTTCTCGCTAATAAAATCACAGGTACCGAAATCAACAAAACCTTGGGAAATGTGCTTGCCCTTTATAAATGGCACGCCACTGACCTGCAACTTCGGCGAATCGTGTGTTCCGTCAGTAACAAGTACGCAGATCTGCTCCATTTTAGCTTTAGCTAACATCAGCAGGCCCACTAATCAGATTGGCCACGTTTAGAGCTATTCGTTGTTGAAGCTCTGATGCCCCGAGATTCAGAGTCTCTAGCTCTTCTTGAAGACTCTCCAGCCGCTCGGCAAAGTCAAATTCATCCGATGCGCGCTCACCAATGCCAACATAACGCCCAGGATTAAGGCTCCAGCCCTGCGCCTCAATATCGGCCAGCGTCGCTAACTTGCACAAACCAGCAACGTCTTCGTATTTCGTCTTGGTAAATTTCTCAGTAAGCATGGCCTTGCTGCCAGCCTCGAACTCGGGAGTTTCGCCGCGATATAGCCGAACTATATTGGAGAGAAACTCCAGTTGTTCCGGGGTGAACTCGCGGACAGATCTGGTGATCTGCTTGAAATAGGCACGGGCATCCAGGAAGAGCACGCTTTCCTTACGCTTGCCATGGCGCTTACCCTTATCAAAGAACCAGAGCGTGCACGGCAGCGTTACCGTATAGAACATATTCGTTCCAACGCTAACGATCACATCCACGGCACCAGACTGGATTATCTTTTTACGGATTTCCAGCTCACTGCCACGCGCATCACTAGCCGAGTTGGCCATGACAAAGCCGGCTCGGCCGGTATCGTTAAGGGCGGAATAGAAAAGCTGAATCCAGAGGTAATTGGCGTTGTCCGTATTTGGCAGGCCCAAGGGAAAGCGCGCATCGTCCTTGAGGCGATCCTTATCCACACCGGAGACGTTAAAAGGCGGGTTGGCCATGACAAAATCAAAACGGCCAAGAGCTTGGTGTGGGTCTTCGTAGTAGGTGTTGGCCTCGCGGATGTCGCCGGAAAGACCATGCACGGCGAGGTTCATCTTGCCGAGCTTGACCGTATCGCCCGCTTTCTCGGTGCCGAAGACCGTGAGCTCGCGGATGGCGCTCTTGTGATGGCGCTGCACGAAGGCGGCGGACTGCACGAACATACCGCCGGAACCACAGGCGGGATCAAAAATACGGCCGTGGTTGGGCTGCAATATTTCTACAATCAAACGGACAATGCTGGTGGGGGTGTAAAAGACACCACCCTTCTGGCCCTCCTTCATGGCGAAGTTGCCAAGGAAGTATTCGTAGACCTTGCCGAAGGCGTCGCCCTCAAGATCAAGTGGCGCCAGCAGGCGCAGCAACTCCACTAGCGTGGCATTAGGCAGCACATTGAAAGAGCGTGGCAGCACACCTTTCAGCTCTTCGTTATTGGCTTCCACCAAGGCCATGGCGTTGTTGATGGCGCGGCCGAGGTTGTCGCCCTCGGTAAGGGTTAGCAGGTTGGAGAAGCGGGCTTCCTCTGGCAGGAACAACACACCCTCGGCCTGATAGTCCATGGGCTCCAGCTCATCCATGGGCAAGCCCTTGGCTGTGAGCTTGGCGGCGGCCTCGGTGAAACGCTTGTCGGCAAAGCGCAGGAAGATGAGCCCGAGAACGGGGGTGGAGAACTCTGCGGGCTTGAGGCCGGTATTGGCCCAGAGCTGGTCTGCAGTTGCCCAAAGGCGGTTTTCAACTTCAACAAGATCGGATGCCATGACTTCCCTGGTTCTTATAAGCGACCCAGATAAGGCCGCCTTGGAATTTGCAGGAAGTATTTGTTAATTGCGCTCCGGTGTCACCCGGCCTTTTCCGGGAAGCCAAGCGCCACACCGGACTCCCTCATGGCACGCAACAATGACTGCGCCAAGGCATCTGTGTCGGCAGGCTGCCGGTCTTTTGGATTCGCCAGCGCCTTGATGATCTCACCCTGCCGGCGCTGCCCAACCTCGCCATAACTGTAAAACGTGGTGAGCACACCTTCATGGCCCAGATTCTGGCTCCATGCCTTGAAGTCCTCAGGGGTTTGGCAGCTGGTTTCACCCAAGCGTACCAAGGTGTTCCGAAAGGTATGTGGGTTGAAGTACGGCAGGCCGGCACGCTCAAAGCTCTCGCGAAAGATGGCCCGAATTGGCGAGGCCGTGCTCCAGTGCTTCCGCTCCAGACCATCTGCTTCAAACTGCCGTGCTGGCCCCACCACCATCCGGGTGGCAGGAAACAGAGGATCGTCACCACTCCAGAGCTTTTGCTGTTTCAGGTAGTGAATCCAGTCGGCCACGATTTGCTGAATCTCCGCCCCAACGGGGAAGAAATAGGTGGTGAAGGTTTTACTGAACTTCGTTTTCACTTCGCGCGCATCCTGAAAAACACTGCCTGCGCTCAAATCCACATGCTTGAGCTTTATGGAAGCAATCGCACTGTCTCTTGATCCCGTGAGCAGGGTGAAAGCCATCAAGGCGCGGTTTCGGCACTCCACTTCTGACTGCGCCGGCATGGCGGCAATCGTATGCTTGATCTGCTCCAAGGTAGGGACCGCCCTCTCGCGCTTGGCGGTTGCCACACGGCAATCCTTTTCTGAAAGATTGAAATAGTCCGCATCGGAATACTGAAGCCGTGACTTGTAGCCTGGTTGCCAGGCGAGCCATTGGAAAAAGCGTTTCAGGTGGGCCAAGGTGGCATGAAGGGTGGCCTTGCTTAATTTGTCGCCGGTCGTCTGGCTATTTTGTTCGGCCAGCCGCTTTTTGAAAGCAATGGCTTGCTCATAATGAAACGCTTTGAAGTCACGATATTTGGTGTCGGCTTCAAACCGTGCCAGGGCCTTAGCGACAGCATCGACGGTCGGCTCACTGTGACGCTTTGCCTCCTTCAGGTACGCAAAGTATTGCCGCTTGATGCGTTCGTTGTTGGCATTGTGAGTGGTGTGCTTTGTCATGGTCCTCTGCTTCCTATTTCAAGTCACTGTTTACGGAGGGGTGATGCCTCTCACCTATGTGTTCCAGTGCTTGCGGTAGCGTTATGTCCAAAGGGCCGCAAATCTACTCCAGCTTTGCCAAGCTTGCACGTCGATACATCAAAATCTCGCAGCAGGGGCAGATGCCCACAAGATTTCCCAGGGTTGCCGTAAGGGGGCGGTATTCCGCCATGCGTGCGGCCGGCTCTTTGGGAGCTCGACAACGCACACAATAGATTTCGCCGGGCGCGCAGGGTCGCTTGTGCTTCATGCGCTTGGCTTGCAGAAAGGCCGAAAGATCACGGCCCAGAATCAGCATGGGGCGTTTGTCATCGCTGGTGGACAAGCCTTGTTTGATCCACTGCCGCACCGTGTTGCGATGCACACAGAAAAGGCTGGCGATCTCATCCACGGTGTAGCTGCGGTGAATTTTGGCGAGCCGGTGATTAGGGTGGCGTTTGCTCATACGCTGCCCTCCCAATCACAACCGATCTCTTGCCGCAAAGGATGCTCATCCTCAGATGCTCGCCTTACGGCTTGCCTTGATCTGACACGACAACCAGTCTTCGATTTCGGACTCAATCCAGCCGA
>Ga0073914_10000053_pt1 | contig 18672 bp, 17 predicted proteins | sample GWRWT4_30Apr14_FD_71481 | JGI IMG/M metagenome (GOLD analysis project Ga0073914, IMG submission 71481) | Sand microcosm microbial communities from a hyporheic zone in Columbia River, Washington, USA - GW-RW T4_30-Apr-14 | ecosystem: Engineered > Artificial ecosystem > Sand microcosm >... | reverse complement strand
CCAAACAGCGTGAGATAAAGCAGGCCCACACCGGCGCCCTGCAGGGCCAGGGCATAAGCCTCGCGCTGCAGGCGCAGGCGCCAGCCGATCACGAGCAAGACGACGGCGCCAAGCCCGACGCCGGCCACGCGCATTTCCAGCGGGATGACGGCATGTTCGGCGGCAAACTTGAGCAGAAAGGCCACGCCGAAAAACAGGATCACAATGCCGACCCGCACCACGGTATTGCCACCCAGCAGCCAGGCGCGGGTACGCTCGATCAGGTTGTAGCCGGTAGAAGCCGGTGCATTTTCTTCGGGCCAGTTGCTGTGAGTGCGGGCGGAAAACGCGGGAGTTTTTTCGGTGCCGGGGGGCAATGTGTGCGCGACCGTTTCTGTTTTTTCCGGCGTTGCCAGTGTTGTCGTTACCGTATCAGCGGTCAGCCGTGGGTCGAGTTCGAATACGGTTTCAGCCGCTGCTGTATGGTGTGCTTGGTCTGCCTTGTCAGCGGCCTGTTCAAGCGGTGATGCGCCCAGACCTTTTGCTTCTTCCAGACGTTTCAGGCGCCAGTGAATGTCGCCGAGGGCGGCATAAACATCATCCGGCTTTGCCGGCGCACGCTCCTCGGTAATGCGGCGGATACGTTTGTCGACCAGGGCCTGCAGCCAGGCACCAAGGCCGGCGCCGACCAGCAGTGCGGCCCATGCGCCATGGCTGCCCCACCAGCCGGCCAGCAAAAGCAGCAGGGCGAACGCCAGCGCAAAAATGAAAATCATGGCAGAAAATCCCGGGGAAAATTTTCAGGAGAAAAACAGAGGCTGCAAAAACCGGCAAGCAGAGGCGCCGGTTTTTTTGTCAGGGAAGTTGCTGCGGAGGTCTTGCGACGATGAAAAAATGCATCCTGCATTTTGTTGGCGTCTCTTGGTGAGAAGGCATCTGGCGCTGGCAAGACGGTGAAGACTGACCGTCCTGCCAGATCCCGTGGTCAGGATTTGCGAATGTGTTCGGCGATCAGCCTGTCCATTTCTGCACGCAGGCGCACACGCAGCTCGCTTTTCAGCTGCTCCATCTGTGCATCGATCAGGCTTTCCACCACCGGCCCGAATTTCAGGCGCAGTTCCCGCTCCAGATCCATCTGGTCGTGACGGACCGGCGCGGCCGGCGTTGTTTGCATCAGCTCGCGCAGCCCGGCCGAGGCCTGGTTCTGGCTGTCATGCAGCCGGTCCAGCACGCTTTGCGGCAGGAAGGGGTTGTCCTTGCGCGGCGCGCCGGCGGGTTTGCTCTTGTTGTCATCAGTGGCCACAAGCGCGGATGCGGCATCGCTGCTGTCACTGAAGAGGGTGCCTTGTTCGATGGCGGGCTTTTTGCGGCCGCCCGGTTTGGCTTTGTCGGCCTCTGCTGGCGGCTGTGTTGCCGAATGACCGGCCAGCAAGGGCATGTCCTCTTCCTCGAGGAAGATATACAGCTCACGGAGCTCACCGATCAGCTCGCGCTTGGTGCCACGGGAGCTGCGCTTCCAGCGCTGGTCAAAATCGGGTCCGAGATTGTCGAAATGGCGTGCCATGGCCGTCATCGTGAACTCTTGTTGTTGGGGGCATGCAAGGGCGGTCCCTTAAACATTGTGCGATGTAACCGCGTAGCCCTGTTGTTTGTATAGGCGCCAATGGTTACGAGCAGCTTCACGCATGGCGTCGTCACCGCCGACGATTTCCACAATGCGGCGAAAGCGCTGTGGCTGGGCGGGGGCCTCGGCATGCAGGTTGATGAGGACATCACTGGCCTCCGGGGGGATCTGTTGCCAGCCGATGCGCACCGGGGGGGGCGGTGTCGGGCCATCACCCACCAGGTGATGCGGGACAAAGCTGTCGGGGCGAAAATTCCACAGCAGCTCGTCCAGCTGTTCGGCCTCGGCTTTGTTGGCGGCATGCACGTAAATGCTGTGTTTCTGCTGAAAGGCTTTCTCGATGATGCGGCAGGCAGTCGTGAGCCGCTTGCCGGGATCGGTGTCTGTCAGGGCGTAAAACGTGATTTCCATGGGGGTCGCGCCGCTCAAGATGGCCAAACGCCCCTTTATGGAGGGCATCCGTTAAACAAGACTATCATCGTGCCACAGTTGCAGGCTGCCTAGGAGGGGCTGGATGATGAGTGTCGTGACAGGCAACAACAGCCTGCTCCACAAAATAAAAGACCCGATGAGCAAGCTCATCGGGTCGGGTTCGGCTCAGTCCCCAAAGAGACTAGCCTTATTGTAGTAACGGCTCTCACCCCGGAAAACCACAACAAACGGGATACTAAAGGAGAAAGGGACGCATGCCAAATCATGATCAGGGGCTTTATACATTAGGGCTGGATATAGGAATGGCTTCGGTAGGAGCCGCACTGCTGACGGATACCCGCATTCTTGCTTTGCATGTACGTACCTTCGATAAGGCTGAAACCGCCAAAGAAGGTGATCCCCTTAACCAAACACGACGAGAAGCACGTTTAACGCGTCGCCGAATCCGTCGACGGGCATTTCGGTTACTACGCTTACGGCGCTTGTTTAAGCGCTGTGAACTGGTTGCTTCCTCATCGACGACTGAGGACTTCAGTTTGCCGGGGCAAAAGCCTTGGGAGCTGCGGGCTGAGGGCTTGGACCGTCTTCTCCTGCCCGCTGAATGGGCGGCCGTGCTGTATCACCTGGTAAAGCATCGTGGCTTTCAATCCAATCGTAAAAGTGAAGCCAAGGCCGATGAAAAGGCAGGACAGATGTTGAATGGTGTGCTTCGTAACAAGGCACTGCTGCAGGAAAAGGGTTACCGCACCATGGGTGAGCTGGCGGCGCGTGACGATGCCTATGCTCAAGCCAAGCGCAATAAGGGTGGGGATTACAGTCACACCTTTGCCCGTGCTGATCTTGAACAGGAGTTAAGCCTATTGTTTCAGCGGCAACGCGAGTTGGGCAGTGCGAATGCCAATACCAATATGGAAAGTCAGGTACATGAGCTACTGCTGGCAAGAAAGCCGACCTTGTCTGGCGACAATTTACTGAAAATGGTCGGCAAATGCAGCTTCGAGCCTGCAGAATTTAGGGCGCCCAAAGCCAGTTATCGCGCCGAACGCTTTGTCTGGCTGGGCAAGCTGAATAACCTGAAAGTTTCCGGTGCGGGGGAGCTGCGCAGTCTCACTGAGACCGAGCGCCAGCAAATCATGGAGCTGCCCTATCAGTTGGCCAAGCTCACCTACAAGCAGGTACGCAAGGCACTCGGCCTGCCGGAGCATATGCGCTTCAATCTGCTGGCCTATCGTGGCGGTGACAAGGAGGAGGATGCTGCATTTTTTGAAGCAAAAGCCTTTCATGAGTTGCGCAAGGCCTATGAGGCTGCGGGGTTAAAAGCACAATGGCAACGCGATGCGCTTGATCCTGATCGGCTGGATTGTCTTGCCTATGCCCAGACCTGCTTCAAGGACGATAAAGAAGCGCGGGAATATCTTCTCTTGCAGGACATTGAGCCTGCCATTATTGATGCCAATTTGGAGTTGTCTTTCGAAAAATTTATCAATCTTTCGCAAAAAGCCCTGATCAAAATTTTGCCCTTTATGGAACAGGGACAACGCTATGATCAGGCGGCTTTGAATGCGGGCTATCACCATAGCCAGAATGATAATGCGGCAATAAAAACCCGTTTTCTGCCTCCGCCTGATAGGGATCTCATCCGTAATCCGGTGGTGTACCGGGCCTTGAATCAGGCACGTAAACTGGTTAATGCCATTGTGCGCGAATATGGCCCGCCTGCTGCCGTGCATATTGAGCTGGCGCGTGATCTGTCAAAGCCTTTTGATGAGCGCCGGAAGATTGAAAAAGAGCAAAAAGAGTTTCAGGTAGAAAAAACAAAAAGTCGGGAAGCTTTTGCCGATCTCTTCGGGCGCGAACCCAAAGCGCTCGATTTACAGAAGTGGCGTCTCTATCGGGAGCAGGATGGCCAGTGCGCTTACTGTCAGAAGGCGATTGATATCAATCGCCTTCATGAGCCGGGCTATGCCGAGGTGGATCATGTGCTGCCATATTCACGCAGCTATGATGACAGCCAGAGCAATAAGGTTTTGGTACTGACGCTTGAAAATCGCAACAAGGGCAGCCGTACCCCTTATGAGTATCTGGATGGCGCCGGCGAAAGTGAACGCTGGCGGCGCTTTGAAGCCTGGGTACACGGCAACAAGAAGATTCGACTGGCTAAACGGAATCGGCTCCTGCGCAAGAATTTTGGCAAGGAAGAAGCTGGTGAGTTCCGGGAGCGGAATCTTAATGACACCCGCTACATATGCCGGGAATTCAAACGCACGGTAGAGGCCCATCTGCAGTGGCATGAGCAGTCACAGGGGAAAGAGCGCTGTGTGGTAATGGCAGGGCAGTTAACGTCATTGCTCCGTGCACGTTGGGGCTTGATCAAGGTGCGCGAAGATGGTGATTTGCACCATGCACTCGATGCCGCCGTGATTGCGGCCGCTAATCGCAAGTTGGTTAAACGTATGGCTGATTACTCGCGCCAGGGTGAGCTGGCACAAGTGCGCGAGCCTTATGTGGATTATGAAACGGGCGAAGTGATTGGCAAGAGTGAGCTGCATCATCTCGAAGAAAAATTTCCCACCCCTTGGCCGCATTTCCGTCAGGAACTTTTGGCACGTCTCTCGCCTGAGCCTTTGAGTGCATTAAGTGCTTTGCCGGAGTATCGGGCAGAGATCGGCCAGGCATTATTGCCGGTGCGCGTTTCACGCGCACCCACCCGGCGCGGGCTGGGGTCGGCGCATCAGGAAACCATTCGTTCGGTAGGCAAAGAAGGGCGTTTGCTCAAGGATGGCCTCTCTGCGATAAAAACGCCTCTTTCACAACTAAAGCTCAAAGACCTGGAAAATATTGAGGGTGCGGAAGATCCACGCAATGCCAAATTGATGCAAGCATTGCGCGAGCGCCTGGAGGCTTTTGGTGGGGATGGAGCGAAAGCCTTTTCGGCCAATCAACCACCACTTTTCAAGCCAAGTGGTGAGGGAAAGATCGCGCCGATAGTGCGTAGCGTGAAGCTGCTGACTACTCAGAAAAGTGGCTTGCCAGTGCGGAATGGTGTGGCAGCCAATGGCGGTATGTTGCGCGTTGATATTTTCACCAAAGGTGGCAAGTTTTATGCGGTGCCTTTGTATGTGGCGGATGCTGTCAAGGCGGATTTGCCGAACCGGGCGGTAGTGGCATACAAGCCAGAAGAGGAGTGGCCCGTCATGGATGATGGCTATATTTTTCTATTTAGTTTGCATCCAAATGATTGGGTTTCAATAAAATTGAAAGAGGGAAATAAGTCAGGCTACTTTTCTGGGATGGATCGATCTACGGGTGCGGTTTCATTATGGGCTCATGACCGCAATCAATCGGTAGGGAAAGACGGCCAGCTTCGCGGAATCGGCATGAAAACAGCACTCGCTATTGAAAAGTCCCATGTTGATTTATTGGGCCGCTTGCACAAAGTTCATCACGAGACTCGAAAGCCCTTGCATCAAAGGAGGGCTAGGAGTTAAGCCATGGGCTGGCGCAGTGTGATCATCACCCAGCCAGCCTATCTTTCCCTTGCGGATCATGCGCTGGTGATTCGTCAGGGCGAACAACAGGCGCGTGTGCCGCTGGAAGATGTATCGGTACTGGTGATTGATAATCCGCAGGTCACGCTCACCGCACAATTACTCTGTGCTTGTGCCGAGGCGCAGCTTGTCGTTATTACCGTAGACGCCAGTCACCACCCCAATGGGCTTTTCCTGCCCTTTTTGCCGCATACCCGCGCCCTCAAGGTGATGCGCGCGCAATTGGCCATGCGTTTGCCGCTCAAGAAGCAACTGCGGCAGCGCATTGTGCAGCAGAAAATTTTCAATCAAGCCGCTCTTCTGCATCGCCTTGAGCACATCGACGTCGCTCGCCACCTTGGCCGGCTTGCCGAGAATGTTCGCTCTGGCGATCCTGATAATAACGAAGGACAGGCAGCGAGGCTGTATTTCAAGCCAGTATTTGGCGTGGATTTCAGCCGTGAGCAGGAGCGATTTTTCAATGCGGCGCTTAATTATGGCTATGCTGTATTGCGCGCAGCGATAGCGCGGACGCTGGTGTGTTACGGGTTCTTGCCAGCCTTCGGCCTGTTTCACGCCAGCGAGCAAAATGCCTTCAATCTTGCGGATGATTTGATTGAGCCCTATCGACCTTTTCTCGATGACTGGGTGTGTCGCCATTACCCGGAAGAATCGACTGGAGAGCTAAGCCGTACTGACAAAGCTACTCTTGTGAGTTTGTTGCACGAGGATATAGCGCTGACCAGTCATTATGGTGAAGAGGCTGCCTGCACGGTACTTGCTGCCATTGAAGCCACAGTCATAAGCCTTGGCCGCATTGCTCAAGGCGGTGCACTTGCGCTGCTGGTGCAGCCCTGTTTACACAAAACCATGCTTCTGCGAGCACGCTTGCCGTTGGAGGAAGGTGATGAGTAAGGAGACGCGTCGATTTATGCGCCTGATTGTTTTCTTCGATCTGCCGGTAACCACGCGTGCGCGAAAGCGCGCTTATACCTTGTTTCGCCGTTTCCTTCTGGATGATGGTTACGACATGGTGCAGTGGTCGGTATACGGGCGCATGGTGAATGGAGGCGATGATGCCGCCAAACACATCAAACGGCTGGGCTCGAATCTGCCCGTAGAGGGCTCAATTCGCTGTTTGCAAATCAGTGAGAAGCAGTTTGCCAGTATGCTGATCCTGCTGGGCGAGCGCAGTTTTCAGGAAAAAAAGGTAAATGCCGCGCAAATCCTGTTGTTTTGAGGCAAAAAAATCCCCCCGTAAAGCCTTGAAAGGCTTGCGCCACAAGGCTTTACGGGGGGTAGATTGTAGTTTTCCGGGGTGAGAGTGGGAACTACAACCAGCGGATGGGATTGTGCAGCTTGCCACGATTGTAGTTTTCCGGGGTGAGAGTGGGAACTACAACACTCAAAAGCTGCTGTCCGATGTGCTTCGTATTGTAGTTTTCCGGGGTGAGAGTGGGAACTACAACGCTCTTCCGCTGACCGGTAAATACTGGTTCATTGTAGTTTTCCGGGGTGAGAGTGGGAACTACAACATAACGCGGTTCTTCATGTCGTACTTAAGGATTGTAGTTTTCCGGGGTGAGAGTGGGAACTACAACAGCGGACGACAGCGTAATCGTCGGCGTGGTATTGTAGTTTTCCGGGGTGAGAGTGGGAACTACAACCTAGCGGGTGATATTGCCTCGCCCACGCTGATTGTAGTTTTCCGGGGTGAGAGTGGGAACTACAACCCAGCGCGCGAAGCCCCTATCGGTGCACTGATTGTAGTTTTCCGGGGTGAGAGTGGGAACTACAACTTCTATGGCTTGCTCTACGTTGTGATAAATATTGTAGTTTTCCGGGGTGAGAGTGGGAACTACAACACAGCTGAAACAAACCTTCGCTTGCAACTTATTGTAGTTTTCCGGGGTGAGAGTGGGAACTACAACGACCAAGTGGGAAAGGTCGCACTGCTACTAATTGTGGTTTTCCGGGGTGAGAGTGGGAACTACAACCAAGCCCAGGCGCTCGTGGCCGCGGTAATGATTGTAGTTTTCCGGGGTGAGAGTGGGAACTACAACGAGCGTGCCGAGTTTGTCGAGCAGTTAGAGATTGTAGTTTTCCGGGGTGAGAGTGGGAACTACAACCGCCTCTCATGATTAAGCCGCCTCTTGCTTATTGTAGTTTTCCGGGGTGAGAGTGGGAACTACAACCCCACGGCAACGATCACGGTGAAAGCGAAGATTGTAGTTTTCCGGGGTGAGAGTGGGAACTACAACCGTCCGCGTTCGGTTGCGTTCGATGCGATAATTGTAGTTTTCCGGGGTGAGAGTGGGAACTACAACTGAGTTGTTAGGTGTGCTACGGAGGACATAATTGTAGTTTTCCGGGGTGAGAGTGGGAACTACAACACTCAACACCGGATTGCCTGAAGACGACATATTGTAGTTTTCCGGGGTGAGAGTGGGAACTACAACCGATGGCCGAAACCTAAACGCTTGGCTGAAGATTATTTTTCACCAGCCTGTTAAGGCTACTCCACACGGCTTTTCAAATATTGCATCAACTGCGGCACGGGCCGTCCGGTGGCATTTTTCTGCGCGCCGGAATGCCAGGCCACACCGGCGATGTCCAGATGTGCCCAGGTGTAATCCTTGGTGAAGCGGGCGAGGAAGCAGGCGGCCGTGATGGCGCCGCCATTGGGCGCGCTGCCGATATTGGCGATGTCGGCGAAGGGCGACTCCAGCATTTCCTGGTAATCGTTCCACACCGGCAGGCGCCAGCTGCGGTCACCGCTGCGCTGGCCGGCTTCCAGCAACGCATTGGCCAATTCGTCTGACGGTGAAAAAAGTCCGGACACCACTTTGCCGAGCGCAACGATGCAGGCGCCGGTGAGGGTGGCGATGTCGATCACCACGGCCGGCTTGTACTTGCCGATATAGGTCAGCGCATCGCAGAGCACGAGACGGCCTTCGGCATCGGTATTGAGGATTTCGACCGTCTGCCCGGACATGGTGGTGACGATGTCGCCGGGGCGGGTGGCATTGCCGGAGGGCATGTTCTCGGCACAGGCCATGACGCCCACCACATTGATGGCGAGGCCGGATTCAGCCAGTGCCTTCATGACGCCGAAGACGCTGGCAGCGCCGCACATGTCGTATTTCATCTCGTCCATGCCGGAGGCCGGCTTGATGGAAATGCCGCCGGTATCAAAGGTCACACCCTTGCCCACCAGCACGACGGGGGCATCGGATTTCTTGCCGCCCTTGTATTCGATGATGACGAGCTTGCCGTCCTGCGCCGAGCCTTGCGATACCGCGAGGAAGGCGCCCATGCCGAGTTTTTTCATCTCGGCTTCGCCCAGCACTTTCACGTCCAGCTGCTTTTCATGGGCCCTGCCCAGTGCTTTTGCCTGTTCGGCAATATAGGCGGGGTGACAGATATTGGGCGGCTGGTTGCCAAGGTCGCGTGCCGTGTTGATGCCGGAACCCAGCGCCTCGCCCCAGGCCAGGGCTTTTTTGCCGGCGCTCACGGCGGCCTTGTCGGCCACGGCAAGGGTCAGTTGCTGCAGGCCGCGGTTTTCATTTTTTTTGCTTTTGAATTCGTCAAAACAGTAGGCCGCTTCCAGACTCACACGCACGATGTCCGCGAGGCGATCGTTCAGCGAGAAGTCCTTGATCTCCAGTTCGGCCAGAAAGCTCACGGCTTTTTTCGGGCCATTGGCCAGGGCTTTTACCGCTGCAGTGGCCGCACGGTGCAGGCCGCGAATGTCCAGATCCTTGAGGGCGCCGGTACCGACCACCAGTACCTGGTCGGCGGCAATGCCGGGCAGGTTGAACAGGGCCTGGGTCTGGCCCGGCTTGCCTTCAAAGCCAGCGTGCTTGAGTGCCCGGGCCATCTGTCCTTCACTGGCGGCGTCCACGGCCAGGGCGGCGGGCGAGAAAGCCCCGGCGCTGACCGCGACAATGATGGCGCCGGTTTTTTCAGTGGCGGGAACAGACTGCTTGAGCTGGAATTCCATTGCGACCTCGCAAGACAAACACGGATGATTGGCTGATAATTCTGGCGCCCGTTGAAGTGGCCGTTTTGCCACGCGTTTTCAACAGACAGCCGGTCAGGGCGTCGAGTCTACTGTCTGTCCTTCTTCCGGCGCCACAACCGGTGTGCAAACAGGCACACCGGCTGCTACCCAGACCCTCCAGGGATTGTCCTGCCTGTGATTATTCGCCGTTACATTTCGCTTCAGGTTCTTGGCTCCGCCGCTGCGGTGGCGCTGGTGCTGACCGTCATTCTCATGAGCGGGCGCGTGATCAAGTATTTCGGCATGGCGGCCGATGGCCGCATGGACGTGAAACTGCTGGTGGCCGTGTTGCTGTACCGCCTGCCCAGCTTTCTCGATCTCATCGTGCCGCTGGGATTTTTCATTGCCATCCTGCTCACCTTCGGCCGCCTCTATCTCGACAATGAAATGTCGGTGCTGCACGCCAGCGGTGTCAGCCGTGCACAGATCATCGGGCATCTGGCCCTGCCCACGGTGCTGGTCATGGCCTTTGTCGCCCTCACCAGCCTTTACGTCACACCGGCCGGCAATGCCGCCTCCGAGCGGCTGTTTGCCCAGCAGGCCGAGAGCAATACCTTCGACCTGATCCGGCCCGGCCGTTTTCAGGCGGTGGGCAAGCGCATGCTGTATGCCGAGGCGCTGTCGCCGGATCGCAAAAAGCTGCTGGAAGTGCATCTGTTCGAGCAAAAGCCGGTAGCGGACAAGCAGACGCGACAATTGCTGGTGCATGCCGAATCCGGCCGCAGCGAGCGTGATCCGGCCACCGGTGAGCGTTATCTCGTGCTGGAAAACGGTGCCCGCTATGACGTGGCGCCCGGCGAGGCAGCGTACCGGGAGTTGCGGTTTGCCAGTTACCGCATCCGTTTGCCGGAACCGGATGCGGCAGACAAGCTGCGCAAGCTGAGCAGCTACAGCACGCCTCGGCTGCTGGAAGAAAGCCGCAGCAATGTGCAGGCAAAAGCCGAATGGTTATGGCGCCTGTCGCTGTCCCTGTTTGTGCCGACGGCCGCTTTGCTGGCGTTTTCGCTGTCGCGGGTGAACCCGAGGCAGGGCCGTTACCTCAAGCTGCTGCCCGCCATCCTGCTCTACATGAGTTATGTGGTGGCGGTGGGTGCTGCCCGTAATGCCATCGAAAAGGGCCGCGCCGGCGAGTTGCTGGTGTGGAGTGTGCACCTCGCCTATTTCCTGCTGGCGCTGGGCCTGCTGGGTACTGAGCAACTGCGTTTGTGGTTCCGGCAGTGGCAGAGTGCGCGGAGGGCCGCGGCATGAAGCAGCTGACCTCCTATGTGTCGCGCACGGTGCTCAGTGCCATGTTGCTGGTGCTCTTGCTGCTGCTCGGTCTGGAGCTGGTGTTTTCCTTTATTGGCGAGCTGGAAGACGTGAAGGGCGGTTATACCGCCAGCGAAGCCCTGATTTACATCCTGCTCACCGGCCCCGGGCGGGCGTATGAAATGTTGCCGATTGCGGCCCTGATCGGCGGGATTGCCGGTCTTGGCATGCTGGCCGGCGCTTCCGAGCTGACCGTGATGCGGGCGGCGGGCGTGAGCATCGGCCGCATTGTCTGGTGGGTGCTGCGCCCGGCCATGGTGCTGGTGGTGGCAGGCTTGCTGCTGGGCCAGTTCGTGGTGCCGCATACGGAAAAAATGGCCGAGACACGGCGGGCGCTGGCGCTGGGCCAGAACTATCTGGCCGGTTGGCTGAACAGTTACTGGCACCGCGAAGGGGATCAGCTGCTGCGCATCGGCACGGTTGAGCCCGACGGGCCTTTGCATGACCTGGTTTTTTTCCGCTATTCCGCTGATGGCCACTTGCTCGAAAACAGCCGGGCCGAAACCGCCCGTTACCGGGAAGGGCAGTGGCAACTGCTCAATGTGCGTGAAACCCTGTTCCAGCCGGATGGTACGGCGACAGTGGCGGTGACGCCGGAGCGGAGCTGGGACAGTCGCCTCACACCCGAGTTCCTGCGCCTGGTCACCATGGACCCGGAGTACCTCTCGCTCAGCAATCTCTATTTTTACGCCCACTACATGAAGACGCAGGGGCTGGATTCGGGCGCCTATTTCCTGGAGTTCTGGAAAAAGGCGCTGGCACCGCTGGCCACGATCTCCATGGTGCTGATTGCCTGCTCCTTCATTTTCGGGGCCTTGCGTTCGGTCAGCATGGGTTTGCGCATTCTCGCCGGTGTCATGGCGGGGCTGCTGTTCCGCTACGGGCAGGACTTTCTCGGCTATGCCAGCCTGGTCTACGACTTTTCGCCGGTGGCTGCCGCCGGACTGCCGATCGTGGTCTGTTTGCTGATCGGCGGGGTTGCCATTGCCCGTGTCAAATAGGCCTGCGTGTCTGTCTGCCATTTTGCTTGTGAAAACAAACAGCTCCGCGTTAAAGTTCAGGCCATTACAAGAAGTGCAGCCTGCACAGGTACGCCATTTTGATCACATGGACTTCGGCTTCGGCCACCGATGTTGGTGCCAAGCGCAAGATCAATGAAGATGCCTTGCTGGCTCGCCCCGAGCTGGGTCTCTGGGTAGTGGCCGACGGCATGGGCGGCCATGCCGCTGGCGATGTGGCCAGCAACGCCGTCATCCATCCCCTGCAGCAAATCGAGCGCGCTGATTCCCTGCCGGATTTTGTCGATGCCGTGGAAACGGCCTTCATGACGGTCAACCAGCAACTGCGTGACTATGCCCGCGACCAACTGGAAGGCCGCACGGTCGGCAGCACCGTGGTTTCCCTCATTCTTTCGCAGCGTGTCGGTGTTTGCCTCTGGGCCGGCGATTCACGCCTCTACCGTTTGCGCGGCGGTCAGCTCACGCGTTTGTCGCGTGATCATTCGGCGGTGCAGGAAATGGTCGAGGCCGGTGCGATCACGCAGGCCGAAGCCGACCGGCATCCCAAATCCAATGTCATCACCCGTGCGGTCGGCGGGGCCGAAACCCTGTTTGTCGACTCTGCCGTTTTCTCTCCCGAAGCCGGCGACGCCTACCTGCTGTGCAGCGATGGCCTTTACAACGAAGTGGCGGAAGACAGCATCCGTCGCAAGTTGGCGCTGCCGGCTGAAGAAGCGACCGGCAAGCTGATTGACGAAGCACTGGACAATGGCGGTCGCGACAATATTTCGCTGGTGATCGTGCACGTGGCAGGGAGCAACTGATGGCCGAGTACCTTGCCGAGAACTCGCGCTTGCGCCAGCTTTCGCGACGCTATGCCGATGGCCAGCTGAGTCTTGAGGATTACCGCGAAGCGCGCCGTGACATGCTCGAAGCACTGGAGGCAGGCCGGCTGCAGTCCGTGACGGAGCCAGCCGCAGAAGAAGCCAGCGATCCCTCCGTGTTTGCCGCGACCAATGTACACCTGCCGGATGATTCCTCGGTTTTCTACAAAACCATGCCGCCCCGTGTTCCCGTGCCGGCGGATGGCGATGCGGCGCCGGTTGCAGCAGAGCCCGCCAGCTGGGACAGCAATACCCAGATGCTGGCGGCCGTGCTGGGCGTGGCTTTGCTCATTGCGCTGGTCGCGCTGGTCTATGTGTTCGTGTTGTAAATTGTCACCCTGAATTTTCCGGTTTCTTTTTCTGGCACGGATACGCCTGTTTCCTCTCATCACGCATGAGCAAGGGCTGTTAATGACCTCTTCACTGCCCACCGACCCTGAGTCAACCAGCCGCCTGCCGTTTCCGCGCTTGCGCAAATTCGCTGAGCGTATTGTACGTAACCGGCGCTCACTGACGCGTGATCTCGGCCTGGTGGTGCGCAATGCTTCCACCTTGCCGTGGATTGTTTTTCCGGTGCAGTCGGAAACGGATGTGCGACCGGAATTTTCCCCGAAAAGCTACCAGAGCCGTCTTGAGTACCTGAGCGTGCTGGGCCAGATGATTTTGCCGGTGGAAAGGCAGTCGGCATCGCAAGGGACTCGCGTGGTCATGCCGCCGAATTTCCAGTGGACCGAGACCAGCAAGCAGTCAAAATGGTTTTTCCTGAACGGCATTGCCACCGCACCGGCCATGGCGCTGCTGGAAACCGAGGAGCTGGCCAAAACCTTCAGGCGTCCCATCCACCTGATTCACACACCCACGTTTGGCGTGGTCTGGGATTTGTGGGATGCCATTACCGCACGCACCCTGCGCAAGGATGGCAAGCTTGCCAAACCGGCATTCAATATTGTGCGCAATGCCCTGCTCTCGCATGAGCATGTGGTCCTGCTGTGTTATTCGCAGGGCACCATCATTGCCAGCTATATCGTGCGCAAGATTCTGAAAGATCCCGAGCTGCGCCAGCATGCCCACAAGCTGGAAATCTATTGCCTTGCCGGTGTGGCCGACAGCATGCACGTGGATTATCCGCTGACGGCCGAACACGGTCATCCCGTGCCCTATGTCGAGCACTTTGCCAACGGCCAGGATTTCTTTGCGCGCATCGGTGTGTTGTCGCATTACTACGCCACTTCCGGTGCCGTCTTTGTGCGACCGGAAAAAAAGGGCCACATGCTGACGGATCACTATATTCCCGGCATTGCACGTGGTGATTATTGCCAGGGCCGCTCACGCCTCAGCCGTTATGTGGGAGGCAAGTTGCCTGGTGCCGAAGATTTTGTGGCGTTTGACCGCCGCCGCTAGTGCCATCACTGATGGTGGTGATGCTCTTGTGATGAAAAAATGACAGCCCGCTTTTATGCGGGCTGTTTCACATTCTGCGTTTCACTGTTGTCTGCCTTCGTATTTTCCCTCCTGTTTTTAACATCCCTGTCATACAGAGATCCTACTCTCCGCCCCTCAGGATTGGCTTTTGCTGTTGAAAGCGTTCATGGCACAGGCGGTGCCCCGTATTCCGTTGTCGATGACACGAGGGCAGTATGCAAACCGGTATCCGGTCGCTGGCGCGCGACATTCCTTTCTTCTCTCCGCACGACAAGCTGGCGGTGGTGGCCGAGCGCTTTCTGGATGCCGACCTTCAACCCGCCTTGTCGGCGCCAGTGCTGGATGCTGACGGAAAAGTTCTGGGCACCATAAGCCGCTATCAGCTCAATGACATTTACCTGAAAAAATTCGGGCGTGATCTTTACGGTGCGCGCCCGGTTGCCGATTTCATGACCACCGACTGCCTTCGGGTAGAAGTGGATGTGCCTGTGGCGGAAGCGGCGCAGTACATCACCACACATATGCGCTTTCCCCTCAGCGAAGATTTCATCGTCTGCGAGAGCGGGCGTTATGTGGGTGTGGGGGCGGTGCTGAGCCTGCTGGCGGCGATGGAGCAGCAGATGAGCCGTGGCGCCGCCGAGCTGACCCAAGCGTATCGCACACTGAAGTCATCACAGGCACAGCTGGTGCAGTCGGAAAAAATGGCGTCACTTGGACAGATGGTGGCCGGGGTTGCCCACGAGATAAATACCCCGCTGGGTTATGTGCGCAACAATGTTGAACTGATGCAGGAGTTCAGTACCCAGTTGCGCGAATTGCTGACGATCAATAACGCGCTGGTGCAGTCGCTGCTGGACCCGGAGGGCACGGACATCGATGTCGCCCGGCATCTCTCTGCCATTGAGGATTTGCGCCTGCTGGTCGATCCCGAGCTGCTTTTCTCCGACATGCAGACACTCTTCAGCGATACCGCTTTCGGCTTGTCACAGATTGGCGAGCTGGTGCTGGGGCTCAAGGATTTCAGCCGCCTAGACCAGGCGCATACCGACAATGTGTCACTCAATGACTGCATCAACAACGCTCTGCTGATTGCCCGCAATGCCATCAAGAGCAAGGTCGAGGTGATCCGGCTGCTGGGTGACATTCCGAAAATTGCCTGTGCCCCGTCGCAAATCAACCAGGTACTGCTCAATCTGGTGAGCAATGCGGCGCAGTCGATTGAAGGCAGCGGCAAGCTCGTCATCAAGACCTGGGCCGATGAGCAGCATGTCTATGCCTCGGTGCAGGACACCGGCCGCGGCATTGCTCCCGAGCACCTGAAGAAAATATTCGACCCTTTTTTCACCACCAAGCCGGTGGGTGAAGGCACGGGTCTCGGTCTCTCCATTTCCTGGCAGATCATCCAGCAGCACGGTGGCCGCATACGGGTGGCATCGGAAGTCGGTCGCGGCACCCGCTTTGTGGTGGTGCTGCCTCTGAAAACGGCAGCGACAGGCACGAATGTCGCCACGGCCATTGGCATTACTGCCGCATCCCATTGAGGAAAGACTCATGCAGATAAAACCGAAAGTGCTGCTGGTGGATGACGAGGAAAGAATCCTGCGTTCGCTCGGTCTTTTGCTGCGCATGCAGTATCAGGTGTTTGCCACCAGCGATGGCTATGAGGCACTGGAGATCCTCAAGCGGGAAAAAATCCATGTGCTCATTTCGGATCAGCGCATGCCTGTCATGATGGGCTCCGAACTCTTGCGGCATGCGCGCGAGATCGCACCGGATACGGTACGTATCCTGCTCACCGGTTATGCCGATGCGGATGCAGCGCTGGAGGCCGTCAACGAAGGCGAGATTTTTCGCTACATCACCAAGCCCTGGGGCCCCAAGGAGCTGCGCGACACCATTGCACAGGCCGCTGACATTGCCGTGAAAATGGAAGGTGCCAGTGTGGCGCCTGCGTCGGTGAGCGTCGTACCCGACAAACTCACCTGCCTGGTACTGGACCGTGACGAGTCCACCTTCAAGGCCGTGCAGGACATTCTCGGTATGCAGCATGAAGTGGTATGGCGCCAAACCATACAGGGCGCCCTGCAAATGCTGTCGAGCCGGGCCGTGGCGATTCTGGTGACGGAACTCAGTCTGGGTGACGAAGACCTGAGCGCCATGATCAAGACCCTGAAGCAGGAGCATCCCGAAATGCTCACGATCATCCTGACCTGCTTCAAGGACACGTCGCGGCTGGCGGACCTGATCAATCAGGCGCAAGTGTTCCGCTATCTGCCGAAGCCTTTGCGCAAGGGACTCTTGAGTAAAAGCATTGAGTCCACACTGACCCGTTATCGGGCGATTACGTCCACCCCCGTGTTGTTGAATACGCAGATTGTGGAAAAAACCAGCGATACGAGCCAGCAGGAAGCTTCTGCAAAAATAGTGGAGTACATGGCGAAGTTGCGCGGAAAAACAGGGTTTACGCGTTCGCAGCCGGCTTGAAGCAGGGCGGATGGCGCCTTGATACTTTCCTGATGCAGCCCTGTTTTTTTGCTGCAACACTTTGATGCCGGTCTGCCTACCTTTGGTGATGTTTTCATCACCAAAGGTAGGCATTCATGAAGCCCATCGCCATTTTTCAGCATGACATCACGCAGGGCCCGGGTTTTCTGCTGGAGTTTCTGGATAAACATACACTGCCCTGGGAGTGCATCCGGCCAACGCTGGGAGACTCCATTCCTTCCCTGGCGCGAGACTTCAGCGGTCTGGTTTTTCTGGGCAGTCCGCACAGTGTGAATGATGATTTTGACTGGATAGAGGCTGAGGGCCGCTTGATGGCTTCTGCACTGGCGAACGATGTGCCTGTGCTGGGGCATTGCTTTGGTGCCCAGCTACTGGCCAGAACCTTGGGGGCGCGCGTATACCGCAATCCCTGCCCGCAGATTGGTTGGGCGCCAGTGCATCTCACCATGCCGGCACAGCGTCGCTTTGCGCTTGGTGAACGTTTCACTTCTTTTCACTGGCATTATGAGTCCTTCACCATGCCGCGCGGGGCTACCCGCCTTTTTTACGGTGAGCACAGCCTTAACAAAGGTTTTGCTTTTGGCAGGCATCTCGGCATGCAGTGTCACCTTGAGGTCACCGAGGCCATTGTCAGGGCATGGTGCGCAGAGGGTGAAGAAGAGCTCAGACGTTCCCCCTGCATTTGTGTGCAATCAGCGGCTGGCATACTGCAGGACCTGCCCGTGCGCCTGGAGGTTTTGCATCGTGTTGCGCGCCGGATTTACGGCCAGTGGCTGAGCCAGGTATTGCATCAACCCATGGTCCTGGGCAAGCGGCATCAACCATCAGCGTTTCTGCCGCCATCCTCCGCCACAGCGTTGAACTTGCTTTAATGCATGCCAGCGTGAGCGGGGTGAATGGGTAAAAGGCAGGCACTACGACGGGATATTTCTAGAAGAGTACCCATCAGTTTTAATCATGCATTCGGACAGGCATGGCTTTCGCCATGCTCAATCATTTTTTTCTTCAAACCAGCCCAGGAATTTCCGCTTCTTTTCCTTGGGTTCCGGCGGCAGGCTCCAGACCAGTGTGCCTGAGAGCTGGTCGTGCCAGGCCACATGGCGTGAGCTCCACAGTATCCAGAAATAATTCCCGAAAAACCCCAGCATCACGCTGAGCAGCAGCGCGCGGTCATCGTGCCAGACCAGTTGCGATATCAGTCCGCATACCAGCGGCAGCAGGCAGGCGGCGGCACAACGACTGATGGCATCACCCCAGCGCACGGATTCGCCATTGTGGCGCACTACTTTCAGGCGCCAGGTTTGCATGCCGAGGGTCTGGCCGATGCGAACCCAGAAGTAGCCGTAGAAAAACCAGGTCACCAGCACCAGTGCCGGAAACAGCACGAACTGCCGGAACAGGGGCGAGACCAGCGCCAGCTCATGCGTCTTTGCAGACTGCTCGCTGGTGCCCAGCGGCACGAGAATCGCGCTGATGATCATCCAGAACGCTACCAGCAAAAGCCCGTCGTAAATCATGGCAAACAGCCTGACCATCATGCCGGCGGGCGTGGGCGCCAGCGGGGCAACAGCAGGTGCCGCCGCAGGGGACTCGGTAGCCGGGGCTTTGCGCTGGCGTGATTTCTTTGAAGCAGACATACGGGAGTCTCGGGTCGGGCCACTCGTGGCGCAGTCTGTGCGCCATTGCCACCCTGACAAGCGGCGGCGAATTGTGGCTGCTTTCCCTATGCTTTCCTAGCTGCCAGGAGGACGGTCCCCTGATCGTGATGAGCCGTGCTCCGATGCTTTACACTGGCGCCGCCAGGGCCTGCTTCAGGCTACCACTCTTCTTTTCCTCAGGTTCCGCCATGACCGATGCCCCGTCCAACGATCCGCTCCACGGCGTCACGCTGGAGAAGATGCTCACCGACATGGTCGGGCGCTTTGGCTGG
>Ga0073914_10000052_pt1 | contig 18687 bp, 16 predicted proteins | sample GWRWT4_30Apr14_FD_71481 | JGI IMG/M metagenome (GOLD analysis project Ga0073914, IMG submission 71481) | Sand microcosm microbial communities from a hyporheic zone in Columbia River, Washington, USA - GW-RW T4_30-Apr-14 | ecosystem: Engineered > Artificial ecosystem > Sand microcosm >... | reverse complement strand
TCGGCATCTGATTTTTTTGACAGGCGCTTTGTTGGGCCACATCGACGGAAAGCCCCATGATGGAAACCACAAACATGAATGAGTATCAGGCCGCTCCCGGCCTTTTACAGGACCGCGTCATCCTGGTCACGGGCGCCGGTGACGGCATTGGCCGCGTTGCTGCCATGGCCTATGCCGCGCATGGTGCCACCGTCATCCTGCATGGCCGCACACAGGCAAAGCTTGAAGCGGTGTATGACGAGATTGAAAAAGCCGGCCATCCACAACCGGCCATGGTGCCACTGGATCTTTCCACGGCCACGGCGGTGGAATACCGGCAACTGGCGGAAACCATCCAGGGCGAATTCGGTCGTCTTGATGGCGTGTTGCATAACGCCGGCGTCCTCGGTGACATCACGCCACTGGAAATGTATGACCCGGACACCTGGGATTTCGTGATGAAAATCAACCTGCGTGCACCCTTCATGATGACGCAGGCCTTGCTGCCCCTGCTCAAGCAGTCACCGGATGCCTCCGTGATATTCACCACCAGTTCGGTGGGCCGACGAGCACGCGCCTTCTGGGGCGCTTATGCGGCGTCCAAATGCGGCATTGAAGGACTGTCACAAATGCTCGCCGATGAACTGATGAATACCTCGAACATTCGCGTGAACTGCATCAACCCGGGCGCCACCCGCACCCGCATGCGCGCAGAGGCCTATCCCGGTGAAAATCCGGCGAGCCTGAAACCGCCGGAAGCCATCATGGGCCTTTATCTTTACCTCATGGGACCGGACAGCCAGGGGAAAACCGGGCAATCACTGGATGCCCAGCCCCAATAAACCGGACCGTTCAAAAAAGCCTGACGTAAACCACCATAAAAAAAGCCGGCTCGTGTCGGCTTTTTTTATTCAGAAAGTGTATTGCCCTGTCTTCTCTACTCTTCGTTCTTGCCATTACCGTCACGGCGCTGCTGTCGCAGGAAACCGCCACGGCGAGCTGGCAAGGGATTTTCCTGCATTTTTTCCGTGCGTCGTTTGGCCAGACCATACAAGCCCGTCCCCTTGCGCGGACGCAGCTGCACCGACTCGATCAGCACATCAATCTCGGGCTTGTCGAGTTCGATCCAGCGCCCGGTTTTAAGCGTGCGTGGCAGCGTCACAGTGCCATAACGTGTGCGCAACAAGCGGCTCACTTTCAAACCCTGCGACTCGAACAGGCGACGCACTTCACGGTTACGCCCTTCTTTCACTACTACCTGCCACCAGCGGTTAAAGCCTTCACCGCCCAGCTCGGCCATTTTTTCAAACTTGGCCGGGCCATCATCCAGCTCCACACCATCAGTCAGGTTCTTGCGTGCCTCTGGTGTCAGCTCACCCATGATGCGCACGGCGTATTCACGCTCGACCTCATTGGACGGATGCATGAGACGGTTGGCCAGCTCCCCATCCGTGGTGAACAGCAGCAAACCCGAACTGTTCACGTCAAGACGCCCCACCATCACCCAGCGCTCACCCTTCAGCGGGGGCATGCGATCAAACACGGTAGGACGGCCTTCCGGGTCCTGGCGCGAACAGATTTCGCCTTCAGGCTTGTAGTACACCAGCACACGCCGGCGCATTTCATCTTCTATGGTGAATTGCACACGACGTCCGTCAATGCGCAACTCGTCCGTCACTTCAATACGGTCACCCAGCGTAGCCAGTTTTCCGTTCACGCTGACACGTCCGTCAACAATCGCCTGCTCCATGTGGCGTCTTGATCCCAGGCCACACCGTGCCAGGACTTTTTGCAGTTTTTCACTCATGTCTGTTACTCAGGGAGCCGGCCTTGTTCTCCGGCCTGCATCAAAATGACTTGTCGCACGCCATACCGGCGTTCAACTCGTTCTCTGCTCGTTCAACGTTACATTCAGCCACTGCAAGAACCGCAACATCCGGCTCTTATTCGTAGATTTCATCCTTGCGCGCATCGTCTGCGCCTTCGCGCTGGATATCAGCCTCCAGCTCTTCCATTACGGTAGCCAGCTGTTCCTCTTCCAGAGGCAGGATTTCACCGCCGGCCTGTGCCTCAAGAAATTGCAGCTCTTCATTGATGCGGTCGAGATCACGAATTTCCGACAGTGATGGCAACTCGGCCAGATTCTTCAGATTGAAATTGTCGAGAAAGTCGCGCGTCGTGGCGAACAGTGCCGGACGCCCCGGCACATCACGGTGGCCGGCCACACGAATCCAGTCACGCTCGATCAGTGTCTTGATGATGTGCGAGCTCACCGACACCCCACGGATTTCTTCGATTTCAGAACGCGTGATCGGCTGGCGGTAGGCAATCAGGGCCAGCGTTTCCAGCAATGCACGCGAATAGCGGGACGGTTTCTCATCCCAGAGACGGCTGACCCAGGGGCCGGTTTCCTGACGCACCTGGAACCGGAAACCCGAGGCCACTTCCTTGAGCTCAATGCCGCGATCCTGGTAATCCTGCATCAGCGCATCCAGCACATTGCGCAGGGTGGCGGTATCAGGCCGCTCAGCCTCATCAAAAAGAAAACCCATCTGCTCAATCGTCAGGGGCTGGCCGGAAGCAAACACGGCACCTTCAATCACTTTTTTCAGTATCTCGGCGTCCATGATCATTCCTCGTCAACAGGGGACGATGCCGCACCATCCCCTGCATCGTTATCAAGCGTGTCGTCATCAAACAGATCGTCGCCGGCATCAATAATGATGTCGGTGGGTGCAGCTTCGTAAACATCACCGTCGTTGATGCCGTTATTGTCGTCGTCGTCATAATCGATCAGGTCATAGCCGCCGCCCTCGACGTTCTGGGCACGGGTTTTCACATGCAGCGGACCAAAGGATTCGGTTTGTACCAGATCGATAATGCCTTCCTTGACCAGCTCGAGAATGGCCATGAAGGTGACCACGACACCCAGACGGCCCTCATCAATCGTAAACAGGGCGACAAAGGGCACAAACTCCCTGCCCTTCAGATGTTCCAGCACCATGCCCATTTTTTCACGCAGGCTCAGCGTTTCCTTGGAAATCTGGTGGGTTTCAAACAGGTCGGCGCGACGAATCACGTCCTGCAGGGCCAGCAAGAGTTCACGCAAGTCCACCTGCGGCAATGGCTGCTCGCGGGTGTAATCCGGTCCAGCCACTTTCACCGGCCAGAAATCGCGCCCTTCCTGCGGCATCTCGTCCAGATCAGCTGCCGCTTTCTTGAAGCGCTCGTATTCCTGCAGACGGCGAATCAGTGCTGCACGCGGATCTTCCTCTTCCTCGCCCTCTTCCGTTTTCGGGCGCGGCAGCAGCATGCGTGACTTGATTTCACCCAGCACGGCAGCCATCACCAGATACTCACCCGCCAGTTCCATGTTGATGGCCTGCATCATGTCGACGTAGTGCACATACTGGCGCGTGATTTCCGCTACCGGGATATCGAGGATATCGAGGTTCTGGCGACGGATGAGGTAGAGCAGAAAATCCAGAGGGCCTTCAAACGCCTCAAGGAAAACCTCAAGCGCCTCGGGGGGAATGTAAAGATCATCGGGGAGTTTGGTATAGGCCTGGCCATGCACCAGGGCAAAAGGCATTTCCTGCTGCTGCAGGGGAACCGCAGCCGCGCCTGCCGGTGTCTCGGCTGGCGCAACGGTGTCGGCCTGGATATCCGCCAAGGCGGCCATTACCAGTTCGTCTTCCTGTTCGGTTCCGCTCATGCCTCATCCTCATTGCCGCTTCACAGCGGTTGTTTTCCACACTGGCTTGCCTCTGTACCGGCATCAATCCTTGACCAGTGCGAAGTGTTACCTGATCTTCAGCGATACGCCAGCCCCATGGCGGCGCGCACCTCTTTCAGGGTGTCCTCGGCCAGTGCCGAAGCGTGCTCGCTGCCCTGATTGAGGATGCTGCGAATCAGGTCAGGGTTGCTTTCAAACTCACGGGCCCGCTCGCGCATGGGCGCCAGTTCGGCATTGATGGCGTCAATGACCGGCCTCTTGCACTCCAGGCAGCCTATTCCGGCGGAGCGGCAGCCCTGCTGAACCCACTGCTTTGTAGCATCGTCCGAATACACTTCATGCATCTGCCAGACCGGACACTTGTCCGGATTGCCGGCATCGGTGCGGCGAACACGGGCCGGATCGGTGGGCATCTTGCGGACCTTGGCATCAACATCATCCGGCAGCTCGCGCAGGGAGATGAAGTTGCCATAGGACTTGGACATTTTCTGCCCGTCCAGGCCCGGCATTTTCGAGGCTGGCGTCAGCAATGCCTGGGGCTCCGGCAAAATGATCTTGCCTGAACCTTCCAGCGAGCCCAGCAGCCGCTCCTTGTCGCCCAGCGTGATGTTCTGCTGGTCTTTGACCAAGGCTTGGGCCGTAGCCAGAGCCTCGACATCTCCCGACTCCTGATAGCGCTTGCGCAAGTCGGTATAGAGCCTTGCCGTCTTCTTGCCCATCTTGGTGATGGCCAGCTCGACCGCCTCTTCAAAGCCGGGCTCTCGCCCGTAAAGATGATTGAAGCGGCGTGCCACTTCACGCGTGATTTCCACGTGGGCGACCTGGTCGGCACCAACCGGCACCAGACCAGCGCGGTAAATCAGGATGTCGGCACTTTGCAGCAAGGGGTAGCCGAGAAAACCATAGGTCGCGAGATCCTTGTCCTTGAGCTTTTCCTGCTGGTCCTTGTAGGTCGGCACGCGCTCCAGCCAGGACAGCGGCGTCATCATCGACAGCAACAGATGCAGCTCGGCATGCTCGGGAACGCGGGACTGGATGAACATGCTGCAGGCATTGGGATTGAGCCCGGCCGCCAACCAGTCCACCACCATCTCGAACGAGCTCTGTTCGATGCCACGCGGGTCTTCATAGGCCGTGGTCAGCGCATGCCAGTCGGCCGCAAAAAAGAAGCAGTCATACTCGTACTGCAGCTTGATCCAGTTCTTGAGCACACCGTGGTAATGACCGAGATGCAGGCGCCCCGTGGGACGCATACCGGACAACACGCGCTGCTGGGAAACGACGGAACTCAAGCGGGACTCCTTGCGGACGAGCGTGATGAGGTAAACGGAAAGCGGCGATTATACGGGCTGGGCCGGTAAAAATCATGACCGCCAGCCGGGCAAACCCGTGGGACCTACAAATGCCGGCGCAAAAAAAGGCAGGCCGCTGGGGCCTGCCGCAATTCTGAGGAGAAACTGAAAAAGATACTACGGGAAGAACGTCGCCCTGACCATGTCAGGGCGGCCACTTTAGGCTAAAAAACAAGCAGCCCGCCAATAACGCTTAGCCATAAAAAATGCAGCCAGACTCACGAAAGGGAACATCATCGATGGAACTGCCCCATGGCTTCCGGCTGCCGCACAACCTCCAGAATCCGCAGCTGCAGGATACGCCCCCCGGGAATCTGCCAGGAAATGGACTGGCCTACCGACAGCCCGAGCAAGGCGCTGCCAATCGGCGCCAGCACCGAGACGGAAGCGGAAGACCCAGCTGCCTCCGGATAAACCAAGGTGAGCTCGAAGGTAGAGCCTGTGGCATCGTCCACGAATCGCACGGTGGAGTTCATGGTGACTACCGTCGGCGGAATTTCAGTCGGCGCAACAATGGCGGCCCGCTCAAGCTCTTTGCGTAAAGCATCAATACCGGGCAGGTTCTTGTAAGCCCCTGAGTCGAGCAAGCGCTCCAGACGCTCCACGTCCAGGCTGGATAACATGACGGGCGGCTGATACTCCATTGAAACAATCCTCAAATGTACACAATGACTAAAGGTCTGATTATGCCAAAGATTCAAACTCATCAGGCATCACGGAAACGGACAGGGCACTGAGCGCACTCAAGGTATTTCCCGGAAAATAAAACCGTTTGCCAAAACATGTTTGAAGGAAAACTGGCCATTCGGTTTTTCATGAAACCCGGTGATTGCATCAGCGGGAAATTAAAAGGTGATCAGAGAATTTCTGCCAAAAGCAGAACTGAGGCAGAGAGAACCGGACTCCCAAAGCCAAACGGCTATATTTTTGCACCCCTGAATATTGCAGGACAGCCAGCTCCTGGCAGAGCTCGTGACACTCAAAAACATGTATTCTTTGGATGCCCTGGCTTAGCGAAAGGGGGTGGCGTCACCCCGCCCTTCACGCAATACCACAGGCGAATCCCCGCTCAGATCCACCACTGTCGTGGGCTCAAGCGTGCCGTAGCCGCCATCGATAATGAGCTCCAGCCTTGAGCCCAAGCGCTCGCGAATGATTTCTGGATCATTCAGCGGCTCACTGTCGCCCGGCAATTGCAGAGTGGTCGTCAGCAGGGGCTCATCCAGCTCGGCCAGCAAGGCCTGACAAATGACGTGATCCGGAATGCGTATGCCTATGGTCTTGCGTTTTGGATGCAGGATGCGGCGCGGTACTTCACTGGTGGCATTAAGGATGAAGGTGTAGGCGCCAGGGGTATGCGTCTTGAGCAAGCGGTAAGTGGCGTTATCCACCTTGGCATAGGTGGCAATATCGGAAAGGTCACGGCAGAGCAGCGTGAAATTGTGTTTGTCATCCAGCTCGCGAAGACGCGTGATGCGTTCCAGCGCCGCCTTGTCGCCCAGATGGCAGCCAAGCGCATAGGCAGAATCCGTGGGATAAGCCAGCACAGCCCCGTCACGGATAAACATCACAGCCTGCTTGATAAGCCGTGCCTGCGGGTTCTCCGGATGGATATAGAAATATTGCGTCATGCGGCTTCGTCCTCAAGGCTGATCCAGCGGCGCCAGACCGGACGACACTCTGCCGGCAATGCCGGAAACCGCCCCAACTGAATCCAGGACATATGCGGGCCGTGAAAATCACTGCCCTGGGATGCCTCAAGACCGTACTGCACCGAGAGCTGGCCCAGATAGCGCACCATGTCCGGTTTTTCCGTGGCCGTTGCCACTTCCATGGCCTCTCCACCCTCGGCAGCAAAAGCCATGATCAGGGCACGCATCTTCGTACGCGACAAGGGATAGCGACCCGGGTGCGCCAGGACAGCCGTCCCGCCGGCATTGCGTATCAGGGCGATGGCTTGCGGCATGTCCATCCATGGCATGGGCACATCAGCGGCTTTGCCATTGCCCAGATACTTGTCAAACGCGGCCTGCATGCTGCCAACCCTGCCTTCGGCCAGCAGCCACTGGGCAAAATGCGTTCGACTGATGCGGTTGGGTTCATTGCCGGCCAGGGCGAGTGCTGCCTCGTAAGCTCCCGGCAGGCGGCTTTTTTCCTCCAGCTTGCGCGCTATGGCCAGGGCACGCTCGGCACGGGCATTGGCCTGCAGGGCCAAGCCGGCCACCAGTGCCGGATGCGCAATATCCACACCCAGGCCGATCACATGGACCGAGCCACCATTCCACATGGTGGACAGTTCCAGGCCCGGCAACAGCCGAATGCCCTCGCCGGCGGCAGCGATCTGTGCCTCTGGCACGCCCAGTACCGAGTCGTGATCGGTCAGGGCCAGCACCTTTACCCCAGAGGCGGCCGCCCGCAGCACCAGATCGGTCGGGCTAAGTGCACCGTCCGAGCAGACACTGTGCGAATGCAGATCAACAGCGGGCATGGTAGCGGCCATGTGAGTGATTTAAGATGCCGCACTTTACCACTCTACGCAGATACACATGAAACAGTGGCTGGACTTCATTCCCCTCCTTCTTTTCTTCATCGCCTTCAAGGCTCTGGGCATCTTCCCTGCCACCATGGTGCTCCTGGCAGCCACCGTCATGATCTATGGCGGCCTCTGGATTGTCACTCGACACCTTGAGCGCAACCAGTGGATCACCCTGATGGCCACCCTGGCCTTTGGCGGCATCACCCTCCTTTTGCATGATGTGACCTATCTGAAATGGAAGGCCACCGTCATCAACTGGATTTTTGCGCTGGTTTTTCTCGGCAGCCACTTTATCGGCAGCCAGGTCATCATCGAGCGCATGCTGGGACATGCCATCACTGCTCCTGCTACCGTCTGGAAAAAACTCAATGTCGCCTGGGTAATCTTTTTCATGCTCTCTGGCGCCCTCAATCTTTACGTGGCCTTCACCTGGAGCATGGATAACTGGCTGAGCTTCAAGGTCTTTGGCAATCTGGGAATAACGCTTTTGTTCGTGGTGGCACAAACGCTTTATCTGCGTCCTTACCTTCAGAGCGAAGACACACCGGCAACCTGAGCACACCCCCAGGCACGGTATTGAGAGGGAAACCGATTCATGTGGTACGCGATTCTGGCTGAAGACACACCGGGCACACTCGACCTGCGCATGGAGGTCAGGCCACGGCATCTGGCTCGCCTTGAGCAGTTGAAAGCCGAAGGAAGACTGCTGCTCGCAGGGCCCCACCCGGCCATTGACAGTGAAAATCCCGGACCAGCCGGGTTTACCGGCAGCCTTGTGGTGGCAGAATTTGAAAGTCTGGCAGCAGCAGAGGCCTGGGCCAGCAAAGATCCTTATCGTGAAGCCGGCGTGTATGCGAAGGTCAGCGTTAAACCGTTCAAAAAAGTGCTTCCCTGAGAATCGATCATGAAACAACGCTCAACACTTTTACTGTGTCTGCTGGCCAGCGCCATTGCTCATGCGGAAACCGCCGCCACCACACCAACAACACCGGTCGTTCCTGCATCACGCCCCGCTACGGTTGCCCAGCCAAAGCCGGCAGTACCTGCAGCAACTCCCGCCTTGCCGGCCAGCAAACCCGCAGCGCAGGCAGGCACCGCCGTAGTCACACCGCAGCAGGCTGTCGCACCGGTCAAACCAGCGCTCGCTCCGGCACACAGCGTGGCTCCAGCAGCGGCACCCGTTGTAACCACAGCCATTATCCCCGAAGTCGTCGTACCCGCCGCGGTCACGCTGGAGCAACGACGCCAGCAGGAATTACTTGGCAATGCACAGCGCATCGACAAGGCCAACCACGAGCTGCTGGCCAAAAACCAGGAGCTGCAGCTGCAAAATGAAAATCTCAATCTGCAAAACAATGTACTGAAACGCGACAAAAGCTCGGACGGTATCTGGAAAGGAGCACTGGCTGTTGTCGTCGGCTTTTTGATGGGCTGGTATTTTTCCGGTGGCGGTCGCCGCAAGAGCAGCTGGTAAGCATCATGACAGAACCCCTGCGACCGGCCCGGCTCGACTGGTCGCAGGAAGTTCCGTTTGCCACGGATTTTTCCGACATCTATTTCTCCCGCGCCGGTGGCGCTGCCGAAAAAACCCACGTTTTCATCGAACAAAACGATTTGCCCAAGCGCTTTCAGGCGCTCACCTCCACACAAGGCTTCACCATCATCGAGACCGGTTTCGGCACCGGGCTGAACTGGCTGGCCGCAATGGACTGCTGGCAAAAAAACAGCACTGATGGCTGGCTGCACTTTGTCAGCGTTGAAAAGCATCCCTTCACGCTTGCTGATCTTGAAAGGGCACAAAGCTACTGGCCCGCTTATGCCCTCTTCGCCGAGGCGCTGCAGAAAAACCATCCTGAGCTGATACCCGGGTTTCACCGCCTTGTCCTGCCTCAATGGCGAAGCACACTCACACTGTTCTTTGGGGATGTGGCTGAATTCCTGCCACGGCTTTCAGCGACAGCCGATGCCTGGTTTCTTGACGGGTTTTCCCCGGAACGCAATGCCGGCATGTGGAACGACATGCTGTATCAAGGCATGGCAGCACACAGTCATACCGGCACCACCATGGCAACGTTTACTGCTGCCGGCCATGTGCGCCGCGGACTGGTTGCCTCCGGCTTTGTCATGGAAAAGGTGCCGGGCTTCGGTGCAAAGCGGGAAATGCTGTGCGGCAGGTTTTTACCGGCAAGTATCGAAGCCAAAAAACACCCGGCAAACCATGCTGCCAGTCCCTGGCTGCATCGTGGTGCTCCAACATTCCCGACCCAAAAAGCCTGCGTGATTGGTGCCGGAATTGCAGGTGCCAGTACAGCCTACCGGCTGGCCTTGAGAGGCTGGCAGGTCACGGTGTTTGAAAGTGCAGCCGATATTGCCACAGGCGCCTCCGGCAATCCCGCCGCCATCATTTACCCAAGACAGGCACCGCCCGACGAGGCTCTCGATCATTTTCCCCAGCAAGCGTTTCATTTTTCACTGCAAGAGTTTTCACAACTGCCGGCAGGAAAAAAGCGTTGGCATGCCTGTGGCGTATTACAGTTACTGGCGGGCCATCAAAAACGTCTTCGCCCTGCAGCAGAAATGTCTTTGCCGGCTCCCGTATTGCTGAGTGCGGACGAGGCATCGGCAAAAGCCGGGATACCCCTGCAGCATGAGGCGCTCTGGCATGCGGAAGCCGGCTGGCTGGAGCCCTCTGCTTATTGCCGTGAGCTTTTGGACAGCAATGATATTGCCGTCCAGCTTAATACTACGGTTACCCGACTGGAGCAGTGCGGGAAGGGCTGGCAACTTTTTGATTCAGAAGGAAGCCTGCTGCAAACCAGTGACGTTGTCGTTATTGCCAACGGTCTTTCTGCGCTTCATTTACAGCAAACCTGCCAGCTACCCTTGCAGGCAGTACGTGGCCAGCTTTCCCTGCTCTCACCGTCTTCGCTTTCGGCGCAGCTTGAAACCGTGATTTGTCATGACGGCTATCTGACCCCGCCGCTGCCTGGAGGCCAGCAATGCCTTGGAGCCACCTTTTACGCTGATGACAGCGACGATGCCCTGCGCCCGTCGGAGCATGCTGAAAATCTTGAGCTGTTGCGCAACGTTCTTCCCGAGCTGGCAGACAGCCTGCCCTCCCTTGAAACCTGGCAGGGACGCGCAGCCCTGCGCTGCCAAAGTGCGGATTACCTGCCCCTGCTCGGGCCCGTGGCGGACCATGACGACTTCATGAAAACCTATGCAGGACTGCGTGACGGCCGCCGCGAAAACTATCCCGCACTCACAAGCCTGCCCGGTCTTTACGTCAATCTCGCCCATGGCTCAAAGGGTTTCAGCCAGGCCGCCCTGGCCGCGGAAATACTGGCGGCCGAAATCAACCATGAACCGGCACCGGTCTCGCAAAAGGTGCTGAATGCTCTGCATCCCATGCGCTTCTGGGCACGCCAATTAAAGCGACACAAAAACACAGACCAGGCACCGACATAAAAAAACCGGCCAATGCCGGTTTTTTTTATGAAGAACTTGATGATCTGTTGTAACGAAAAGTTAGCGCCTCTTCGCAACAATCCCGCCCTCTCGCTCCCATTCGCAGCGTACCTGCAAGCTGTCACCAGGCTCGTGTGATTCGCCTACCGCTTCCCAGATAAACGTATGCATGCCCGACAGCTCCGTTTCGAGATGCACCTTGGCGCTGACCCAGTACATTTGGGCCAACAGGGACTCGAACTTTTTCATCCAGAGTTCCCACTCATACTCAATGGCACGGTAGCTGGCGCCAAAGTGAATCACCTGGGTCTGGTAGGTACCGGCCATTTCATCGAAGCCGGAAATGCCGAACATTTCCCGGCAAATGAACGGCCAGCCATCCGCATCAGGCAAGGCATCCACGACTTTCCGGTTATGGGCACGACGCACACGACGCTCCATCTGCGTGCCAAAGGCAATATCACGCACCACCCCGTAAACGACTGATTCCTGATCCACATCGCCCCCGCTTACAGACCGTGCTCACTCAGCACTTGCTGAAAAGCTGCTTCATCAATGACATGCACGCCAAGTTTCTCTGCCTCGGCCAGCTTGGAGCCTGCCGCTTCGCCCGCTACCACGCAATGGGTTTTTTTCGATACCGAGCCCGACACCTTGGCGCCCAGCTGCAACAGCTTTTCCTTGGCCTGATCACGGCTCATGGTGGACAGAGCACCCGTCAGTACCCAGGTTTGCCCTGCCAAGGGCTGTGGCCTTTCTGATTCCGCCGCAAGATCAGGCCAGCTTACACCGAGTGCACGAAGACGCGTGATCACCTCAAGATTGTGAGTCTGCCGGAAAAAAGTGCTGATGGATTCGGCAACCACTGGTCCCACATCAGGGACGTGCATCAACGCGGCTTCATCAGCTGCCATGACCGCATCAAGGCGCCCCCAGTGGCGGGCCAGGGCAAGAGCGGTGGCTTCGCCAACATCACGAATCCCCAAGGCGTAAAGAAACCGGGGCAAGGTGGTGGCCTTGCTGTGCGCAATCGCCTGCAGCAAATTGTCGGCCGACTTCTCACCCATGCGCTCCAGCCCGACCAGATCCTCTTTCTTCAGGTTATAAAGATCGGCGCTGGATTTGATCAGGCCAAGATCCACGAGCTGCTCTATCCATTTATCGCCCAGACCATCCACATCCATGGCACGGCGCGACACAAAATGCTTGAGCGCCTCTTTTTGCTGCGCCGGACAAAACAAGCCCCCGGAGCAACGGGCAATGGCCTCGCCGTCCGGCCGCTCCACGTCAGAGTCACAGACCGGGCAGCGGGTCGGCAGGACAACCGGCAAGGCATCAGCGGGGCGTCGTTCGGAGAGCACTCGCACGACTTTCGGAATGACATCGCCGGCACGGTAAATCACCACGCTATCGCCGACCCGAACATCCATGCGCTCGATTTCATCAAAATTGTGCAGCGTGGCATTGCTGACGGTAACGCCGCCGACAAATACCGGTGCCAGTCGCGCCACCGGCGTCAGTGCTCCCGTACGGCCCACCTGAAATTCAATGGCCTGAACCGTAGTGACAGCTTCTTGTGCAGGAAATTTATAAGCAGTGGCCCAGCGCGGCGCACGCGATACAAAACCCAGCTCATGTTGCCAGCGCAAGGAGTCAACCTTGATCACCACCCCGTCAATTTCATAGGGAAGGCTGGCACGCCGCTGCAAAATGTCCTGATAGTAGCCCTGCACAAAGTCAGGCCCTTCGCCCAGCTTGATTTCCCGGCTGAGGCGAAACCCATAATGCCTGAGCTGCTGCAGTATCTCGTGATGCGATATGGCTGCCGCTTGCCCCGCTGGACGACCTTCCTCCCTGATCCGGCTGTAGGCATAAAATTCCAGCGGGCGCTGCGCCGTCATCCGCGGATCCAGCTGACGCAAACTACCGGCCGCTGCATTGCGCGGATTTACAAAGGTTTTCTCGCCTTTGGCGGCAGCCTGCTCGTTCATTCTCAGAAAGCCGGCCTTCGGCATTACCACTTCACCACGAACTTCCAGCAAGGCTGGCAACGTGTCACCCAAAAGACGTAAAGGGATGGAGGCAATGGTTCGCACATTGTGGGTAATGTCTTCACCCGTTACCCCATCGCCGCGTGTCGCCCCGCGAACAAGAATGCCGTCTTCATAGACCAGAGAAATGGCCAGGCCATCCAGCTTGGGCTCGCAGCAATAACTGAGTTGCGGCGAAGAGAAGAGATCCCCGCCCTGCCCCAGCAAGTCACCCAGCCGCTCCCGAGCACGGCGATCAAAATCCGCGAACTCCTCTGCGCTGAACACATTGTCCAGTGACAGCATGGGCACTTCATGGGTCACGGTGGCAAATGCCGGCATGGCCTCCCCACCGACACGCATGGTTGGTGAGTCGACAGTCAGCAGGGCCGGAAACTGCGCCTCAAGATCGCGCAGCCGGTGAAAAAGACGGTCGTACTCGGCATCCGGAATGTCCGGCTCATCAAGCCCGTAATAACGATGATTGTGATAGCGCAACTGCTCGCGCAGTGCCTCGATTTCGTGGCGAGCCTCGGCCTCTGTCACGGGGACCTCAATGCCCGGCCGGGCGGTTCATCAGACGACGGCGCTCGAATTCCTGCACGCGTTCGCGGTAGTGCTCGATCAGCTGTCGCGTCAGAGGTTGCTGCTGCTCGTCCAGAGTATGGCCCTGCAACTCAATCCCGAGGCGCTTCACCGTATCCACCATGATGTCGTAGGCATGAATGCTGTTAACACCAGGCAGGCTCAGGAAAAAACTCACACCGGAAATTTCCTCGCCGGTCATGGCCTCAAGATCAAACGTACCAGGCTCCACTGCTTTAGCCATGCTGAAGAGAATTCGCCCCTGCCCTGTTGGCTGCTCGTGACGGTGAAAAATCGACATGTCGCCAAAGCGCAGGCCATAGGCCAGTACGGCACGCAGCAAATCCTCACCGTTGAAAGCGTGCTCGCCACAGACTACGTGCAAGGCAATAACGTCCTCCACATCCACATAGGTTTTTTCTTCAGCCGCCGTGGTCGTCACCGGGCGTACCGGCTCTATCACTGGTGTGTCATACAGGATGCTGGCGCGATTGGCTGACGCGGCGGGTGATGCCGCATGTGCAGCACCAAAGGTCTCATGTTTTTTGGGCGGGGGTGGCGCTATGGCTTCATGGGCAAACATGTCCTGCTGCTCAACGACAGCACCAGCAAGGCCGGACAGCACGGGGCTCAGGAGCACGGGGACAGTGTCATCATCAGCGGCTGATTCCGGAGTGTCGGAAAAAACCGGCTGCACGGAAGATGTCGCAACAGGACTGGCATCGACAAGTGGTGCGGGATGATCAGTCTGCACACGCGGGCGCACACGTACCTTGCCCAGTTCAGGATTGGGATTGATCTCGATATCCGGCCCGGGTGGCACCGGCTCCAGCTTGAGGCGCAAGCTGCGGCGATAGGTCGTAAACCACCCGATCGTTTGCCAGAGCAATACCAGCAGGATGACAACGCCAAGCGCATACAAAAGCTGCATGGTGATTCCTCACACGGCTGCCAGCGCGGCAGCTTCCTCCACATTCACGGATACCAGACGTGACACACCCGGCTCATGCATGGTGACGCCCATCAGTTGGTGCGCCATTTCCATCGCGATCTTGTTATGCGTGATGTAAATGAACTGCACGCTGGCCGACATTTCCTCGACAAGGCGCGCATAGCGACCGACATTGGCATCGTCCAGCGGTGCGTCGACTTCGTCGAGCATGCAGAATGGTGCCGGATTGAGCTGGAAGATGGAGAACACCAGCGCCAGTGCGGTCAGGGCTTTTTCACCACCTGACAACAAGTGAATGGTGGAATTACGCTTGCCGGGCGGACGCGCCATGATGGCAACGCCGGCCTCCAGCAAGTCCTCGCCGGTCAGCTCAAGATAGGCATGACCGCCGCCAAAGACTTTCGGGAACAGCTCCTGCAAACCCTTGTTCACCTTGTCAAAGGTGTCCTTGAACATGGTGCGGGTTTCGCGATCAATTTTGCGTATCGCGTTTTCCAGGGTTTCCAGGGCCTCGCGCAAATCGGCATCCTGGGCGTCAAGATAGTTCTTGCGCTCCGACTGCGCCTGATACTCGTCAATGGCCGCAAGATTGATGGGGCCGAGACGGGAAATGCGCGCTGATATTTTCTCCAGATCTTCCTGCCACTGGCTTTCGTTAGCGTCTTCCGGCATGGCCGCCAGCACCGCCTGCAAATCAAACTCGGACTCTGTCACCTGCTCCTGCAAAGACTCACGACGGGACAGGGAGTTTTGCCACTCCATGCGCTGGTTCTGCAGCATGTCACGCACCTGCTGCGCCTGCTGCTCCGCCTGCTGGCGCTTGCGCTCATACTCACGAAACTCGTGCTGCACGGCTTCCAGATCACGCCGCACATCAGCCAGCTCTTTTTCTACCGCCAGACGCAAGCCCAACTGCTCTTCCAGCTGCTGCTGGTGCTCGCCGCCTGGATTCTCCAGCTCAAGCAGGCTTTCGCGCAGCATTTCGCGACGCTCAGCCAGCGAGGAGAGCTGTTCCTGCAAACGACTGATGCTTTGTGCGAGCGAGGTCTCGCGCGTGCGCAGCGCCTGCATGGTTAGGGCCACCTGATGCAGGGCATCGCGATCGGCCCGATTTCTCTGGCGCGCACTGTCGAGCGCAGCGCGCGCAGCATCACGCTCGCGCAACAGCTCATCACGACGCTCGGAGTCACGCCCCATGGTCTCCAGCGCTTCCTGCAGCACCATGCGGGACTCGGCCAACTGCTCCTGATCCAGTTTGTGCTGAGCCTGCACGTCCTCCATTTCCTTTTCGATACGGCTGGAGCGGGCATTGAACTGCTCGAGACGAACCTGCTTGGCACCGAGCTGGGCCTGCACATCGCCTCGGCGACGCGTGAGCTGCGACAACGCTTTCTGGGCGTCTTCACGCTGCAGCTCGATGGAGCGCAAACCCTCACGACCGCTATCAAGCTCAGCCTGGCGATCCGCCAACTGCTCTTCAATCAGTGCCAGCTCTTCCACTACACGGGCAAGCTCCTGCTTGCGCGCCAGCACGCCGGACTCGGCATCATCCTCACGAATCACGCGCAGCCAGTTCGGCCCCAGCCAGAGGCCATCGCGTGTCACGACAGACTCATGGGCAGCCAAGCGATCACGCAGCGCCATGGCCTCATTAAGATCGGCAGCACCGTAGATGCCGGCCAGCAACCCGGCAGTCTCATTGCCCTGAACAAAAGCAGAGAGCGGCGTGCCCGCAGCATTCGCCGCAGCATTCACGGCACGTGATTCCAGCAAGGTCAGGCTGCCCTTGCCCAGCGCGGCAAGCTTGTCAGTCAGACTGCCCAGCGCATCCACGCACACGGCCTGGAGATGGCTACCCAGTACGGTTTCAACCGCACGCTCCCAGCCGGACTCAACCTGCAGGCGGTCGGCCAGCCGAGGCCGCCCGGCAAGATGGTTGGACTCCAGCCAATTGGTCACACCACCAGCATGACCCAATGAAGCCTGCTGCAGCGCCTCCAGTGAGGCTTCACGCCCTTTGAGCGCCTGCAAACGCGTTTTGAGGGTGTCACATTCGTTATGAAGCTGGTTATTACGCTCACGCTGACTGGTAATACCAGCCGAGGCGCTATCAGCCTTTTCCTGCCCTGCCTCCAGCTCCAGCTCGACTTCCGCCAGTTGCTCATTCAGCACGGCAACCTCATCCGCCAACGGACCGGCTGAGAGTGTCTTGCGCTCGGTTTCCAGCCGCTCGACACGCTCACGCGAACGCTGGATAGCCTGCTCCAGATGCTGGATCTTGGACTGTCCGACTTCAGCCTGCTGACGTGCACCAGCGGCAGTCTGGTTGAACTGCTCCCACTCCTGCTGCCAGTGCTGCATGCGCTCTTCCGCCACCGCCAGCGCCTCGGCCAGCTCTTCAGCCTGAGCCTGAAACATGGCCTGCTCCGGCTCCAGCCCCAGCACCTGTCCACGCACATCTTCAAGCTGGGCCTCATCCAGTTGCAGGTGTTCGCTGGCCTGTTGATGACTGCGCTCGGCCTGAGCCAGATCGTCCTTCAACTGCGTCAGACGCTCGCGCTGATGCGTCATGCTCTGCTCAAGGCGGGAGATTTCATTGCCGATACGATAGAAGCGACTCTGCACTTCGGAAAACTTGTCAGAGAGCTCGATCTGGGATTCACGCTGCTTTTCCAGCGCAGCATCAGCGGAACGCTGCTCGGCAATCACCGCTTCCAGACGAATCTCCAGCTCACGGATCAGGGTCTCGCGCTGTCCCACCTGGGCATCCAGAGCCTGCCAGCGCAGCGCTTGAAGTTGCGCCTTAAGGAGTCGCTCTTCCTCCTTGAATTCCTTGTACTTTTCAGCAGATTGAGCCTGGCGCTGAAGATGTGAAAGCTGCTTTTCCAGCTCTTCGCGAATATCGTTCAGACGATCCAGATTCTCACGCGTATGACGCATGCGCGTCTCGGTTTCACGGCGGCGCTCTTTGTATTTGGAGATACCGGCAGCTTCCTCGATATAGATGCGCAGCTCTTCAGGCTTGGCCTCGATGAGGCGGGAAATCATGCCCTGCTCGATGATGGCGTAGGAGCGCGGCCCCAGGCCGGTACCCAGAAAAATATCGGTGATGTCCTTGCGACGGCAGCGAATGCCGTTCAGAAAGTAGTCGGACTTGGCCTCACGCGTCACCAGACGCTTGATGGAGATTTCGGCGAACTGCGCATATTCGCCGCCCAGCGTGGCATCGGAGTTGTCAAAGATCAGCTCGATGGAAGCCTGTGCCACCGGCTTGCGTGCGGTCGAGCCGTTAAAGATAACGTCCGTCATGGACTCGCCACGCAGGTTCTTGGCTGAAGACTCCCCCATGACCCAGCGTACGGCATCGATGACATTCGACTTGCCACAGCCATTGGGGCCAACCACTGCGGAAAGATTGGTCGGGAAGTGTGCGATGGTTGGATCCACAAAGGATTTGAAGCCCACCAGCTTGATGCTTTTCAGTCGCATGTCAGTCCTGAGGTTGCCACGGCAAAGCCATGGTCACACCAATTTAAATTCCTTGTTAAAACAAATAATTGCAACTCATTCTTCATGTTGCTTTCGGCATAATGGCCGGCAGGTGTTCAAGGCCGGCCCGAGTGTATCGAAAAGCCCCTTAAGGCTCCACGAGAACTCGTTGCAATCCGTCAAAACAGGCGCCCTTGATGGCTCTCAAACCCTACAAAAATAATGGTCCTACCAAAAATAAACCCACTTACAGAGCAAAGAGATCGCCATTGTTAATGGACTGACGCTGCTGGTAACCCGTAGCCACTTTCTCGATCTGGGTCGATGCCATACGCACCAGTTGCGCCGCATGCTTCACGGCCAGCTCTTCATCATGGCGGCGACAGGCATCCACAATCGCCTGGTACTGGTTAAGTGCCCGCAATTCATCACTGAGCAGATGACGCAGATGAGCACCATATCGTTGCCAGCAAAGATCCAGCGAATTAAACGCCATGACATAAACCTGATTGCCGGCTGCTCCCACCAAGGCCAGCCAGAAGGCCTGCACACCCGCCTGC
>Ga0073914_10000051_pt1 | contig 18763 bp, 18 predicted proteins | sample GWRWT4_30Apr14_FD_71481 | JGI IMG/M metagenome (GOLD analysis project Ga0073914, IMG submission 71481) | Sand microcosm microbial communities from a hyporheic zone in Columbia River, Washington, USA - GW-RW T4_30-Apr-14 | ecosystem: Engineered > Artificial ecosystem > Sand microcosm >... | reverse complement strand
CGGGAAACCGCTGGAAGTGCAGATCCGTACCTTTGCCATGCACGAAGAGGCCGAGCTCGGCGTGTGCGCGCACTGGGTTTACAAGGAAGGCAGCCGGAAAGGCGGGGGCGGCAAGGATGCGGGCTATGAAGGCAAGATTGCCTGGCTGAGGCAGGTGCTGGAATGGCATGAGGACATGGGTGATTCCCAGATCGAGGATTTTGCCGATCAGCTCAACCACGCCATCCACGATGAACGCATTTATGTGTTCACCCGCGACGGGCACGTCATCGACATGCAGTCGGGTGCAACACCGCTGGATTTTGCCTATCACGTGCATACCGAAATCGGGAATGCCTGCCGCGGTGCCAAGGTCAACGGCCGCATTGTGCCGCTGAACTACAAGCTGCAGACCGGTGAGCAGGTCGAGATCATGACCACCAAGGGTGGGCGTCCCAGCCGCGACTGGCTCTCGCCTTCACTCAGCTTTCTCAATACCTCGCGTGCACAGGCCAAGGTGCGGCACTGGTTCAAGCTGCAGGACCGGGACAAAAACATTGTGGAAGGCCGTGAGCAGCTGGAGCGAGAGTTTGCCCGGCTCGCACTCACGCTGCCGCGCAACGAGCTCGATAATGTTGCCGGCAAGCTCAATGTAAGAACCGGTGAAGACGTGCTGGCCGGCATTGGCGCCGGTGACATCCGTGTCAGCCAGGTCATCAACCTGATGGGCGTGCGCGTCGAGGCATCCAGTGCGCAGCAGGAGCTGTTGCCGCAGGAAGTGATCGGGCGCTCGCGTCATCGCGAAAGCAATTCCCCCATCATCATCGAAGGTGTCGGTAACCTGCTCACGCAGATTGCCGGCTGCTGCCGTCCCATTCCCGGTGAACCGATCGTGGGCTATGTCACGCATGGTCGTGGCGTGTCGGTGCACAGCCGCGGTTGCCCCGAGTTCATGCGCCTGCAGGAAGAAGAACCGGCCCGCGTACTCGATGTGCAGTGGAACCAGTCGGAGAGCACGGTTTATCCCGTGGACATCAATATTCGTGCCTGGGACCGTACCGGCCTGCTGCGTGACATCACGGGCGTACTGGCCAACGAGCACGTGAACGTCACCGGCGTGCAAACACGCTCGGACAAGCAGGACGGAACCGCTACCATGCTGATCACGGTGGAAGTAGGCAGCCTTGATGCGCTGGGACGCCTGCTTGTCAAAATCGAGCAGCAGCCGAACATCATTGAAGTGCGCCGTTCGGCGCGCTGATGGTTCGGTGGATGTCGTCATTCCCACGAAAGCGGGAATCCAGTGTCTTTAAATGGTTTATGTGAGCAAGGATGCTCCATGCAGAAGCAATTCTTTGTCTATTTAATGGGCAGTGACAGAAATGGAACATTGTATGTCGGAATGACATCCAGTCTTCCTGCTCGGGTGTATCAGCATAAAAATGAGATTATGAGGGGCTTTACGAGTGATTACGGGGTGAAGCATTTGCTATGGTATGAAGCTAGTGAGAATGCTGAGTTTGCCATTATTAGAGAAAAACAGATCAAGAAGTGGCGTCGGGCTTGGAAGATTGAGCTGATAGAGATCAGCAATCCATATTGGCGTGATTTGTATGATGACATTTTGTGAATCTAACGGCACTGGATTCCCGCTTTCGCGGGAATGACAAAATATGAGTGAAATAAACCGTCTGCTGGCCATCATGGCGCGGCTGCGTGATCCGGAGGGCGGCTGTCCCTGGGATCTGGAGCAGGATTTTTCCACGATTGCGCCCTATACGCTGGAAGAAGCGCATGAAGTTGCCGATGCGATTGCCCGCCAGGATTACCGCAATCTTGAGGAAGAGCTGGGCGATCTGCTCTTGCAGGTGGTGTTTCACGCGCAAATGGCCAGTGAAGCAAAGCTTTTTGATTTTGAGGATGTGGCCCGCGGCATCAGCGACAAGATGATACGCCGGCATCCCCATGTGTTTCCCGGCGGGCAGCTTGATGGCCGGTCTGGTGAGCAGTTTGCAGCGATAGACAGTGGGCAGGTATCGGCCAACTGGGAGAGCATCAAGGCGGCGGAGAAGGCGGCACGGGGCGAACAGCCGCTGCGGCTGCTGGATGGCGTCGCCCAAGGGCAACCGGGTTTGACCCGGGCCTTAAAGCTGCAAAAGAAAGCGGGCAAGGTCGGGTTTGACTGGCACGACCCGCGGGCCGTGATTGCCAAGATCCGGGAAGAACTGGCCGAGGTTGAAGCCGAACTGGATAGTGGTGATAAAGCGGCACAGGAGGAGGAGCTAGGTGATCTCCTGTTTTGTGTCGTCAACCTGGCGCGTCATCTCGAGCTTGACAGTGAAATGGCCCTGAAAAAGGCGAATGCCAAGTTCGAGCGCCGCTTTGCCCATATTGAAGACAGCCTGGCGGCACGAAGCTTGCCATTTGCCGACGCCAGCCTGGCCGAGATGGAGGCTTTGTGGATTGAGGCCAAGCATCTCGAAACCAGGTAGCACCCTCACGGATGTACCGTATGGCGCCGTATTCACTTGCACTGCCCGTCACACTGCCCACAATGTCCCCATGACCACGCTTGTCGATTCCTTTGCCCGCCGCATCAGCTATCTGCGCCTGTCCGTGACAGACCGTTGCGACATGCGCTGCGTGTACTGCATGAGCGAAGACATGACGTTCCTGACACGGACGCAGGTACTCACGCTTGAGGAACTGGCACGCATTGCACGGGTGTTTGTCACTCTGGGTGTGCAGAAAATACGGTTGACCGGCGGTGAGCCGCTGGTACGCAACAACCTGTCCTGGCTGGTGCGTGAAATGGCCGCATTGCCGGGCTTGCGCGAGCTGGCCATGACCAGCAATGGCATGCGCCTTGCGCCGCTGGCTCATGAATTGCGGGCGGCAGGTTTGCAACGGCTCAATATCAGCATCGACAGTCTCAAGCCTGCACGTTTTCGCGAGATTACCCGCACCGGTGATCTGGATGCCGTGCTGGCCGGCTTGCAGGCTGCCAAAGCTGCCGGATTCCAGCGCACCAAAATCAACAGCGTCATCCTGCGCGATCGCAATGATGATGAAGTGCTGGATCTGGTGGGCTTTGCCCGTGATCAGGGTTGCGACATCAGCTTTATCGAAGAAATGCCGCTGGGCGTGATTCATGAGCATGACCGCCACGCGGCTTTTGTGTCCAGCGATGAACTGTTGGCGACGATAGCGAAAAAATTCGAGCTGCTTCCCAGTACGGAAAGTACCGGTGGCCCGTCACGCTATTACCGGTTTTCAGACACGGTTACCCGTGTCGGTTTCATTTCACCGCACAGCCACAACTTCTGCTCCAGCTGCAATCGTGTGCGTGTGACGGTGGAAGGACGTCTGTTGCTGTGCCTGGGTAATGAAGACAGTCTTGATTTGCGTCATCTGATCCGTGAAGAAGGAGCAGACGACGCCATGCTGCAGTCAGCCATCATCACGGCCATGCAACTCAAACCCGAGCGCCACCATTTCGATTTGAGCGAGCCGCCACAGATCGTGCGCTTCATGAGCATGACAGGCGGCTGAACTCCCATCAGGTAAATGCCATGAGCAAAGACAATACCCCCAAGCCTTTTGTGGCCCTTTCCATCGCCGTGCTCACGGTGTCCGATACTCGCGATGAGGATACGGACACCTCAGGCCAGCTGCTGGTGGAAAAGCTCACGGCGGCGGGCCATCAGCTGCACGGTAAAAAAATCGTCAAGGATGATATCTACCAGATTCGTGCCGTGCTTTCGGCATGGATTGCCGACGATGCCGTGCAGGCGGTGATTGTCACGGGCGGCACCGGTTTTTCCGGGCGTGACTCCACGCCGGAGGCCGTCACTGTGCTGCTGGACAAGCATATTGAGGGGTTTGGTGAAGTGTTCCGCCATTACTCGCTGGCAGAGATTGGCACCAGCACGCTGCAATCACGCGCCCTCGCAGGTCTTGCCAACCATACCGTGGTGTTTTGCGTGCCGGGCTCGACCAATGCCTGTCGCACCGCCTGGGACAAAATCATTGCCGAGCAGCTGGATAACCGTCATCGCCCCTGCAATTTTGTACCGCACCTGAAGCAAAGCGTTTGCGAGACATCCCGTGGCTGAGTCGGGTCATGCGTCCGGACTGCTTGGCGTTGACGCGGCAATTGCCCGTCTTGTCGGCATTGCTCGCCAGCAGTTGCCGGAGACGGAAGAGGTCGGTCTGAGCCATGCACCGGGGCGTGTGCTGGCGCTTGATGTGCGTGCCGGCATGAATGTGCCGCCAGAAGCCAACAGTGCCATGGACGGCATTGCCTTTTGTCATGCTGATCTTTCTTCGGCCGCTGAGCTCGGCATCAGCCAGCGTATTCCGGCAGGTCATGTGCCTGCAGCTTTGCAGAAAAATACGGCGGCCCGGATTTTTACCGGCGCCATCCTGCCTGCAGGTGCGGACACGGTGGCGATGCAGGAGAACTGCGAGTTCTTTGCGGAGTCGGTGCGTTTGAAAGCGGTTCCCGAGTGCGGTGCGAATGTGCGCCAGGCAGGGCAGGATGTGCACCGTGATGCTGTCATCCTGCAGACAGGAACTCGCCTGAACGCACCGGCTCTTGGCTTGCTGGCATCAACCGGCATGGATGTGGTGAGCGTTTACAAGCGCCTGCGCGTGGCAGTGCTGGCCACGGGCGATGAATTGCTGGAGCCGGGAGAGCCGTGGCGTTCCGGCAGCATTTACAACAGCAATCGCCCAATGTTGTCTGCATTGCTGTCGGGCTGGGGTTGCGAGGTGATTGATCTCGGCCGTGTTGCGGATACGCAGGAAGCAACCATCGCGGCATTGTGTGGCGCGCTTGCTGAAAAAGTGGATGTGATCATTTCTTCCGGCGGAGTTTCTGTCGGTGAAGAAGATCATGTGAGAGCGGCATTGCAGAGCCAGGGTCGTCTCGATTTCTGGAAGATTGCCATCAAGCCGGGCAAACCAGTGGCCGTGGGCGATATCGATGGCGTTGCTTTCCTGGGGCTGCCGGGCAATCCGCAATCGGTTTTCATCACGGCGCTTCTGCTGGCGCGGCCGTTTTTGCTGGCGAGGCAGGGGCAAACAAGCGTGTTACCTGCTGCCTTCGCCGTGCCGGCAGGTTTTTCCCGGAGCAAGAAGGCGGATCGGCGCGAGTATGTGCGTGTGCAAATGCAGTCTTCGGCCTCGGGCCCGGAGCTTCATCCGCACCCCCAGCAGTCCAGCGGCGCGCTTTTGTCGGCCGTGTGGGCTGATGGCCTGGCGCTGCTGGAGACGGGCTCCGTGCTTGAGGCTGGCCAGATCATTCCTTTTTTACCGTTTTCCACGCTTTATCAGCCTTGACGCTGTTCCTTGCCTCGCGTACTTGTCACATAGTGGTTCATCTGGCGGCCATTCTGGTCGCCAAAAATCATGGAAATGCCTCCGGAAGCCAGTCTTTTAGCCGGATTGTCGTTCTCTCCCCCGCTGTTATGTAATCAAAAATTCACTTATTTGTCATGAGCTTGTAGCTTTTTCTTAATGTGAAGTTTAGATTCGGTTCAAGCTTCCGAGCCAAGCTGGTGCACGAACACAGGCGTGCGCTGCTTTACAGGGCAAAGTCCCGGCCGGCGGCCTCAATCCAATAAAAGCGTGTCAAGGAGATACCAAGTATGAATCGCAAATTACTCGCTCTGGCTGTAGGCGCTGCTCTTTCCCTGCCACTGGCAGTCCAGGCTGCCCCAACGGTTTATGGTCAGCTGAACCTGTCTGTCGACATGGTGGATCTGGAGAGTGTGGACGGCGATGCCCTCACACCGGGTATTCAGTCGACGGATAACTGGCAGGTGAACTCGAATTCTTCACGCCTCGGCATCATGGGCGAAGAAGCGCTGGGTAATGGCCTGAGTGCGGTTTACAAGGCGGAGTGGGCGGTAGCGGGTGATCAGGCGGGCGGTAACGACCTGACTGGCCGTGACCGTTATCTGGGTCTCAAGGGCTCGTTCGGTACCGTCAAGCTGGGTGCTTATGACAGCCCGTTCAAGTCTTCGCAGGGCATGGTTGACCAGTTCAATGACATGACCTTTACCGACATGGGCACCTTCATCACCGGTGAAAACCGCATGAACAATCTGATCGGCTACGAAAGCCCGAAGATTGCTGATGCCATCAACGTGAAAGTGGCGATCCAGCCAGGCGAGAGCAACAACAATGACGGCCCGGCAGAAGCGATTTCTGCGGCTGTAGCCTATGAGGCCGGTGGCCTGTACGTGGCCCTCGGTCTCGACATGGATGCGGCGGATGGCAACTTCTCCGAGCCGGATGCACGTGATGCGGTTCGCCTGTCTGCTTCCTACACCATGGACAATCTGCAGTTGGGTGCTTTGCTGCAAACTTCCGAGGCTTCCAATAACACGGCTGCTTCGACCGCTGCCGGCAACAACTTTGATGAGCAGGCCCTGTTGCTGAGTGCCGGTTTTGCGATGGGCAAGATTGGCATCCGTGGCCAGTTCATCATGGCCAATGATGATTTCGAGGGTGCTGACGAGCAGGAAACCATGGCTCTCGAAGTGGGCTATGACTACAACTTCACCAAGATGACGCGTGCCTTTGCCGAAGTGGCCTTTGCCACGACGGACAATCTTGGCGGCGTGAGCGGCCAGGACGCGGATGACACCGTGCTGACCGTGGGCATGCAGACCAAGTTCTGATCCGGTCTGATCCATGAAAAAGCCCGCCTTATGGCGGGCTTTTTCATGGGCGATTTCCAGCGATCTGCAACGAGATGGTCATCTGTGCCGCGTACCGTGTGCCAACATTTCATTACGCAGAATGGGCATGCTTTGTAACGCGCCCCCAGTCAATGGGGCATATAAACCTAAGCTTATATATACAAAGTATAGGCATGTCATCGAACTGTCATCGATTTTACACCGTACCGTCATCTTGGCTCCGGATACTTGCCCCCAGTTGTGGATTAGCCATGACGCCAAAAATCCAAGCAAGTGTCTTTTGAGGAGACTCCAGTAATGAAACGTACTCTTATCGCCCTGGGTATTGCGGCAACCGTGGCCCTGCCTGTTGCTGCCCAAGCCGCTCCCAAGGTATACGGCAAGATCAATCTCTCTGTTGAACAGATCAAGGTTGATAACCAGGCTCCCGCCACACTGGATACAGACTCTACCCGTCTGCAAAGCAATGCTTCGCGTTTTGGCGTCAAGGGTGAAGATGAGCTGACAGCTACGCTCAGCGCTATCTACCTGATCGAATGGCAAGTAGCTGCCGATGACGGTATTGCTGCCGGCAGTAATACCGACCTGACGCAGCGTAACCGCTACCTCGGTATCAAGAGCGCTGACTTCGGCACGATCAAGCTCGGCAAGTATGACTCCTATACCAAGACAGCTCAGGGCGAAATCGATCTGTTCAACGACTACGAAGGCGACATGCAGTATGTAATCGCCGGTGAAAACCGCCTGAACAATCTGATTGGCTACGAAAGCCCGAAGTTCTTTGATGCCTTGAGCTTCAATATCCAGACCCAGACTCAGGAAGCGACTAACGCAACGCCTGCCCAGACCGCGAACAAGAACGGCTCTTCCGCTTCTATCGTTTATAACAGCGAAGAACTGGGCCTCTACGTGGCTCTCGCTGCCGATGACAATGTGGTTGGTGCTACTGCCCTCAGTGGCACCCGCGAAAGCGACAATCTGCGCTTCGTGGCCGCCTACACGATTGCCGGTTTTGGCGTGAACGGCATCTACCAGACGAGCAAGTCGGCTGCCCCGATCACGGGTACTCCGGCCGCTGTTGCCCTGATCAATGATGAAGAAACGGGCTGGCAGTTGGGCGTGTCGTACAAGCTGGGCGATGAAACCCTCAAGGCCCAGTACGGCGTAGCAGAAGCCGACAAGGCAACGGCGACCATTCAGGAGCGTACCCAGTGGTCGGTGGGTGTTGATCACACGTTTACCAAGTCGACCAAGGCTTTCATCTGGTACACCAGCAAGGAAGAAGACAAGGTCACGGTTAACACGGGTGACATTGATACCCAGGTTCTTGCCCTTGGCCTGGAACACAAGTTCTAAGATCGTGTGACGCCGGGCCAGGGACGGCCCGATCTGTTTTGATGCTTTACCTGTGTGTGCATGGAGCTTTTGCAAACGGATTTGATTTCAGCCCGCTCACGCGGGCTTTTTTTATGCGCCACCGCTGCCTGCCGCTGTGGCGCCGGCCTGTCAGCCGGTGGCCGTTTGCCCGCATGGCCGCGATCAGGCCGCATGGCCCTGCTAAGCCCTTGATTTTGGCTCCTTCCGCCCGGCCTTCGTTGTGGCGATTCCGGGCTCCGTGCTAACATTCCCGCCCGTCTTCAGGACCGGTTTCAAAGACCCTTTATCCCAAGGTCTTAGGGTCACCGGCTCCGCCCCTGCATCTTCAAGCTGTCTGGACTTTTCATGACAAAGTACATCTTCGTTACCGGCGGTGTTGTTTCCTCATTGGGCAAAGGGATTTCTGCCGCCTCGCTTGCCGCGCTGCTGGAAGCACGCGGGCTCAAGGTCACGATGATCAAGATGGACCCCTATATCAACGTTGATCCCGGCACCATGAGCCCCTACCAGCACGGTGAGGTATTTGTGACCGGCGACGGCGCCGAAACAGACCTTGATCTCGGTTATTACGAGCGCTTTCTCCGCCATGGCCGCATGACCAAGGCCAACAACTTCACCTCCGGCCGCATCTATCTGGACGTTATCCAGAAAGAGCGCCGTGGCGATTATCTGGGCGCGACTGTACAGGTCATTCCGCACATTACCGATGCCATCAAGCAGCGCATTCGCGAAGGCGGCCGTGGCTATGACATCGCCATCGTGGAAATCGGCGGTACGGCCGGCGATATCGAGTCCTTGCCCTTCATGGAAGCCGTGCGCCAGATGCGCGTGGAGCTTGGTTATCAGGGCTCCCTGCTGATGCATCTCACGCTGGTGCCCTATATCGCCTCGGCTGGTGAAACCAAAACCAAACCGACACAGCACTCGGTCAAAGAGTTGCGCTCGATAGGTCTGCAGCCGGACATTCTGATCTGCCGTTCCGACCATGAAATTCCGGAAGAGTCGCGCCGCAAGATTTCGCTGTTCACCAATGTTGACGAAAAGGCCGTCATCCTGGCCATCGACGCTCCCACGATTTACATGATCCCGCTGCGCTTTCACGAGCAGGGCATGGATGATCTCGTCATCGAGCGTCTTGGCCTGGCGGCCTGTCCGCCGGCAGACCTGTCGGACTGGCAGGGCGTGGTGGATGCCCTCATGCATCCGGAAAAGGAAGTCACCATTGCCATGGTCGGCAAGTACATCGAGTTGCTCGATGCCTACAAGTCACTGAATGAAGCCTTGCTGCATGCTGGCATCCAGAATCGCAGCAAGGTCAGAATCAATTACATCGACGCCGAATCCATAGAAGAAAACGGCACCGCAGTGCTTGAGAAAGTGGATGCCATTCTGGTGCCGGGCGGTTTTGGTGATCGTGGTACCGAAGGGAAAATCACGGCCGTGCAGTATGCGCGCGAAAACCGGATACCCTATCTTGGCATCTGTCTCGGCATGCAGGTGGCCGTGATCGAGTACGCACGCCACAAGGCCGGTCTTGAAGGTGCGCACTCCACGGAACTGAAAAAGAATCCGGCGCATCCGGTGATCGGTCTGATCACCGAGTGGCGTACCGAGGCGGGCGACGTGCAGCGCCGTGACGAGAAATCCGATCTGGGTGGCAGCATGCGCTTGGGTGCGCAAGAGTGCCGTCTTGAGCCGGGCTCAAAGGCACGTGCCCTTTACGGCAACGACGTGATCGTCGAGCGTCATCGTCACCGTTATGAAGTGAACAACAATTACCTGCCCCAGCTGGAGTCCGCAGGGCTCTGCATTTCGGGCCGCAGTGCCGACAACAATCTGGTGGAAATGATCGAGATTCCCGATCACCCCTGGTTTGTCGCCTGCCAGTTTCACCCGGAGTTCACCAGTTCTCCCCGTGATGGCCACCCTTTGTTTACCGGCTTTATCAAGGCGGCTCTCAAGCATGCCGGCAAGGAATAAACGGGCAGCTTGGCGCTGAGCAGGGCGAAGCCCGGCAAGCAGCATGTGTGCTGGCATAAAATGTTGGGCTTCCTGCGTCAGCCCAACCTACGAAACATGTTCACGATGAGTGTGCTGGCATGGAACAGAAAGTAATCACCCTCGGCAATATCGAGATTGGTAACGACAAGCCTTTCGTGCTTTTTGGCGGCATGAATGTACTGGAATCGCGTGACCTTGCCATGCAGGTTTGCGAAGAATACGTGCGTGTCACCGACAAGCTGAAGATTCCCTATGTCTTCAAGGCATCGTTCGACAAGGCCAACCGTTCCTCGGTGTCGTCCTATCGCGGTCCCGGTCTGGAAGAGGGCCTGAGGATTTTTGAAGACATCAAAAAGACTTTTGGCGTGCCGGTCATTACCGATGTGCACGAACCGTTTCAGGCCGGGCCGGTGGCGAAAGTGGCCGACATCATCCAGCTGCCAGCTTTCCTCTCCCGCCAGACCGATCTTGTGGTGGCCATGGCGAAGACTGGCGCCATCATCAATATCAAAAAAGCACAGTTTCTTGCCCCCAAAGAGATGAAGCACATTCTGGCCAAGTGCGAAGAGGCCGGTAATGACCAGCTCATCCTGTGCGAGCGCGGTTCCAGCTTCGGCTACAACAATCTGGTGGTCGACATGCTGGGCTTCGGCGTGATGAAGGAATTCGGTTATCCGGTGTTTTTTGATGTGACGCACAGCCTGCAAATGCCGGGTGGCCTGCCCAGTGCGGCTGGTGGCCGTCGTGCACAGGTGACGGAGCTGGCATTGGCTGGCATGTCACAGAAAATTGCCGGCCTTTTCCTTGAGGCCCATCCCGATCCGGACGTGGCCAAATGTGATGGCCCCTGTGCCCTGCGTCTTTCGCAGCTCGAAGCCTTTCTGACGCAAGTGAAGGTGATGGACGAGCTGGTCAAGAATTTCCCGGTGCTGGATACGCACTGACCCGAAACCAAAGCCTCTGCCGTGAAAACGGTGTGGCGGAACAACACTGTTTGATTTGTTAACTGGAGTTGAAACATGTCCCAGATTGCTGACATCCGCGCTCGTGAAATCCTGGATTCCCGTGGCAACCCCACCATCGAAGCCGATGTGGTGCTTGAGTCCGGCATCATGGGCCGTTGCTGTGCGCCAAGCGGTGCGTCTACCGGTTCGCGTGAAGCCCTGGAGCTGCGTGATGGCGACAAGAGCCGTTATCTGGGCAAGGGTGTGCAGACAGCGGTCAGCAATGTGAACGTGGATATTCGCGAGCTGCTGGTGGGGCGCAGCGTGTTTGACCAGACCGGGATCGACAAGGCGATGATCGATCTCGACGGCACGGAAAGCAAAAGCAAGCTGGGCGCCAATGCCATTCTGGCCGTGTCACTGGCCTGCGCCAAAGCGGCGGCCATTGAAAAACAGATTCCCCTCTACCAGTACATTGCCGAGCTGCGTGGCCAGACGAGTTTCACCATGCCGGTGCCCATGATGAACATCATCAATGGCGGTGAGCATGCCGACAACACGGTCGATATCCAGGAGTTCATGATCGAGCCGGTGGGCTTCACGTCGTTTGCCGCGGCATTGCGTTGCGGTGCGGAAATTTTTCATGCCCTCAAGGCCGTGCTGAAGGCACGCGGTCTTAGCACGGCCGTGGGTGACGAAGGCGGTTTTGCACCCAATCTCGCCACCAATGAAGAAGCGCTCACCGTCATCATGGAAGCGATTGCCAAGGCCGGCTACAAGGCGGGTGAGAATGTCATGCTGGCACTGGATTGTGCTGCCAGCGAATTCTACAAGGACGGCAAATACGTGCTGGCCGGTGAAGGCAAGTCCTTCACCTCGGCAGAGTTTGTTGACTACCTTGCCGGCCTTGCCGAGAAGTACCCGATCATCTCCATTGAAGACGGTCTTGATGAGTCCGACTGGGCTGGCTGGAAGCTGCTCACTGACAAGATCGGTGACAAGGTGCAGCTGGTGGGTGATGACCTGTTTGTGACCAATCCTGCCATCCTCAAGCGCGGCATTGATGAAGGCGTGGCCAATGCCATCCTCATCAAGTACAACCAGATCGGTTCGCTGACGGAAACGCTGGATGCCATCTACATGGCCAAGGACGCAGGTTTTGCGACAGTGATTTCGCATCGCTCCGGTGAAACCGAAGATGCGACGATTGCCGACCTTGCCGTGGCAACGGCCGCTGGTCAGATCAAGACCGGCTCACTCTGCCGCTCTGATCGCGTGGCCAAGTACAACCAGTTGCTGCGCATCGAACAAGCGCTGGACATGCTGGCCCCGTATCGCGGCAAAGCCGAATTTCGCGGTCTGAAATAAGTTGCCTAGGTTGGGCTGACGCAGGAAGCCCAACACACGGCATACCAAAAATGTTGGGCTTGGCAGCCCAACCTACGGTTAAGAAAACGGTTATGGAAAAAACCCTCTTCGGCAAATTGCTGCTGGTCATCGCCCTCGTGGCGTTTGGCGTGCTGCAGTTCAGTCTCTGGTTTGGAGAGGGTGGGGTACGTGATGTGCGTGCGCTCAAGGCAGCGGTCGCCGAGCAGCAGCAGGCCAATGAAAAGCTGGCCGAGCGCAATCGCGTGCTCGAGGCCGAGGTCAAGGATCTCAAGGTCGGGCTTGAGGCGGTCGAAGAGCATGGTCGTCTTGATCTCGGCATGATCAAGCAAAACGAAACGTTTTATCTCGTCACGGGCAATCCCGACGCCAAAAAAGCACCCGCTCCGCCACCACAGGCCGTGCACTGACATGGCACTCTGGTGCGTGGTTCCCGCCGCCGGCCGAGGCCTGCGCGTGGGGGGGGATCTGCCCAAGCAATACCTTTCCCTGAACGACCGCACGGTCATCCAGTGCACGCTGGACCGGCTCAGCATGCTGCCTGCCGAGGCCATCATCGTGCCGGTGGCGGCCGACGATGCGCGTGCCGGTGTGCTGGAATACCGCGATGCCAGCCTGATCCGTTTTGTGGCCGGCGGCGCCGAGCGTGCCGATTCCGTGCTGGCGGGTCTTGAGGCCATTGCCAACCAGGCGTCGGAGGAGGACTGGGTGCTGGTGCACGATGTCGCGCGCCCTTGCGTGCGCATTGACGACATCGAGCAATTGCTGGAAGCGATTGCCAGTCATCCCGTGGGCGGCCTGCTGGCCAATCGCGTACGCGATACCATGAAGCGTGGTGTCGGCGATGAAGTGGCGGAAACGGTATCGCGCGACAACCTCTGGCATGCGCTGACACCGCAGGTGTTTCGTTTTGGTTTGCTGCGTGATGCCCTGCTGGCGGCGCGCGAGCAAGGCATCATCGTGACGGATGAAGCACAGGCACTTGAGCTGCGTGGTGAAAAGCCCTTGTTGCTTGAAGGTGCCCGCGACAATCTGAAAATCACCTGGCCTGAAGACCTGCAAATGGCCGAAGCGTTTCTGAAACTGCAAATCGAGTCCGGCCTATGAGTATGAAAAGCCCGCGTATCGGCCATGGCATTGATGTGCACCGCTTCGGTGACGGCGATCATGTCACGCTGGGTGGTGTCAGTATTCCGCATGAGCTGGGACTGATCGCCCATTCCGATGGTGATGTTGCCCTGCATGCGCTGTGCGATGCCATTCTCGGCGCCCTTGCCCTGGGTGATATCGGCAAGCATTTTCCCGATACGGATGCGAGTTATGACGGTGCGGACAGTCGTGTGCTGTTGCGCCACGTGGTTTCGCTGATGACGGCAAAAGCGTATCGCGTGGGCAATGCCGACATCACCGTGCTGGCAGAGCGACCGAAACTCGCTCCCCATATTCTGGCGATGCGTGAATGCATTGCGGCAGACCTGCAGGTGGCGGTGGACGAGGTGAGCGTCAAGGCCACGACTACTGAGAAGCTGGGCTTTGTCGGGCGTCGTGAAGGAATCGAGGCGCATGCCGTGGTGATGCTGTTGCCGGTATAGCGCCGGTTTTAAAACGCTTCTGCTGCATCCGGTTCGCGGCTGCAACCGTTCACTTTCGTGAACCCCCACTTTTTGAACATGCCACCATGAACTGGTCTCCTTTTCTGCTTGCCCATTTGCCTTTTGTTCATGGTGAGCCCGTGTGCTCCGCCGTATTGCGTGCCGAGCCTGAAGATTTTCAGGTGGACGAGATACTCGGCTTTCCTCCCAGCGGTGAGGGTGAGCATGTGTTTCTGCAGGTACGCAAACGCAATCAGAATACGGCCTGGGTCGCGGAACAGCTGGCCAGAACTGCAGGCCTCAAGCCTGACGGAGTGAGCTATGCCGGCCTGAAAGACCGGCGTGCCGTGACCACGCAGTGGTTCAGCCTGCACCTGCCTGGCAAGGCCTTGCCGGACCTGTCGGCGCTGTGGAGCGATGACATTCAGCTCGTCACGCAAACCTTCAATCAGCGCAAGCTCAAGCGCGGTGCTCATCAGGGCAACCGCTTTGTCATTACCCTGCGCGAGGTGGAGGGCGATCGCTTTGCCATCGAGGCGCGCCTGCAACAGCTGAGCGCTCTGGGTGTGCCGAATTATTTTGGTCCGCAACGTTTTGGTCATGACAATGGCAATCTGCAGGCCGGCGAGGCGCTGCTGCAGCAGAAGCCGAGACGCCGGCTGAGTCATCGTGAAAGCCTGGCACTGTCGGCGGTGCGTTCCGCTTTGTTCAACGGTGTGCTGGGCGAGCGCATACGGCAGCGCAACTGGAATAAGGCATTGCCGGGCGATGTCCTGATGCTGGACGGACGCGGCAGTTTTTTCCGCCCTGAGGCAGGTGATGACGCCATTGCCCAGCGGTTAGCCACCATGGAGCTGCATCTCACTGGCCCCATGCCCGGGAGTGGCAGCTCAGTGGTGAGCGCCGATGTGGCAGCACTGGAGCAAGCCGTATTCGGTGACTGTGCCGAACTCCTGCAGGCGCTCGCGAATTTTGGCGTGGATGAGCAGCGCCGGGCCCTGCGTCTGCGTGCTGCCGGGCTGGCCTGGGAGTGGCTGGACGAGAGCAGCCTCAGGCTGGCATTTGCATTACCATCAGGGGCCTTCGCGACCAGTGTGTTGCGCGAGTTGGCAACGCTCCGGCAGACCAGGCTTGAAGCCATCCCGGTGGAATAGAGCTCCTCTTGCCAGCGGCTGGCACTAACAGAGACAGAATGGAAAATGCGTTTTCTCGTATCGAATGATGACGGTGTGCAGTCACCCGGCCTGGAGGCGCTGGCAGAGGCGCTGGCCCGGTTGGGCGAGGTCACCGTGGTGGCCCCCGACAGTGAGCGCAGTGCCTTTTCCAGTGCGCTGACGCTGGATCGCCCGCTGCGCCCTGTGCGGCAACCCAATGGCTTCTGGGCCGTGAACGGCACACCGGCAGACTGCGTGCATCTGGCCCTGAACGGCTTTCTCGATTTTGAGCCGGACATCGTGGTGTCCGGCATCAATGCCGGTGCCAATCTTGGCGATGACACGCTGTATTCCGGAACGGTGGCGGCCGCCATGGAAGGACGCTTTCTGGGCAAGACCGGCATTGCCGTTTCGCTGGCCGGAGCGCATGGCAAGGGATACGGTATTGATGCCTATCGCGCTGCTGCGCAGATGGTCGTGCGCCTGATCCAGAGCTGGCCGCGCCTTAATTTGCCGGCTCGCACGATTCTCAACGTTAACGTGCCTGATATTCCGCTGGCGGATATTCGCGGTTTTCAGGTGAGCCGCCTGGGGCACCGCCAGCGCGCCAAGGATGTGCTGGCGCTGGAGGATCCGCGCGGTCGCAAGGTTTACTGGATCGGCATTTCCGGCAATCCTGCCGATGCGGGCGAAGGCACGGATTTTCATGCGGTGAACGCTTCCTGTGTCAGCGTCACACCGCTGCTCACGGATCTTACGCGCCATGATGCCTTGCAGGATGTGTCGCGCTGGCTGCAGGATGTTTGATGCAGGCAGGTTGATACGCTGCAATGTGCCAGTACCCCCAGCTTCCGGTAGATATCGTTTCCGGTAGAAATCAATGCAACAAGAAAACAGATTTTCTGACACATGACTTCACATGATCTTCTTGGCTCCGGCATGACGTCTGCGCGTACGCGCGAGCGCATGATCATTCGCCTGATGGAGCAGGGCATCAACGACCTCAGCGTGATTGATGTCATGCGCCGCACACCGCGCCATATTTTTCTCGACGAGGCACTGGCGCACCGTGCCTATGAAGACACGTCCCTGCCTATTGGCCATGCCCAGACCCTGTCGCAACCCTATATTGTCGCTCGCATGACAGAGGTGTTGCTGGCGGACGGCCCGCTCAGGAAGGTGCTGGAGATCGGCACCGGGTCGGGTTATCAGACGTCCATACTGGCGCAACTGTGTGGTCAGGTGTTCTCGGTTGAGCGCATCAAGGCCTTGCAGGAAAAGGCGCGGACACGGCTGCAGTTGCTCAAGCTGCATAACGTTCGCCTGCGCCATACCGATGGCGGCATGGGCTGGCCCGAAGAGGCTGGTTTTGACGGCATCATCGCCTGTGCCGCGCCGCTGGGGATTCCCAAGGCACTTATCGCCCAATTGAGCGAAGGCGGCCGTCTTGTCATTCCGGTTGGCGGAGGCGAGGTACAGGATCTTCTGCTGATCACCCGCCGTGGCGACAGCCATGAAACTCGGGTGCTGGAAAGGGTGCGCTTCGTGCCCATGCTGGGTGGGGTGCTCTGAGTGACGCTTTCCCGTGGCGTGCTGGTTCTGCTGTCCATCCTGTTGGTGGCGGGGTGTGCCAGCAGGCGGGCGCCTGTTGTGATTGAGCGTTCGCTCAGCGGTTCGGATGCGGCGGTTCACAAGGTAGCAGCAGGGGAGACGCTGTATTCGATTGCCCTGCGCTACGACAAGGATTACCGCGAGCTGGCCAGGCTCAACAGTCTTGATCAAAATTTCACCATTCATCCCGGGCAGCGCTTACTGCTTAGAAGTGCCGCCGCTCGTCAAACGGCAGCGAGCCCTGCCAAAGCCGGCAAGGCGCCGGCGAACCCGGTTGGACAAAGACAGGACAAGGGCCTGACCACGGGGTCTGTGGTCGATGAAAATAAGACGCTCGTCGTAAAGAAACCTTCCCCTATCTTGATAGGTCCAACCACAGCGCTTCCTCCATCGCGTGCAAGTACTTCATTGGCTTGGGTTTGGCCTGCCAAAGGAATGCTGATAGGTGGCTTCGGATCGCAAGGCGTGGCAGGAAAGGGGGTGGACATCAGTGGAAAGCGGGGGGATTCTGTCCTGGCAGCGGCTTCTGGAACCGTGGTGTATGCGGGTTCGGGGCTGGTGGGCTACGGAAGGATGCTCATCGTGCGACATGATGATAATTACATCAGCGCGTATGCCCACAATGACCGGTTTCTGGTCAAAGAGGGTGATCGGGTGACTGCAGGTCAGGCGGTTGCAGCGATGGGTTCCACGGGCACGGATCGCGAAAAGCTCCACTTTGAGATCCGTGAGCGCGGCAAACCGGTAGATCCCCTGCGTTTTCTTCCTGCACGGTAAGGTGTTACCGGGAGGAAACAGTAGTAAAGATGCTTTAAAGAGAAATCAAAAAAAGCGACATGCGAGGAACGCATGGCTTGATGGCTGGTTTATCAGCCTCATGCATTGACCAGAACGAGGGATTGATCATGGACGGCAAGCTGGATACAACACCCCGCAAAAAGAAATCCGCCAGCAACACGGCGGCTGTCAATACGGAAGAGGCGGCCAAGCCTGTTCCGGCAAAAGTAAAAACAGCAGCGGTACCCAAGCCGGCGCGCCCCCGCATAAATGCACTGCAGTCCAGCCTGGACGCGACCCAGCTTTATCTCAACGAAATCGGCTTCTCTCCGCTCTTGTCTGCAGAAGAGGAGGTTTTCTATGCACGGCGTGCGCGCCAGGGTATAGAAAGTGCGCGCAAGCGCATGATTGAAAGCAATCTGCGTCTGGTGGTGAAGATTGCACGCCGCTACATCAATCGTGGCCTGACCCTGCTTGACCTGATCGAAGAGGGCAATCTCGGCCTCATGCATGCGGTGGAGAAGTTTGACCCGGAGCGCGGTTTCCGCTTTTCCACGTATGCGACCTGGTGGATACGCCAGACCATGGAGCGTGGGCTCATGAACCAGACGCGCACCGTGCGCCTGCCCATTCATGTGGTGAAAGAGCTGAATGTGTATTTGCGAGCTGCCCGCGAGCTGAGCCACAAGCTGGATCACGAGCCCAGTGCGGAAGAAATTGCCCGCTTGCTGGATCGCCCGGTAGAAGACGTGCAACGCATGCTGGGCCTGAATGAGCGCGTCAGTTCGATCGATGCTCCCATGGGGGGTGACACCGAAAGAACACTGGGCGACACGTTGGCGGATGCCAATGCTTCCGATCCGGCCGATCAGGTGCAGGATGACGATATGCGCGTCAACCTTGACCAGTGGCTGGACGAGCTGCCGGACAAACAGCGCGAAGTACTGGCCCGCCGTTTCGGTCTGCGTGGCCATGAGGTGGCCACGCTGGAAGCCGTGGGTGAGGAAATCGGCCTCACCCGGGAACGTGTGCGCCAGATCCAGGTCGATGGCTTAAGGCGTCTGCGCGAGATGCTGGAAGGCCAGGGACTCTCCAGTGATGCACTGTTCAACTGAGCTCCCGAGTAAGCGAGTGTGTAAAAAAGGCCCGGAAACCGGGCCTTTTTTCATGGCTGAAATCCGCTCTTTCTTTGCTTTCAGGGTTGCCGGGGCTTGCTGTGCAGGTCTCCTGCG
>Ga0073914_10000048_pt1 | contig 19112 bp, 13 predicted proteins | sample GWRWT4_30Apr14_FD_71481 | JGI IMG/M metagenome (GOLD analysis project Ga0073914, IMG submission 71481) | Sand microcosm microbial communities from a hyporheic zone in Columbia River, Washington, USA - GW-RW T4_30-Apr-14 | ecosystem: Engineered > Artificial ecosystem > Sand microcosm >... | reverse complement strand
ATCAACCCGCAGTCAGGGCGTTTTTGGCGCGTGCAGGTTGACGCGCGTGCAGGCGGTCTCGGCAACGGCATGCCCGTCCTCACGCTGGGATGGGCACCACGCCAGCTGGTGTTTGTGGCCCGCGGTGCAGGCCCCTTCACGCTCGCCTTTGGCCGCCACGATGCGCTTCCCTCACAACTCCCCCTGACCAGCCTGATGCCCGGCTATGCACCGGGCGCTGAAACCGCTTTGCCCTCCGCTACGCTGGGAGCCACGCGTGCCCTGGGTGGAACGGCGACAGGCCCGGCACCAGTCACCATGGACTGGAAAAAGGCGATCCTGTGGAGTGTGCTGTTGCTGGGGGTTGCCCTGCTGGCCTGGATGGCCAAGGGCCTGATGCAGCAAGTGAAACCGGAAGCGTAAGGACCTCTCGCGAGCGAAAACGCCGATGGGAACAAGCGCTGCTGTGCTGCTGGCGACAAGAGCACGGCAAAAAGCTCCACGGCCCCGGCCGGCCCCGATATAATCGCCGGCTTGCGCCCTTTTCATGCGTCCTTTTCCTTGCCCCATCCCGACCGAGTCTGCTGTCCCATGAGTATGGAACCCACCTTCAATCCCGCCGATATCGAAAGCCAGTGGTACGACACCTGGGAAAAAGCCGGCTATTTCAAGCCCTCGGGAGAAGGCGATCCCTACTGCATCATGATTCCGCCGCCCAATGTCACGGGCTCGCTGCACATGGGTCACGGCTTCAATAACACCATCATGGACACGCTGGTCCGCTACCGCCGCATGCAGGGTCGCAACACCCTCTGGCAGCCGGGAACCGACCATGCCGGGATCGCCACGCAAATGGTGGTGGAACGCCAGCTCGGCGCCGAGAACATTACGCGCCATGATCTCGGCCGCGAAAAATTCCTCGACAAGGTCTGGGAGTGGAAAGAAAAAAGCGGCGGCACGATTACGCGCCAGATCCGCCGGCTGGGCTCCTCCGTGGACTGGTCACGCGAACGCTTCACCATGGACGACGGCCTTTCCAATGCGGTGAAAGAAGCCTTTGTCCGCCTGCACGAAGACGGCCTCATTTACCGCGGCAAGCGCCTGGTGAACTGGGACTCGAAACTGCATACGGCCATTTCCGATCTGGAAGTGCTGAGCGAAGAAGAAAAAGGCTCGATGTGGCATTTCCGCTATGCGCTGGAAGATGGCTCCACTTCGCTGGTAGTCGCAACAACGCGCCCGGAAACCCTGCTTGGTGACAGCGCCGTTGCCGTGAACCCGGACGACGAACGTTACCGGCACCTCATCGGCAAGCGCGTCAAGCTGCCGGTGACCGGCCGTCTGGTACCGATCATTGCCGACACTTATGTGGACAAGGAATTCGGCACCGGCTGCGTGAAAATCACGCCAGCGCATGACTTCAACGATTATGAAGTCGGCAAACGGCACAATCTGCCGCTGATCAATATTTTTGACAAGAATGCACAAATCAAAAGCGATTTTGACGTGCTCAGCTATGCCAACCAGAAAAGCAGCGATGAAAAAGGTCCGGAAGCTTATGCCGGCCTGGACCGTTTTGCGGCCCGCAAGAAAATCGTGGCCGAAGCCGAGGCTGATGGCTGGCTGGAAAAAATCGACCCGCACACGCTGAAAGTACCGCGCGGTGATCGCAGTGGTGTGGTGATCGAGCCCTGGCTCACGGACCAGTGGTATGTCAAAACACAGCAGCTGGCACAACCCGCCATACGTGCCGTTGAAGACGGCCGTATCAAGTTCGTGCCCGAGCAGTACCAGAACATGTATTTTTCCTGGATGCGTGACATTCAGGACTGGTGCATTTCGCGCCAGCTCTGGTGGGGCCACCGCATTCCCGCCTGGTATGACGAAGCCGGCAACGTTTATGTAGGCCGCAGCGAAGCCGACGTGCGCGCACACAACAAGTTTGACGCCTCCGTCGTCCTGCGCCAGGACGAAGATGTGCTCGATACCTGGTTCTCTTCCGGCCTCTGGACTTTCTCGACACTGGGCTGGCCGGAGAACACGCCGGACCTGCGCACCTTCCACCCGACCGATGTGCTGGTCACCGGTTTCGACATCATTTTCTTCTGGGTCGCGCGCATGATCATGCTGACCATGCACCTGGTAAAGGATGACATCGGCCGTGCTGAAGTACCGTTCAAGACCGTGTATGTGCACGGGCTTGTCAGGGACGCAGAAGGCCAGAAAATGTCCAAGTCCAAGGGCAATGTGCTGGACCCTCTGGATCTGGTGGACGGCATTGATCTGGAAGCGCTGGTGGTCAAGCGCACCAGCGGTCTGATGAATCCGAAAGATGCCGCCAAGATCGAAAAAGCCACGCGCAAGGAATTTCCGGACGGCATCAAGTCCTTCGGCACCGATGCCATCCGCTTCACCTTTGCCGCACTCGCCAGCACGGGGCGCGACATCAAGTTCGACATGAACCGTGTCGAGGGTTATCGCAACTTCTGCAACAAGCTGTGGAATGCCAGCCGCTATGTCATCACCAATTGCGAAGGCCATGATGTCGGCCTGAAGGGCGAAGCCGTGGAATTGTCCGTGGTGGACCGCTGGATCATTTCACGCCTGCAGGTCACCGAGCAGGAAGTGATCAATGCGCTGGACAACTTCCGTTTCGATCATGCCGCGCAGGCCATTTACGAATTTTTCTGGAACGAATACTGCGACTGGTACCTCGAGCTGACCAAGCCGGTTCTCACCGACGACGACACCAGTGCCGACGCCAAGCGCGGCACCCGCCGCACCCTGGTGCGCGTGCTGGAAGCCATGTTGCGCCTGACCCATCCCATCATGCCCTTCATCACCGAAGCCATCTGGCAGCGCGTGAAACCCCTCGCCGGCAAGGGCGGCGCCAGCCTGATGGCGGAGAAATACCCGACACCGGACAGTGCCAGGATTGATCCGGAAGCCGAAGCAGATGTGGCCTGGATCAAGGAAGTGGTCATGGGGCTGCGTAATATCCGGGGAGAGCTTGGCGTCAGCCCCGGCAAGCCCATCACGGTGCTGCTGCAAAACGGCAGCATGGAAGACCGGGAACGCATCGGCCGCTTTGAAGGCTTCCTGAGTGCACTGGCACGCATTGAGTCCCTGAGCTGGCTGGGTGCGGGCGAGGAAGCCCCGGTGGCAGCGACCGCGCTGGTCGATACCATGACCATTCTGGTGCCGCTGAAAGGGCTGGTGGACGTACAGGCGGAGGTCACTCGCCTGGCCAAGGAGCTGGACAAGCTGCAGGCGGACATTCAGCGTGTCGAGGCCAAGCTCGGCAATGAAGCCTTTGTGGCCCGGGCACCGGCTGACGTGGTCGCCAAGGAAAATGAACGCCTGGCAGAAGCCCGCCAGGCCATCAAGCAGCTCAGTGAGCAGATGCAGCGTATTCAAGCGCTCTGACAGGATGTAATGCCATGGAAACCAGCACCCAGCAATTTCACGCCATCCTGTTCGCGGACGTCGCCGGCAGTACGCGCCTGTATGAAAAACTGGGCGACCGGGCAGCACGCGAAGCCATCGGCAGCCTGCTGACCAGCATGACCGAAGTGGCCAACCGCCACAGCGGCGTTTTGGTGAAAACCATTGGCGATGAAATCCTCTGCCGCTTCCCGACAGCTGAGCGCGGCATCCGTGCCGCCATCACCATGCAGGAAGAGCTGACAGCCGATACCACCCGGCCGGTACGCCTGCAGATGCGCATGGGTATTCAGTGGGGGCCGGTGATTCTTGAACACGGTGACGTATTCGGTGATGCCGTCAACGTGGCAGCACGCATGAGTGCGATTGCGCGTGCCGGCCAGATCATTACCACCCGTGAAACCATCGGGGCCCTGCCGGAAACACTGGCCGAGAAAGCCCGTCTTATCGATACCACCCAGGTCAAGGGCAAGCAGGACAGTCTGGTGATCTACGAAGTGGTCTGGGAGGAAGAGAACGTCACACGCTTTGTTGCCAGTACCGGCCCGGGCCTTGCTGCCTCAGCGCCAGTAACACTTTCCATGCGTTACCAGGACCAGGAACAGCACATTGAACTGGGTGCCAGCCTGGGCATCGGCCGCGCCGAAACCTGCGAGCTGGTTGTCGAGAGCCCGCTGGCCTCACGTCACCATGCCCGTATTGAAAGCCGTCGCGGCAAGTTCGTTTTTATCGATCAAAGCACCAACGGCAGCTACATCCGTACGGAAGACGGCAAGGTCAGCTATTTGCGCCGTGAAGAGTTGCCACTCTGGGGCTCAGGCAGCATCGCGCTGGGAGAAGAGATCAGGGACGATGATATTCATCTCCTGCATTTCAGCATCTGAAAAAGCAGCCGAGATGTACACACAACACAAGCATGCGGATCGCGGCACCCCGTTCCGGTCTCACGCTTGCAGAAAAGAGCCCGGGCCGTGCCACAAGAAATGACGCATAACAACGGATCGAGTATGCCCGCCTGGCAGGCCGATGAGCTTGAAGCCGTACGCGCTTGCCCGACATGTGGTGCAGCTGCCACTGAGCCATTCAGCCACACCGGTCTGCATGATCATCTGGAAAACGTTCCGGGAGTCTGGAACATCAGGCCCTGCCCTCACTGTGGAGGTCTCTTTCTTGACCCCAGACCTCGCCCCGAATACATCGGCAAGGCCTACCATTCGTACTATACGCATGCGGCAAGCGCACCAGCCCATGAACAGGACAATGGCAGTTCGTTCCTGTGGCGCCTCGCCAACGGTTATCTGAATGCCCGCTATGGCACCCGCCGCATGCCATCGCTTGCGATCGGACGACTGATCATTCCTTGCATACCGATTCTCAGGCAACAGCTGGATTTCTTTTATCGACATCTTCCCTCTGCGTCGGGGCGATTGCTCGACATAGGATGCGGGAATGGTGTTTTTCTTCTGAGAGCACGAGATGCCAACTGGACAGTCAGTGGCCTGGAGCCAGACCCTATTGCCGCTCATGCCGCCCGGCAATCAGGGCTTGATATTACCGAGGGAACGCTCGATACCTTCAAGCCCGCCACTGCGTTTGACGTGATCACGACATCACACGTCATTGAGCATGTGCATGCTCCCGGAGCATTCCTGAAAAAAATAATGGAGTCCCTCTCTCCCGGTGGCACTCTCTGGCTTACCACGCCCAATGCATCCAGCATGGGCTACCGCTGGTACGGTGCCGCATTGCGCGGACTTGAGCCTCCTCGTCATATCAGCATATTTTCAGCCTCCTCTTTGCGCCTTCTGCTTGAGGAAGCCGGGTTTGAGTCCATAAGATTTCATCGCCGGGGAAGAGGCTCACGATACATTCTTCAATCCTCCCAGGACATTTCCCGGAAGCAGGGAAGAAAAATGCAGGCCCTGCCGCCCTTGCTGGTGGACATAGCTTCCAGCTTTGCGACCACGGCATCGGAAGAACTCGTCGTCACCGCCCGGAAGCCCCTGCCATGACAAGACCGCTGTCTGCAGGTCTGCTGCTGAATTTCCGTGATGCGGGACGCAGCATTGTCTGCATCGAATCACTGCTGAACGAAGGCATGTCTCCTGTACTTGTGTGGGACAACTCTGCTGATGAAGGCGAGTCTGCGGCTCTCATCCAGGCCCGCTTTGCAGACGACAAACGAGTGATCGTACACGTCAGCGCTGCCAACCTCGGCTTTGGCACCGGCGTCAATCGTGCGCTTGCCTTGTGCAAAACGCTGGCAGGCTGCCAACGCGTCCTGCTCATCAACAATGATGCAGTACTGTTGCCTGATGCATTGCGCAAGCTTGGTGACGCACTGGATGCACACGCCACTGCCAAAATTTCTTTCCCCATGATTGAACATGCGGGCAAGACGCTGGGTCCCGGATTTTATCACCGGCTGACAGGCATGCAGTCCTGGAAGCCCCGCCCCGGGTCTTTTTCATACCCCAGTGGTTGCTGCATGCTTCTGGAACTTGCCCGGATAAAGCTGCCCTTGTTCGACGAAGATTTTTTCATGTACGGGGAAGATTGCGAACTGGGCTGGCGCTTGCACCAGCACCCGGGCTCTATCATTCATGTGCCCGAAAAACTCGTCATTCATGAGGGCTCCGCCAGCAGCAGTCTTGGCTCGGCTTTTTATGAGGCCAGAACGGTGGCCTCACACCTTCTGCTGGCACGCAAGCTGGCACGCAATCCGGCCGATGCATTCCTGCTTTTCAGCTTGCGGATTCCGGTATTGCTCTTGCGCGCAACCCTGCGCTCGTTCCGCTTTCGCTCATTTGTACCCTGGCAGGCTTTATGGCCCGGCGCCCGCATTGCATCCGGCAAAGACCCGCTGCGTCAAACCGAAGGTACCCGCTGAAACAGCCAGTGCCTGACCCGCCACCAGCCAATCAGTGCCATGCAGCACTCGCTGGCAAACAAACCAATGATGATGCCTTTGACTCCCATGGCCGGAGCCAGAATAAACATCCCCGAGACAAGGGCCGCAATTCCGCACAACTCGAAGCCCAGCCGCTCCAGCGGCCGCCCCAATGCCATCAATACAGAACCCGCCGCCAATCGCAGGGACAAGGGAGCGGCGACTATTGCAATCCACGGCATCAAACTTGTCATTGCTGCAAAACTGTCGTCAAACAGCCATGGCAGAAAAGGACTGCTTAGCACCAGCAACAGCCAGCAAAGCAGTCCCCAGCCCAGCGCAAGACCTGCAATCACTCCAATCAGGCGCTGTCCGCCTGCCGAAGGTTCATGGGCATGCCTGAAAAGCCGGGGCTGGGCCGCCAGCAGCATCGCTGTCACCGGCGTGACCAAAGCCCCCATCACCCGGGTGGTTGCCGCGTAAATGCCCGAGTCATGGCCGCCAACCAGGCGCACGGCAATGATCTTGTCCAGTTCGGAGGGATTGGCCGCCACCAGATGCATGGAGGCATAAACAGCACCTTGCTTCAGCTCTTCCCATGAAGCGATGCGTGGCCGCCAGCGCAGCACAACATGACGGCGAGTAATACGTAATCCTGCCACCAATCCAGCCAGTGCCATCAACAACTGCAACACCACATACCACTGCAGCCGCTCTGCATCGATTGCGGAAAAACACAAAAGCGCAGCAATGATTCGCAAACCCAGCGGAAGCCATTGCACAAGCTGGCTTAAAGGCACACGGTCATGGGCTTGGAGGACGTAACTCAGGAGGGCCACACCAGGCATCAGCAACAACTCACTGGCGGCAATGGCCAGCAATATCGGCCAGGGTAAAGCCAGAGCCCCTCCCATCATTGATGCTGCCGGCACATAAACCAGCAGCAAGAGCAGCCCTAATCCCATCGTCATCGGCCAGGCATACCGCCACACATCAACAACGGCATCAGGACTTTGAGGAGCCCTGGCCAGCATTATAAAACCGGCACCCAGGCTGGGAATAATACCGAGAACCACCGCCAGAGATGCGGCAGCAGCAAAAGCACCAAACAGTCCCGGCCCCAACAGACGAGTCAGCAAAACCAGCACTGCGGCCTGTGTCACGACTCGCAGTCCCAGCACCCCTCCTGTCATCAGACTGCTTCGCGCCAACGCCCCTTTCATCCGTCACCCGATCCGGGGCCCGAAAGCCCGCCCAGCTTTTTCATGTTTCAGCACTACCCGCAGACGGCGCGGGAATTGTGCAAGCCATGCAGAAGAGCACCTTCACCACAGAAAGGAATGAGGAAGGCAATGGTTTGCACACGGGACCGGCAGCCCCTCCAGGATCAGGCATTAACACCGCCCATGCTCCGAATCGCCTGATCGTAATACTGCAGGTACTGACTCACGCCCTGCTCTTCACTGAAAAGCGATACTGCCCGATCACGGCCGGCCTGACCCAGACGTGACGCCAGGGCAGCATCTGCCGCCAGCAACCTGCATGAAGCGGCCAGTGCATCCAGATCGTTCAGGGGCACCAGCAAGGCAGTTTCCCCGTTCTTGCATACTTCCTGAGTGCCCGTCGTCTGGAAGCCCGCTACCGGCAGCCCGCACGCCATTGCTTCAAGCGCTACATAACCGAACGCCTCATGCCGCGCAGGCACCACTACCGCATGCATCGACTGATACAGAGCCGGCATGTCCGCCGGCCGCACTGCGTCCAGACAATGCATATTGTCCACCGTCGGCATGCCATCAAGCTGGCGACGCAAACCACCCAGACAATGCAGCTCAAATCCACTGCCCAGTTTGGTCGCCAGTTGCGGCAAGAGGTCGGCTCCCTTCCAGCGCGCCGGGTTACCCACAAACAACAGCCTGAAGGGGCCTGCAGACGAGGGTTTCGCATCGGGCTGGACAGGCCGGAACAGCCGGGAATCCACCCAGTTATGAATAACGACAACCTCTCTGTTTATTCTGTGGCGCATCACGTTTGCGGTGTAGTGGCTTACCGCCACAACAACATTCGCTGCCCGATAAGAGCGCTTTAAACACTGGCTGATAAAAAAGCGGTGATAACAGGCCTGCGCCAGGCTGCGGTAGGGAGCAAAGGCAGGGTCGGCAACATAATTGTGCTCGGTCACGATCAGCGGCAAGCCCGGGCGCTTGAAGGCAAAGGCTTGCCAACTGCCGGCATGCACCACAGCAGCCCCCGCAGGAGGCTGTATCTCCTGCAAGCGCCAAGGCATCAACTCATATTTATGTTCAAACCACTGAACGACAGGGTCATGCCCTCGTCGTGCCAAGCCCTCGGCCAGTCGCTCTACAAAAACATCCGCCCCGCTACCTGCACGAATACTCGGCAACCATATTTTTAGTGGGCTCATCGTGCACGCCACCACAAAGTCTCAGACAAAAGCAGGAATCGAACAGACCCCGTCAAGCAATCGGGATATCGTCATCCTGCACATCAAGTGTTTTTTCTCAGAACCCATATGTAACCGGGAGTCAGCCAATAAAGCCATCTCACTATAAAACCTGCAGCCCCAGCCTTCAGGGTTCCTGGCCGGATCATGTACTCAACATGATATTTCTGGGGGGTAACTATCATGCGGCGTGTGAAATCCTCAACAACGAATGCTTTAACCAGATGCCGCAGCCCCCAATAGCTGTAGTGGTGCTCATAATAGCTTTCGGCGCGGCCCATCAGCCGAATATAGAGATGGGCCAGAGGACGCGGAATCACAGAAAGCAAAGGAAGGTTATAGTGGGGCTCATTCCACATCAGGCGGTTGCTCGCCGCGAAATAGCAAACCCCACCCGGCTTCAGTACCCGGTGGATTTCCTGCATCATTTTGGCAGCGTTCGGGACATGCTCATAAACCTGTGAGCAGACCACAACGTCAAAGCTGGAGTCCGGGAACTGCAGATCAAGCGCATCACCGACCTGGAACTCCAGGTTCTCACGCTGAAAAACAGTCCTGGCATGTGTCACAGCAGGCTCGTCAATATCCACGCCGATCACTGCAGCAAAATGGCGGGCCAGATAATTGTCAATGATGCCCGCAGATCCCCCGACATTGAGCAGACAGTAGCTGTCTAGAGACATTGGCAGGCACTCCTGCAGAACGGCCACCATGGTGTGGGCTTTCCGCTCGCGCCCATCAACATCAAACATGGCATCGCCTCTGCTGGAGAAGCCGTATTGATACTCACGCGTCATATGTATCCACTCATGGCCCGGATACTAGCTCGGCCATATGGGCAAGCATACGGGACGTCGCGGCCGCTCCCGCCCGGATAACCGCCGCGCACAGCCCAAGCAGGCCATATGCCCGTAATGAAGAGAGCCAAATGGTGCCGCAAAGAGGAATCGAACCTCCGACCTACTGATTACGAATCAGTTGCTCTACCGACTGAGCTATTGCGGCAACAACATTGGAGAATCCGCCAGAACAGCGGCGGCGGCGATTGTAGCTGCCCATGCCAGTGACAGACAAGAAGCAGCGATACGGCCTCTGCCGCCCGCTCAAGACCTCAAAACAACGACACCAACACGCCGGAACTGACAAAATTTGTCAGTTCCGGCGCGACCCATTCGCCTGAAAATAGCCGGCCAATACCTGGTTTTGTGCACGGTATCGCAAGAAATACCGCTTTGGAGGGCATAAATAGGGTCTTGCTTGTATTGGCATTGAACGTGCATTAGCCTTGTACAGCGCTTTTTGCCATTGGCATGAAGCACGCTCGAGCGTAACAACAAAATTTTCTCTTTGAGGAGAGACACCATGAAAATGATGCAAAAGGGTTTCACCCTTATCGAACTGATGATCGTAGTTGCGATCATCGGCATTCTGGCTGCCGTGGCCATCCCTGCTTATCAGGATTACACAATCCGTACCAAAGTGGCTGAAGGCTTGAGCCTGGCTGCAGGCGCCAAGACCACCGTGGCTGAAACACGTCTGTCGCTTGGCCGCTGGTTGCCTGCTTCCAACAGCAGCTACGGTCTGGCAATGGCCACATCCATCACTGGCAACAACGTAGGCAGCGTAAGCGTTCAGGCCAATGGCCTGATCAACATTACGTACAGCAACGACACCGCCATCACTGGCAAGACACTCAAGCTGAAGCCAACCATTACTGCTGGTGGCATCAAGTGGAGCTGTTCAGATGCTGGCAACACCGTTCTGAACAAGTACCGTCCGGCAAACTGCCGTACCTGATACTTGCTTTAAGAAAAAGGCCCACTTCGGTGGGCCTTTTTTTAGGTTAGAACTTCAAACCGCACCATTACAATCAACCTTTCCTCCAGATACAACTTGGCAGAAAGTGTGTCTTTGCTCTAACTTGTCGAAAAACTCCAACAATCAAGGCCAACCCTTACTCGTGGCATCCACTACTCAAAGCCAGCGGCTCATAGTGGCAGGCTTCCTGCTCATCCTGATTGCCAGTGCCTGGGCATTTTATCCCGGGCTTGGTGGCGGCTTTATTTTTGATGACAGTCCCAACCTGCAGATCTGGGCCGACATTGGAGACATCACCTCCCTGAACAAGGTACTTACTTTCAGCCTCTCAAGTACCTTCACTCCTGGTCGGCCACTAAGCCTGCTGAGCTTTCTGATTGATGATCAAAGCTGGCCGCCATCCATATTTCTTCTGAAGCGCACAAACCTTGCCCTTCATCTGCTTAATACCTGCCTGATTTTCTGGCTGAGCCTGAAAGTATTGGCATGCCTGCTACCAGGTCGCACGGCAAAAGCACAAGCCACTCTCGCTCTACTGGCTACGGCAATATGGAGCATTCATCCGCTTCAGGTCTCCAATGTCTCCTACATCATACAGCGCATGAATCTGCTCAGTACCACGCTGGAGCTTTCCGGCCTGCTACTCTTCATGCATGGGCGCGAGCAAATCGAAAGGTCTCCATGCAAAGCATTGATTCTCTGCAGCATGGCAATTGGCTTCTTCATGCCACTTGCCATACTGGCAAAAGAAAACGGGCTTTTATTATGCGTATTTGCATTGCTGACAGAGGCCTTCTGCTTTCCGCACACAAACCTGAAGTGGTGGCGCAACTGGAAACTGCTTTTTCTCTGGGCACCGCTGGCCGCTTTTCTGGTTTATTGCATTATCGTATATCACGGGTTTACCACAGGGTTCGGAACACGCAACTTCAATGCATGGGAGCGCATGCTTACCCAAGGCCCTGTACTGGTGGACTACCTGGGGAAGTTGTTATTGCCCCGACTGCAGGGCAGCGGTCTTTATTTTGACAATTTCCCAGTCTCCCGCTCTCTCATAAATCCTCTCAATACCCTGTTTGCCTGGGCCTTGTTGCTTGCACTCTTTGCCTTATGCTGGATATACCGAAAGAAGCAGCCACTGATTGCATTCGGGCTGCTTTTCTATTTTTGCGGACATTTGCTCGAATCCACCATATTGCCATTGGAGCTGTATTTTGAGCACCGCAACTATTTGCCACAAATCGGATTATGGCTTGCATTGGCTGGGCTGCTAAGCCTTCCGCAGAAGGAATCCATAAAGCGCTTGCTGGCTGGCACCACTCTGGCATCTCTGGCTCTTTTGCTATTACTCACGCGCAGCAACGCTGCCTTGTGGAGCGAGCCCGAGCTTCAGGCAGCAATCTGGTATCACGACAATCCAGACTCATTGCGCACAACTCTTGGCTATGCAAACCTTTTACTGCAAAACCAGAATTTCTCTGAAGTAGACGCAGTTCTTAGAAATGGCCGGGAACACTATCCGGACAACCTGGCACTGTTATTGTCACAGCGAGTTGTCTCCTGCTATGCACAAGACATCTCTACGCGCTTCGACGATCTTCCAGCATTCGCTGCCAACGCCAGCTACGATACCTCCAGCATCATTATGCTGGAACGCATGCGTACTTACGCCAAAAACCCGGATGGCAATGGAAGCAAACAAAGAAAATGCCTGTTTGCAACAGATACTCAGATTGCGGCGATTTACCAGGCACTGCTGACGAACAAAACGTATCTCATAACAACGGCTCATCCATTGCTCCTGCAATACTTGGCCGAAATTGCTGTCGCACACGGAGACCCGATCAGTCTTCATTACTATGACCGGGCATTTACAGTAAGTGCCGACCCCATCTACCCCTATCGCCAGGCACTGCTGCTGGAACATAGTGGTTATCCGCACCAGGCCACTGCCTACGCCCTAAAAGCAAAGCAAGCCGTTTCATGGCGCTATAACGCCCTTCATCCAGACCTTTTACCGCGCATAGAGCAATTGCAAAAACGACTGGAAAAAGCAACAGGGAAATCCGCACCATGATTGAGTGGGGAAAGCGCCACTTCAACCTTCTAATACTGATCGCGGGGCTCATTTCATCCGTTATCATATTTCTGCCCGGACTAAACGGCCCTTGGCTGATTGATGACGATTACAATCTTGGCATCTTGAATCATTATCAGGCAGGGCAAGCCCCTTATCACGACATCATATTCAACAATGGCTCGGGGCCTCTCGGCCGCTCTGTTTCGATGGCCACATTTGCAGCAAATCATGCACTGGGGCTGTTCTCCGACTTCTCGCTGAAAGCGACCAATCTGTTTATTCATCTTTGCAACGGTCTTCTGGTCTATGTACTTTTTTCACGTCTTTTCCAGTTAAGGAATCCGGCACCAAGCCTGTCGCCGCTTGTTTTATCCGCATTAATTACAGCATGGTGGCTGCTGCTGCCCATCCATATCGGCACTGTTCTTTACATCGTTCAACGCATGACGCAAGTAGCCTCTTTTTTCTCCTTGGCCAGCTGCCTTTGTTACGTTATCGGACGCCAAACCCTCCAGAAAGGCCATACCGTCAAAGGACTATCCATCATTCTGGTCAGCCTGCTAGGACTGCTACCTTTGGCCGTACTGGCCAAAGAGTCGGCCTTCTCGACCGTTGCATGGTTAGTATTGATTGATCTCTTCTTTTTCAGTACGCGCCCTGTCTGGCGTATCGGCATCAAGCAGGTGCTTGTAGGATTGATTGCCCTTGTAATTGTAAGCGCGGCAATCCTTGTTATGACGCTGAACATAGGCGAGGCCTATAAGTGGCGAGACTTTTCATTGGCCGAACGACTGCTTACACAGTCGCGCGTCATATGGAGTTATATAGGGGGCATATTTCTGCCCAACAATTCATCCATGGGAATTTTTCAGGATGACTACCCTGTCTCACACGGATTGCTTGCACCACCGACGACGGCAGCGGCACTACTGCTGTTGTCAGGATTACTGTTGCTCACAGTCCGGCTCGCTGATTCCCGCTGGTGGGGCTTTTCACTCGGAGTGTTACTTTATTTCTCCGGTCACCTGATTGAATCGACCATCATTTCACTGGAGCTCTACTTCGAGCACCGCAACTATTTACCCTCAATTGGCCTCTTGATTGCTGCCAGCTCCCTCATTGTAAATGCCTGGCGGTGGCCCAGACATTTACTTGCCGTTTTCTTCTTGCTCTATTTTGGGCTCATAGGAATATCAACGCTGCAGCGCACGCATATATGGGGCAACAAGAGCGCCTTGCTGGAAATAAGTGCCCTCAATCATCCGCATTCGCTACGAGCCTGGACCGACTACACAGAAGACCTGCTGTCACAGAGCGGCAGCAGGGCAGCGCTTGGAGCAGCCCAGACCGGAGCACAGAACAATCCGGACCTGGCCGGAATCTTCCATTTACAGGCAATTTCCATCTATTGCCGTGCGGATCAGCCGCCACCGTCATCATTGATACAGCAGACTGCCAATGCCTTGATAGCCAGCACTAACGACTCCGTGAGCGTGCTGACCCCGCTGCAGATTGGACTGGACTACACGCTCACCCAGAAACAGCAAGGCCACTGCCGCGACGCCAATTTTTCCGCTCTTGGGCCTGCCCTGATTCGCCAGGACCAAAAAGTCAAAACGCGTTTTGGTACAGACAGGAAGGCGTTATGGTTTCTTCGCCTGACCATTGCCGAGTGGCTACTGAGTACTGGCCAAGAGCAGCAAGCCTTGGGCATACTGAGAGACAGTTGGGCACAGAGCAACAAGAGCGACATGCCAATGGTAGGCCTTGTACTGGCTCAAACCCTGCACCATCAACAACAAGTCTCAACCGAACTGCAACAGGTACTAACCGAGCTGACAGCCTTGACCGGAGATGCCCCCCCGGATTTCCAGGCAGAGCTCAACGCCCTACGCCCGCCCGCATCAGGATCCCCATGAGCACCCCTCACCCCACTGTTGATTTCAATAATGTCTCTATTGTACTGCCGGCAAAGAATGAAGCTGGCGGACTTAGGCAAGTCATCCCTTCGTTGCAAGCATATTGCCCTGGCGCAGAAATCATTGTCGTCAACGATGGCTCAACCGATGAGACAGTGAAAATATGCATGGAAATGAAGGTCAAGGTTGTCAGTCATCCCTACAGCAAGGGGAACGGTGCCGCGATAAAGTCAGGCGCGCGAGCAGCAAGCCGTGAAATACTGGTATTCATGGATGCTGATGGCCAGCACAAACCCGAAGATGTCGCCAGACTGATTGCCCGTCTTGGCACAGGTTATGACATGGTAGTGGGTGCCCGAGGACTCGCCTCTCAGGCCGGCACCCACAGAGCAGCCGTGAATATCATCTATAACGCATTGGCAAGCTGGATGGTTGAGCAAAAAGTAGAAGACTTGACGTCGGGATTTCGCGCCGTAAAAGCCTCGCTTTTCAAAAAATTTATTTACATGCTTCCAAACGGATTTTCTTACCCAACAACCATAACCATGAGTTTCTTTCGTGCGGGCTACTCCGTCGCTTACGAGCCTATATTTGCACCAACTCGAATAGGCAAAAGCCACATACGCTTGTGGCGAGATGGCGTACGGTTTTTTCTTATTATTTTCAAAATTGGCACGCTGTATTCCCCATTGAAGCTTTTTGTTCCCATCAGTCTTGCTTTTGCGTCAACAGGGATTGGCTATTATTTATTCACTCTCATTAACTACCATCGCTTTACAAACATGAGTGCATTACTGTTTATAGCATCCATTCTGGTATTTCTGATTGGACTGATTTCAGAGCAGATATCAACCCTGAACTACAAAGAACAAAGCGATGATATTTGACAGTAGTACCGGTGCTCTTAATCATTGATTTCATAGAATCTCCGATACCTCGCAGCTCCGGCTTGCCAGCTGTATCCCTCATCAATATGTTGCTTGGCAGCGCCAGTAAGCCTTGCGGACAGTGCCGCATCCGTTAAGACCCTCTCGATCTCACGCGCCAAGGCAGCATCGTCTCCCGGAGCAACAAGCAGGCCTGTCTGGTCATTGACAACAAGATCCCGCACTGCCGGAAGATCAAAAGCAACAACAGGACAGGCACAACTCATGGCCTCAGCGGCCACCAGGCCCAGGCCCTCCTGATCCCCTGTACTTGCAACAATCGAAGGCATAACGAAAACCGATGCTCGCTGAAAAAATGCGGGAATCTCCTCCGGTGCCTTGCCGCCCCTGAAAGTCACCGAGTCTTGCAGCCCAAGGATGCTTGCCGTCTCTTCAAGCATCTGGCGCAAAGGACCATCCCCAATGATGCTCAGGTGCAACTCGGGCATCCTTTTGACCAGCAAACTAAAAGCCGTCAAAAGATGGGAAACCCCCTTCTTTTCTGCAAGACGCCCCACAAACAAGACGCCAGTACGTCGCTGCCCTTGCTCCGGCGGACAAAAACTCCGGGTATCAACACCCATCGGACCCAATACAATTTTTTCCTCAGGTACGCCCAAGTCGATAGCATGTTGCCGCATGGCCTGACTCACAACCGCAACAACATCAGCCTGTCGCATCGTCCATACAAGAAGCCTTCTGACCACGCCGCCCATATTGGCATGCAAGTCTCCCCCATGCGCCGTCATGACCAGGTGAATGCGTCTCCACCAGAAAATGCGCTTAAGCATTACCCCCACTATTCCCTGCGGAATAATCCAGTGGGCATGAACAACAGATATTCTTTTTTTCCACAGAAAAAAGCAGGAAAAGATCAGTAGTGAAAGCAAATAAAAAGGCACAAGCAACCAGCGCCAGCGAGCCTCACGCACATTTGCCAGCATCCCTCCGCCATAGGCAAGGGTCTCAAGGCTTGCCGGGGCATAGGGAAAGCGCCAGCAAGAGATGCCCTCAACCACATCCTGCACCGCCAACTTGGAGGCATGCGGTGTAAGGACCCAAGACTCCCACCCCTCAGACCTAAGCGCCTGACACAGACGCAATACGAATGGAGGGATGGTGTCGCCTGGGTATCTGGGAAAGGTCGAGGTCAAAACCAGTACACGAGACGAATCAAGCCTCTTCATAGCCCCTCCAACCCTTTAAAAATCACAGCATAAGCTGCAAAGCGTGCTGGATTGGGCTGCTGATTACAAATACTCTAATACGGCGCCATCAGGGTAAAAGGGGGCAGTTAGGGTGCTTGTCCAATGCCGGCCCTCACATTAAGGTAAGATGTCCACCAATAAGACCAAAAAGCGGAAGTGTTTTCATGACCACAGGGGTAAGCAATCTTTCAGGCTTGGCAAAGCGCCTTGTTCAAGACGCGCTATTGTCTGAGCAAGCCGCTCAACAAGCCGTGGTGAATGCACAGAAAGAGCAACTGCCACTGATTGCATACCTGCTGCAAAACAAGCTGCTGAAGCCGGCTGTAGCGGCCATGGCTGTTGCCCATGAGTTTGGTGACTCTCTTTTCGACCTTGAAGCCATTGACCCTGATTCAATTCCCCAAGGCAGCCTTGATGAGAAACTGATTCGTAAACATGGCTGCCTTCCCATTTTCAAACGCGGCAATCGGCTCTTTCTGGCGGTCAGTGACCCCAGTCGACTTGATGCCATTGACGCCATCCGCTTTAACACAGGCCTTAATGTCGAAACCATAGTTGTCGAGGAAGACAAGCTTCTCAAGCTCATAGATCGCGTCTTGGAAGGCAAAAGCAATACGTCCATGCAGGGCCTGGATGAAGACCTTGATGACATTGATATTAGCGGCGGGGATGACCAGCCCGGAGAGGATGGAGGTAGTACTGGCAATGCCGAGGATGATGCCCCCATTGTTCGCTACATCAACAAAATCCTCCTGGACGGTATTAAATCCGGTGCATCCGACCTTCATTTCGAGCCCTACGAAAAAGCGTACCGCATCCGCTTCCGCATTGACGGTGTCCTGCGAGAGGTCGCAAGACCTCCCGTAACCATGTCGGGTAAAATGGCAGCTCGCCTGAAAGTGATGTCACAAATGGACATCTCTGAGCGCCGCATTCCGCAAGACGGTCGTATCAAGCTCAAGCTATCCAAGACCCGTGCTATCGATTTTCGTGTGAACTCTTTGCCTACCCTGTTTGGCGAGAAGATCTGCTTGCGTATCCTTGACCCGTCCAGCGCCATGCTGGGGATTGATGCACTCGGTTATGAAGCAGACCAGAAAGCGCTTTTCCTGGCCGCTCTCGACAAGCCTCAGGGAATGCTTCTTATCACTGGCCCCACAGGCTCAGGCAAGACGGTCTCCCTCTATACCGGGCTGAACATTCTTAACACCCAGGAAACCAATATTTCAACGGCGGAAGACCCCGTGGAAATCAATCTGGAAGGGATCAATCAGGTCAACGTCAACGTCAAGGTCGGCCTGACCTTCCCGGTAGCCCTCAAGGCTTTCCTCCGCCAGGATCCGGACATCATCATGGTTGGTGAAATCCGAGACCTTGAAACGGCTGAAATTGCAGTGAAAGCCGCCCAAACCGGCCATATGGTGCTCTCCACCCTGCATACCAACAGCGCCCCTGAAACGCTAACCCGTTTGCGGAATATGGGGGTTCCTTCCTTTAATATCGCCACATCCGTGAACCTGGTAATCGCTCAGCGCCTTGCCCGTCGCCTGTGCGGGACCTGTAAGCGGGCGGTGGACATACCGAAGCAGAGTTTGCTAGAAATGGGCTTCACAGATGCGGACTTGGCTACTGGATTTCAGGTTTATGAGCCCGTAGGCTGTGACCAGTGCCGTGAAGGCTATAAAGGACGCCTCGGGGTCTACGAAGTGATGAAAGTCACACCGGCAATTGCCCGTATAATCATGGAGGATGGCAATGCCATTCTCATCGCCGACCAGTCACGAAAAGAAGGCTACCCTGACCTGCGTCGCTCGGGGTTGATCAAGGTCATGAGCGGAATGACCAGCTTGCAGGAAATCAATCGCGTCACCAGCGGTGATTAACGGATACTTCAAGAAGAAGAAAGATCATGGCGACCAAAGCAGAACAAATATTGACCTTCGTTTATGAAGGAACCGATAGACGCGGCCAGAAAGTCAAAGGCGAGATCAATGGCAAGAACCTTGCCTTGGCCAAAGCACAACTGCGCAAGCAAGGCATTAACTCTCAAAAAGTCTACAAAAAGCGTGCAGATCTCCTGGCAGGGCTCAGCAAGAAAAAAGTCACGGCCATGGATATCGCCATTTTCTCAAGGCAAATGGCGACCATGATGAAAGCCGGTGTCCCTCTCGTACAGTCCTTTGAGATTGTGGCTGACGGTCTGGATAATCCAACCATGAAAGATGTGGTCATGGGTATCAAGGTCGATGTAGAGGGCGGCAATAGCCTTGCCAGCGCCCTCCGTAAATACCCTGATTATTTTGATGATCTGTTTTGCAGCTTGGTGAACTCTGGCGAACAGTCAGGCTCACTTGAAACCATGCTGGACCGAGTTGCGGTTTATA
>Ga0073914_10000047_pt1 | contig 19322 bp, 26 predicted proteins | sample GWRWT4_30Apr14_FD_71481 | JGI IMG/M metagenome (GOLD analysis project Ga0073914, IMG submission 71481) | Sand microcosm microbial communities from a hyporheic zone in Columbia River, Washington, USA - GW-RW T4_30-Apr-14 | ecosystem: Engineered > Artificial ecosystem > Sand microcosm >... | reverse complement strand
TCGCTCGACAAGGCCGGTCTACCGACACTATTCAGTAAAGCAGCAAAAGTGGCAATCGCTTCAGGAGAGACGTAATGGAACATCAGGCAATCAGCGCAGCGACAGTCGATCGGCGCGGCTTTTTGGGCTGGGGCGGCGCGCTTGGTTTGGCGGGCGCAGCATCTGCGTTTCTGCCCTCCAAAGCATGGGCATTGGCGACCGAAAAATATCCAACGATTAAAGCACAATTTGACAGCTATGTCGCAACGGGGAAATTGCCGGGAATCCTGGCCTCGATCGGTAAAGGCGCTATCCCGACTGACGTAATTTCTGTCGGCACCATTGCCCAGGGCGACCAGACACCCGTTGATTTCGATACATTATGGCGTGTCTATTCGATGACTAAGCCGATTACCGGCATCGCGGCCATGTTGTTGGTCGGCGATGGTAAAATGAAGCTCGACCAACCAATTGCCGATTTCTTGCCCGAATTTGCGAAAATGACGGTTCTTACTGATCCTGAAAATAGTCTTTCGGCTGTGCCTGCCAAAAACCAGATTACGGTGCGGCATTTGCTAACCCATACGGCGGGACTTGGGTATAATATCATTACCAAGGGGCCATTATTAAAGGCGTATAATCAGCAGGGCATCAATCCTGCGATAATGAGCCGCTTTCCACTTCCCGGCTTTGAAACCCCGGCACCCACCCCCGATTTGAAAACTTTTGCCGAACGGGTGGCTGCGCTGCCCTTGATTGCGGAGCCGGGCACAAAGTGGAGTTATTCCATATCGCTTGATGTTCTTGGCCGCGTAATTGAAGCTGCTAGCGGGATGGACTTTGATGCCTTTTTGAAAACGCGGTTGTTCGAACCATTGAACATGACGAGCAGCTATTTTCAGGTACCCGCCGCCGAAACAAAGCGCTTTGTGACCAATTACGCGCCGGTCAATGGCGTATTGATCCCGATCGATCCCGCACCGACCAGCATTTATCTCGACAAACCTGCCTTTGCTTTTGGCGGGGCGGGGCTGGTGTGCTCGGCGCGCGATTATGACCGCTTTTTGCATATGCTGCAAAATGGCGGGGAACTCGATGGGGTTCGCGTGATGGCGTCCGAAACAGCGGCATTGGCGATGTCCGATCTGCTGCCCGCAGGCGTAAATACCGACGGTACTTTCGTTGCGGGTGCTGGCAATGGCGCCGGTGGCCGAGTGGGTAAAGGTGCGTTTGAAGGAACATTTGGCTGGGGCGGAGCGGCCGGTACAGTGGCTTTTGTCGACACCCGCCGTCAGGTGCGCGCCGTGTGCATGGCGCAATATGTGCCAAGCAATGTATATCCCTTCCATGAGGAATTTGCAAAATGGGTGCTGAAGGATCTGGGCATAGCGGCCTGATCCGATGATGAGCCCTGGCTTTACCGGATCGCCTCTCGACCGTGCCGACCGTGTTCGGAATGATCTAGAGGCTTATGGCGCGCTATTGGGCGATTGGCGCGCACGGATTCTCGGGCTGGACGGACTTGATCCCGTTGTTACCGCCGATGGTGGATTGATGTGGCATTCGGTGGCCGAATTAACCGGTTCCGAAGAGCTCATCCTACTGGGTCTGTCCGATGGAAAACCGCATTTTGTCGCTTTGGCTGAGGCAGAAGGCGATGTTTTCCGATCCCCTGCAATATGGCGCGCGCTTTCCATGTTACCGGCAGAAGATGCGGCGATATATGGCACAGCGCGTAGCTTGATTGAATGGCATAACGGCCATCGGTTCTGCGGCAAATGCGGACATCTGACGGCGTTGTTCCGTGCAGGCTGGGGTCGCAAATGCGGTAATTGCGGTAAGGAGCATTTCCCGCGCACCGACCCGGTTGTTATCATGCTGGCCGAATTTGAAGGCAGAGCTCTCGTTGGCAGGCAGTCACGTTTCCCCCCCGGCAATTATTCGGCGCTGGCCGGGTTCCTCGAACCGGGCGAAAGCATTGAAGAAGCAGTGCGCCGCGAAATCCATGAAGAGGCCGGCGTGTTCTGCGGTGCGGTGCGCTACGTCACCAGCCAGCCTTGGCCCTTTGGCGGCGCGCAATTGATGATTGCATGCATTGTAGAGGCATTGGGCGACGAGATCACGCTCGACACCGACGAGCTTGAAGATGCCAAATGGATCAGCAAGGAAGACGCCCGCGCTGCGCTTGAAAACGCGGATTCGCGCACCTTTAACGCTCCACCGCCCTTTGCCATCGCGCACAGCTTGCTGAAACATTGGGCGATCACATGACGCCTTTGCGGATCGACATTGTATCCGATGTCGTTTGCCCTTGGTGCATCATCGGCTATCGTCAGGTGCAGATGGCATTGGAAACACTGGATCAGCCGGTAGCTGCTGAAACTTGGTGGCATCCGTTTGAACTGAACCCGAATATGCCGCCCGAGGGCGAGGACACGGCCGAACATATCACCCGCAAATATGGCAGTACGCCCGACCAAAGCCGCGCCAACCGGCAACGCCTTGCCGATATCGGCGAAAGTGTGGGATTCAGCTTCAACTATGGCGAGGGAATGCGGATATACAACACGTTCAACGCCCATAAACTGCTAACGGTTTTTGGGTCCGAGCGTGGTTGGCAGGCGCAGACGGCTTTGAAAATGGCGTTGTTCAAAGCCTATTTTCAGGAACGCCGTGATGTCAGCGATATGGCGGTGTTGGCGGCAATCGCGGAACAACAGGGTATGGAGGCGTCCGTCGCACAAGCATGGATGCTCGACGAAAGACTGACGCAAGGCGTTCGAGCCGAACAGCGGCAATGGCTAGACGAAAATATAACCGGCGTGCCTGCGATCATCTTCGACCAGAAATTCATGGTTCCCGGTGCCCAGAGCGCGGAGACTTTTGCAGGGGTAATTGGCAAGGTTTTGGCAAAGCGGAACGCCGCTTAAACCAGCCCCATTTTCATCAAATCGCCCAGCATCTTGGACGGCATGACGTCACGGGCGTCGGCCTCGCCCTCGCCAAGATCTGGCGGGGCGTCTTTTTCTTCGAGATAACGCCAGCCTTGATGCGCGCGTTTGGGGACGCCGCGGACGGGAATGAGGCGCGGTTCTATCCGTATCCAATGGCGACCGGCGCCATTTTCCATGAAACCGAGTATCGGGCTTCGGCCAATCATGGTGTGGGCATGAATCCAGTACAGCGATCCACCGGCCATTTCTGAGACCCGTTTTGGCAAATAACGCGTGGTCAGCCGCACTTCGCCTGCTTCTGCGTAATGGGTAAGGCGGTCCCGCAAATCGGCGGCACCTGTTGCACCGAAGGCAATTTTGGTCATGTTCAAAGGCATAAGTGCAATATGTCTATCGCAGCTTTACCCGGCAAGCCCACTGAACACGGCCAGCCCAAGGAAAATGAGAAAGCCCATGGAATCGGTGATCATCGTCACAAAAATCGAACTCGAGACAGCAGGGTCCTGATCCAACCGGTCGAGCAGAACGGGAATGGCGACGCCGGACAGCCCGGCCAGCGCAATGTTGCACAATATAGCCGCCGCGATGACGCCGCCCAGCAACCAATTGCTGAAAATCAGGCCGGCGCCAACGCCAGCGATTATCGCAATGGTCGCACCAATCAGCAGCGCAACGCGGATCTCGCGCCAAATAGAGCGCATCGTATTTGATTGCGTTAATTGGTTGGTGGCGAGTGCGCGCACTGTCACGGCCAATGTCTGCGTACCGGCATTGCCGCCAATCGAGGCCACAATCGGCATTAAAATCGCCAGCGCCACCATAGTTTCTATGGCCGCGCCAAATTGCGCGATAATGAAGCTAGCGACCATCGCGGTGCCCAAATTGGCGATCAACCAGCGGACGCGCGCCTTGTAACTGTCTGCAATCGGCTCGTTAATGTCGCCTTCGCCCGCACCCGATAACTGAAGGAAATCCTCATCTGCTTCTTCTTGGATGATGTGGACAATGTCATCTGCGGTTATAACGCCGACCAGCCGACCTGCGTCGTCGACAACTGCGGCAGAAATCAGCGCGTATTTCTGGAACCGGAGCGCGACTTCTTCCTGATCCATATCGACGGGGATTAACGTCTGTTCGTGCGCCATGATTTCGCTGACCGGAACAGTGCGCTGGCTCCGCATGATCCAGCTTAGCTTGCACGTGCCAACAGGCTTGTGCTGCGGGTCGACAACGAATACTTCCCAGAATTCGGTCGTCAGATCCTGATGGTCGCGCAGATAATCGATCAGTTGCCCGACGGTCATGTGTTCCGGCACCGCGACCAGTTCGCGCTGCATGATGCGGCCTGCGGATTCGTCGGGGTAAGACAGCGCGTCTTCGATGACGGCGCGGTCTTCGGGGTCGAGCTCGGCAAGGACGGCCTGCTGGTCCTCCTCCTCCATATCCTCGATAATGGCGACGGCGTCGTCGGTGTCGAGCTGTCCGGCAAGGTCGGCGACCTGTGCGGCAGGCAGCGCGTCGATGATGTCATCCCGCACCCAGTCGTTGATTTCGGCGAGGACCTCGGCGCTCATCAAATCGCCCATCGCGACAGCGAGCGGTCCGCGCCGTTCCGAAGATGTCTGTTCCAAAAGGTCGGCAATATCAGCTTCGTGTAACGGCTCGACGAGGCGTTTTACTTCATCATTGTCGCCGTCTTGCACTGCTTCAAGAACACGGGCGACGAAGTCACGGGTCAGGATATTGTCTTCGTCCAGCGATTCCATAACTTCTTCGTCGATGGTGAAAGGTTCGGCTTGTTCGCTGGTCATATGCGGCCTCCCCTCGGGACGTTGGATGCAGGTTGGCATCCTCCTAAGCGTCCAAGTTCAAAATGCAATGATTTTGGCTTGGCCACAGCGATTGCTTGCCCTAGGGCTTGCGGCATTCATTCCAGAAGGAGCACGCTATGTCAGATGAAACCCTTACCCTAAGCCTTGATGACGGCGATGTTGTCATCAAACTGCGTGCCGATCTGGCACCAAATCACGTTGCGCGCATTAAGGAACTGGTAAGCGAAGGATTTTACGACGGCGTAAAATTTCACCGCGTCATCCCCGGCTTCATGGCGCAAGGCGGCTGCCCCAATGGGACTGGCATGGGCGGATCTTCCAAGCCCAATCTGGCGCAGGAATTCAACGCCGAACCACATGTACGCGGCGTATGTTCGATGGCACGGACCAATGATCCGAATACCGCCAACAGCCAGTTCTTCATCTGCTTCGACGACGCCACTTTCCTTGACCGGCAGTATACCGTTTGGGGTCAGGTTATCAGCGGCATGGAACATGTCGATGCGCTGCCCAAAGGCGAGCCACCGGCTAACCCCGGTGTTATCCGCAAGGCAACTGTAGCTTGAGTTTTTGGGGACTGTCCCTTTAGGGACGGTCCCCAATCTATTTCCTACTCGGCGTCGGCCTTTGGTGGCTCCGGAGGACGCATGGCTTCCATGGCGGTTTTCAGCTCGGCGACGGAGATTTTTCCGTCCTTGTCGGAATCGATGAAATCGAAATGCTGGACCATCGGGCCTTGTGCTTCTGTTTTGGCAATGAAGCCGTCTTTATCGGCGTCCAGAAAAGCGAAAATCTGTTCAGGACCTGGCATGCCGCCGGCTGGTGGTGCAGGGGGCTGCTGCGCGAACGCGGCAGTGGCGCAGAACAAAGATGCACCGATGGCGATTGTTTTCAGCATATATTTTCCTTTTTCCCAGTAAGAATTGCGTCGTGCTCAACCCAAGCTGAATGTGCCCTTTACGACGGTTACGCATTGGCCGGAGAGCCAAGCCTTGTCTCCGTCCAGACGGCATTTCAGATACCCGCCACGCGCAGATGCCTGATGCGCGGTGAATTCGTTGCGGCCAAGCTCGGCTGCCCAATAAGGGGTCAGGACCGCGTGCGCGCTGCCGGTGACGCTGTCTTCATCGACGCCTGCGCCGGGTACGAAAACACGGCTGACCACATCGGTGTCGGTCCCGGGGGCTGTAGCCGTAAAGCTGTCATCGCCAAAGGCGGCCAATGCCTTCATATCAGGTTTCAGCGCGAGGATTTCGGCGGCGCTTTCGTAGCGGAACAGATTGTAATGGTCCGGATTACGCCGCATCAACAATGGCTTGCCGCCCATTGCTGCCATCATTTCAGGGATAGTGACGGCGTCGGTGGAAATAGCGGGAAGGGCGACTGCATAGCCGTCCGCTTCGCGCCGGACTTCGAGGATTCCGGCCTTGCGCGTGCGGAATGTGATGCGGTCTTTTTCCGGATGCTGTTCCAGCAAAATATGCCCGCTGGCCAATGTCGCATGGCCACACAGGCGGATTTCGACGGCCGGCGTAAACCAGCGCAGTTCATAGTCCGCCGCGCCGGTTGCGTCGGGAATGGTGAAGGCGGTTTCGGCGAAATTGTTTTCCTCGCCGATGGCCTGCATGACGGCATCGTCGAGCCACGCGTCCAACGGCATGACCGCCGCCTGATTTCCGGTAAAGGGCCGGTCGGCAAAGGCATCAACGTGGAAATAGGGCAATTCAGTCATGGTCGTGATCCTGATGTTCGATTGTTTCGGACGGGATATAACCGAGTTCGTCCTTATGGCCTTCGGGATCCGGGTGGATAAGAACCTCAACCCCCGGAAATTCATGCATCAACGCGTCTTCCACCTCGTCCATGATGCGATGGGCCTGCATAACCGTCATATTGGGGTCGACCCACACATGGAATTGGCAGAAATCATGCGCGCCGCTGGATCGGGTACGCATATCATGGATGCCGCGTAATTCGGGATGACGCAGTGCCACTTCGATAAAGCGCTGGCGCTTTTCCTCCGGCCATTCGCGGTCAAGCAATTGGTCGAGTGCCATTTGCGCAGCGCGGTAGGCACCCCAGAGCAACCAGAAAGCGATGGCGATGCCGAAAACCGGATCGGCGCCGCGCACGTGCAGGATTGTTTCCAGCGCAATGCCGATGATGACAGCAATGTTGAGGAGCAGGTCCGACTGGTAGTGGACATGGTCGGCATGGATGGCGACCGATCCGGTCTTGCGCACAACATAACGCTGATACGCCAAAAGGCCGAGCGTTGCGGCAATTGCGATGATCGAGACGCCGATACCATATTCCGGATGCGCGGTCGTTTCGCCCGACCCCAGACGGTCCACCGCGCGCCAGCCAATTAATATCGCGGACACAATGACCAATATGACCTGGATGAGTGCCGAAAGCGCCTCCGCCTTGCCATGGCCGAACCGGTGATTGTCGTCCGCCGGCCGGGCAGCATAGCGCACGCTGAACAGCGTCAGCAGCGATGCGAGGACATCAAAGCCGGTATCGGCAAGCGACCCCAGAAGTGCGACCGAACCTGTTTCGGCAGCCGCGAATATCTTGAGCACGAGCAGGAATAGCGCCATCGACACGCTGGCAATCGCGGCGCGCGTAGTCAGAGCGCCGTGCATTTCATGATGATGGTTGTGGGCTAGGCTCACGGATAAAGCATTCCGCTGGACCATCCGTCTGCGGTGCGTTCGTACAGCCAGCGTTCGTGCAAACGGAATTCGCGATCTTGCCAGAATTCTATCCGCTCCGGGCTGACCATCCAGCCGGACCAATGCGGCGGGCGCGGGACGTCCTGCCCCTCAAAACGGGATTCAGCTTCGGCAAAGCGAGCTTCGAACGTAGCGCGATCAGCGAGCGGACGGGACTGGTCCGAGGCCCATGCGCCCAGTTGCGAATTGCGAGAGCGGGTGGCGAAATAGGCGTCGGCGACCGCATCTTCGACCGGACTTGCGTCCCCTTCGATCCGGATTTGGCGGCGCAGCGATTTCCAATGGAACAGCAAGGCGACGTTCGGATTTTCGAGCAATTGTCCTGCCTTGCGACTTTCAAAATTGGTGTAGAAAATAAAACCACCGTGCGAACCCAGGTCTGCGCCATGTCCCTTTAGCAGCACCATCCGCACCGACGGTTTCCCGTCCATTCCAGCCGTGGCCAGTGCCATCGCGTTGGAGTCGTTGATTTCGCTGGTACGTGCTTCTGAATACCAGTCGTCGAACAGTATGAAGGGATCGGGTCTTTCCATATCGCGGCGATAGGCTAGACTTGCGTCAGTTGAAAGAGGGAAGACATTTTTATGCCTTGGGAAAACATCTTTACTTTGACGAACAGTTGGGCGTTGTTTTGCTGGGTTATACTTGCATTTGCTCCGCAACGGGACCGCGTTCTGCCTTATGTGTTCTATCTGGGATGCGGGCTATTGGCACTCACTTACGCGTCGCTGATTATACCGTTGATGGCCGGCTGGATTGATGATGGCGGACCAGTTGGTCGACCTCCCGCAGATTTCACGAAACTGTCGGGCGTGATGTCCCTGTTTGCAGGCCCCGGCGGTGCGACAATCGGATGGATTCATTATCTGGCATTTGACCTTTTTGTCGGTATCTGGGTTGCACGCAATGCCGACCGCCATGGATATGCGCGCCTGGTGCAGATCCCAATTTTGTTTTTCGTCTTCATGCTGGGACCTATCGGGCTGCTTTTATATCTGATTTTGCGCGCGACAAAGAAGGGAAAACCCGAAAATTCAACGCTACCGAGTTGACTTATGTGCAACAATCCCGATTTAGAGTAGTAGAATGCTAACACAGGGACAAGAATGGCCGATCCATATTCGATTTTGGGCGTATCAAAGGGCGCAGACGAGAAGGCGATAAAGACCGCCTATCGCAAGCTTGCCAAGGAACTGCATCCGGACAAAAATACCGATAATCCAAAAGCTGCCGACCGGTTCAGCGAGGTTACCCGCGCCTATGATCTTTTGTCCGACGCCAAGAAACGGGCGCAATATGACCGCGGAGAAATCGACGAAAATGGCCAGGCGCGCGCACCATATGGTTATGGCGGCGGTGGCGGATTCGGAGGATCAGGGCAAAATCCGGGAAGCGCGAGTTTTGACTTTGCCGGCAGCGGCATCGATCTGGGCGATATATTTGACGGCATTTTCGGCGGCGGCGGTACTGCCGGTGCCAGACCGAGCCCCGGACCACGCCCACAGCCCCAGCCTTTGGCCAAGGGTGCCAATATCGCCTATGAGCATTTGGTTTCCTTCACCGATGCCGCAACCTTGACCCCGCAGCGCATTACGCTGCGGGACGGCAAAACGGTTGAATTCAAACTGCCCAAAGGTGTCGTTTCAGGGCAACAGATCCGAATTCCGGGCAAAGGTCAGCCTGGCCCTGCGGGTCATGGCGATGCGATGGTCACTCTGAAAATCGGGAAACATCCCTATTTGTCGCGCGATGGGGATAATATCCGCATCGACCTTCCGATATCGCTGAAAGAGGCGGTGGCCGGTGGTAAGGTTAAGGTCCCCACGGTTGATGGTCCCATTTTGCTGACCGTACCGCCGCGCACGAATTCAGGCGCGACTCTGCGGATAAAGGGCCGTGGATTTACCGACAAGGCAGGCGAGCGTGGCGATCAATTGGTCAGCTTGATGATCCATCTGCCGCAAGATCCTGCGGAATTGGCCAAGCTGAACGAATGCCTGTCTGATCAACCCGTGCGGGTCAATATGGGTGTCTGAACATTCCCCTCTCTCTCCAGAGGCCCGGGCGCACAGCGCCGCGTTGCATGGCGAGAGTGAGGCCCGTTGGTTCTCGCATCTCAATACTCCGCAACAATTGGGGGAGGTGTTGAAGCGCGTCTTTGTCGGCGTGTATAGCGAAGGCTTTGTTCATGCGGGTAACTTCGCCTATCTTTCACTGGTCGTGCTATTTTCCTTTTGTATTGTGGCGGCCGCGATTGCCGGTGCATTTGGCCAAACGCAATCGGGCATCGCGCTTATCAACGCTTTTTTCCAGACGGTACCGCCCGGTGTTGCCGATGCCCTGCGCGGGCCAGTGGAAAGCGCGATGGCGGCACGATCCGGCCCACTTTTATGGTTCGGCGGCGCGGTTAGTTTATGGACGACGGCCAGCCTGATTGAAACCATCAGGGATGTGATGCACCGATCTTATGGCACACAGCCGCATTTGCATTTCTGGCAATATCGATTGGGCTCGCTGGGGACAGTGGTGTTTTCTGTACTGCTGGCGATGGCGGCGTTCAGCGCGCAAGTTATGGTGACGGCGATCGAAGATCTTGTATATCGCTTTATCCCGTCGGCGCAGAATGTTGCGGGATATTTCGCCCTTGGCCGCTTTGTGCCCTTCCTCATATTATTTGCGGCTATCTATCTGATATTCCGGGGTTTGACCCCGCCGAAATATCGCGCGCGCATTTACCCCAAATGGCCGGGTGCGGCGCTGGTCAGTCTGTGGTGGCTTGGCTGTACCGCGCTTTTGCCATGGTTTCTGTCTACCATAACCAATTATGATATTACTTATGGCAGCCTTGCAGGAGTGATGGTTGCGCTTATCTTTTTCTATCTGATCGGTTTGGGCATGGTTACCGGCGCGCAGTTGAACGCGGCGCTGGCCAACGCGCATGAAAATGGATTAAGGGACAGATAACCCGAACTTTTCAAGATATGAGGATAGTATGAGCGGATTGATGGCTGGAAAACGCGGGCTCATTATGGGCCTTGCCAATGACAAGTCGCTGGCCTGGGGGATAGCGCAACGGTTGAAGGCCGAAGGTGCCGAACTGGCGTTCAGCTATCAGGGCGAAGTGATGGAAAAGCGCGTCCGTCCGCTGGCGGAGCAACTGGGATGCGATCTTCTGATTGATTGCGATGTTGCGGATATGGCCAATCTTGACCGCGCCTTTGCGACGCTCGCCGATACATGGCCGACCATCGATTTCGTCGTCCACGCCATTGGGTTCACCAACAAGGAAGCGCTGCGCGGCAAATATTTCGATGTAAGCCTCGACGATTTCCTGATGACGATGAACATCAGTGTTTATAGCTTTACCGCAGTGGCCAAGCGCGCGGCGGCGATGATGAAGCCGCTTGATCCGGAAACGGGCGAAGGCGGCGGTTCCATGTTGACGCTGAGCTATTATGGGGCCGAAAAGGTCGTCCCGCATTACAACGTCATGGGCGTTGCCAAGGCGGCGCTTGAAACGTCGGTCAAATATCTGGCCAATGATGTGGGACCGGACGGCATCCGGGTTAATGCGATTTCAGCGGGGCCAATCAAGACATTGGCTGCATCGGGTATCGGGGATTTCCGTTATATCCTGAAATGGAATGAACTAAACTCTCCACTGCGCCGGAATGTAACCATCGACGATGTCGGCGCCTCTGCGCTGTATTTCCTGTCGGACCTGTCCAAAGGCGTGACCGGCGAGACTCATCATGTGGATGCCGGATATCACACTGTCGGCATGAAGCAGGAGGATGCTCCTGATATAGGTTTAGCGTGATAATATCGGGCCATAGCAACGAACTCGTCCTACTACTTGCCGGGTGCGCGCTGTTGGTCGGGTTGCATGGGTATTGGCACGCGCGGCACTATTGGGAGGGCTTGCCTCCGATACTCGATGGCTTTGTTTCGATGGCCGGATTTTGCGCGGTGATCGCGGCTTTTGTGGGGGGCGGACGGATAGGGCTAGCTTTCGATCATCCGCACGCGGCGCGGGTTCTGGCTGTTGCAGTTACGGTCATTGCGTATCGTGCGGTGCGAACATGGATTGGCAAGGAACAGGTGAAATATCGCAAGGTGCGCTCCGAAGGGGCCGTAGATCGGCCGTGACGGTGCATCTGGACAGCAGCCTTGCGCTGTCGCAAAGGGGCAAGGCAGGCAAAGCACCGCTTTTGCGCGAATGGGATGACAGATGAGCTTTAATACCTTTGGCCGTGTTTTTCGCTTTACCACTTGGGGGGAAAGCCATGGGCCTGCTTTAGGTGCGGTGGTCGATGGCTGTCCTCCGGGCCTGGCCCTGAGTGAAGCCGATATCCAGCCCTTTCTGGACAAACGCCGCCCTGGCACTTCGCGCTTTACGACCCAGCGGCAGGAACCGGACGCGGTGCGGATATTGTCGGGTGTGTTTGAAGGCCGTACGACCGGAACGCCGATTTCGCTTATGATCGAAAATGTCGACCAGCGTTCGAAGGATTATTCCGAAGTTGCCAAAGCCTATCGCCCCGGCCATGCCGATTATAGCTATGACGCCAAATATGGTTTCCGCGACTATCGCGGCGGCGGCCGGTCAAGTGCGCGCGAGACAGCGGCGCGGGTTGCAGCTGGCGCCGTGGCGCGGGCTGTAATTCCTGATGTAGAGATTATCGCTTATGTCGCCGAAATCGGTGGTGATGCGATTAATCGCGATAATTTCGAGGTCGCCCAGATTTCCAAAAACCCGTTCTTCTGCCCCGACGAAGCCGCCGCCGGTCGCTGGGAAAAACTGGTGGACGAAGCACGTAAAGCCGGTTCTTCGCTTGGTGCGGTGATCGAGTGCGTCGCAACCGGCGTGCCGCCTGGCTGGGGTGCGCCCCTCTACGCAAAGCTGGATAGCGAACTGGCATCTGCGATGATGAGTATCAATGCCGTCAAAGGCGTCGAGATCGGCGCTGGTTTTGAAGCCGCTCGCCTGCGGGGTGAAGATAATGCCGACCGGATGCGGCCTTCCGCTGAAGGATCGAACCATCCGGAGTTTATGGCCAATAACGCAGGCGGAATAGCCGGTGGGATATCTACCGGGCAGCCCGTTATTGTGCGGGTTGCGTTCAAGCCCACCTCTTCGATTTTGACACCCGTTGAAACCGTGACTCGTGACGGTGAAGCAACCGATATCGTCACAAAGGGCCGCCACGACCCTTGCGTCGGCATCCGGGGAACTCCGGTGGTCGAAGCAATGATGGCGCTCGTATTGGCCGATCAGAAACTGTTGCATCGCGCGCAATGCGGTTAGGAGAAGGACCTTGCCCAAGCTGGATATTGAAACCATCCCACAAAGTAACGCTACCGGTTATCCGGCGCCCTTTGACCAAGAAGTAAAGGGACGATATTGGCGCAGGCTTGCCCCTGTCGCAGGATTAACCCAAATGGGGGCTAGCCATGTCGTTTTGAAACCCGGCGCATGGTCATCCCAGAGGCATTGGCACGAAGGTGAGGATGAACTCGTGGTCATGGTCTCGGGTGAGGCCATCTTAATCGAAGACAGCGGTGAAACCGTTATGCGTGCGGGTGACGTCGCGGCTTGGCCGGCGGGCGTTCAAAATGGACATCAACTCGTAAATCGCACGGACCATGACTGCGTTTTTATAGCCATAGGGACCGGCGACCGAAGCAAAGGCGGTGGTTATTCTGACATCGACATGACCTTCAGCGATGAAGGCTATTTCCACAAGGACGGCACGCCTTACCCGACAACGCGGCTTATTTAGGGGCAGGAACTAAGTTGCTGCATCCTCGATCCGCTGGATCGTCCAGGGTTCTTCGGCGGCTGCTGAAACCCATTCTTCCATCCATGGATGCGCCATCATTGCCTCGACATAGCTTTGGGCAAAGCCGGGCAGGGTGAAGCCATAAGTAACAAAGCGGGTGACGACGGGTGCCAACATGATGTCTGCGGCGCTGAAGGTGCCAAAAAGATAAGGGCCGCCCTTGCCGAAACGCGACCGGGCTTCGGCCCAGTTTTGCAAAATACGGATCGCATCGGCGCGGGTTTCTTCCGAAACGGTGACGCCGGTGAAGCTTTTCCTGACATTCATGGGGCATTCGCGCCGGAGCGACGTGTAGCTGGAATGCATTTCTGCCGCCATGGATCGGGCCATGCCCCGCGCAACATCGTCTTTGGGCCAATAACGGTCCCGGCCAACCTTGTCGGCGAGATAGTCAATAATCGCCAGGCTTTCCCAGACAACTACATCGCCATCCCACAAAATGGGGACCTTGCCCGACGAAGGCGCAAGATCTTCCTCCCGCTTGCGTGTGTTCCACTGTTCATCGAACAGCGGGACAACCACTTCCTCGATATGCAGGCCTGACTGCTTGGCGGCGAGCCAGCCACGCAGTGACCAGCTGGAGTAAGCCTTGTTGCCGATGATGAGTTTGATCGTCATGTCGCGATCGCTTGTAACACCGCATCGCGCAATTCTTCAATGCCACCCTTCTTCTCGGCCGATGTCACGGACAATTCCGGATAGGCCGCGACATGCGTTCGCAATTTCGTCATGGTGTCGGCTTCAACCGCTTCACGGTCGGTCGCCTTGATCTTGTCGGTCTTGGTCAGAACGATGCGGTAGCTGATGGCTGCATTGTCGAGCATCTTCATGATCTCGTGGTCGACTTCCTTGATACCATGTCGGCTATCGATCAGGACGAACACGCGTTTGAGCACGGCACGGCCGCGAAGATAGTCATTGATCAGGAAGCGCCATTGCTGAACCGTTTTCAGCGGCGCTTTGGCATATCCATAACCCGGCATGTCGACGATCCGGAAAAGCGCAGGGTCCCCGACATCGAAGAAGTTCAGTTCCTGCGTTCGTCCCGGTGTATTCGATGCGCGCGCAATATCCTTGCGGTTCACCAGAGCGTTAATCAGGCTCGATTTGCCGACATTCGAGCGGCCCGCAAAGGCGATTTCAGGGACGGTAGGGTCCGGTAGAAATTCCAGCTTCGGGGCCGATTTGAGAAAGGTGATCGGGCCGGAAAAGATTTTATTGTTCAATTCTTGCATGTTAACCACCGACACCCTGAATTGGTTTCATGGTCTTGCTAATGTGGCCGAAAGCAAGATGCTGAAACAGGTTCAGCGTTACGGTCTTTCTTGCAAAAACGATTTTCACGTTCCTGCCTTTGCCTTTTCCCTGGCTTTTTCCTCGGCCTCTTTCGCCATCTGCTCCTTCAGGATGGGATGCCGCGAATAGAGCCATTTTTGTTGGGCGATAGAAATCAGGTTCGACATGACCCAATAGAGCTGAAGCCCGGCTGCGAAAGGTGCCATAATAAACATCAGGAACCAAGGCATGATCGCAAAGACCTGCTTTTGAACCTCGTCCATGGGCTGTGGATTGAGTTTCTGCATCAGCCACATGGTGATGCCAAGCAGGATTGGCAGGACACCAATCGCAAGGAATGACGGCGGGTCGAAAGGTATCAGGCCGAACAGGTTGACCGGAGTCAAAGGATCGGGCGCTGACAAATCCTTGAGCCACAATGCGAAGGGCTGATGCCGCATTTCGATGCTCAACATCAAAATCTTGTACAGCGCGAAGAAGATCGGAATCTGCAACAAAATGGGCAGGCAACCGGCGAGCGGATTGACCTTTTCATCCTTGTACAGTTTCATCATTTCTTGCTGCAGACGCGGCTTGTCGTCTTTCAACCGCTCCTGCAAAGCCTTCATCTTGGGTTGAACCGCGCGCATTTGTGCCATTGATGCAAATTGCCGCTGTGCCACGGGGAACATGAATAGGCGGACGATGACGGTCAGGCCGATGATCGCGACGCCGAAATTGCCGAATACACCGAACAACCAGTGCAAAATCCAGAAGAAAGGTATGGCGATGAACCAGAACCAGCCCCAATCGATGGCATAATCCAGCAAAGGTATGCCCTGCTTGTTGGCGTACATATCGAGCGTTTCGACTTCTTTGGCGCCCGCAAACAGGCGCGAAGTCTGCGACATTGTTGCGCCGGGTGCCACTTTACTCTGGGTCGCATTCACCATTTGCGTCCAGTAATAGCCATCCGCAGTCTTGAACGAAGCGTTGGTTTTTACCTTTTGATCGGGGACCAATGCGGTCAACCAGTACATTTCGGTTACACCCATCCAGCCACCGGTGGTGCTGTAATCCAACTCGCTTTTCGGCGCGTCGACCACTTCATCATAGTTGATGTTGACGATTTTGCCGTCAAACACGCCCATCGGCCCGACATGGATGTTCCAGGTATCGGGGTCGGGTGATTTTCCATTGCGGCTTAACAGCCCGAATGGGGCGACTTCGGCCTCCGTGGCGGCACCATTGGTAAAGCGCTGCTCAGCGGTAATCATGTAATATTTGTCGACTGACAGTATGATTTCGAACTTTTGAAGCTCTGGATTGATCCAGCTTAATGTCACCGGCGTTTCCGGAGTCAGCTTATTACCGCTCGGCGTCCAAACGCTTTTGTCATCTGGGGCAACAATGCCTTTTCCGACCCAGCCGAAGCGGGCAAAATGCGCCTTTGATGTACCCGACGGCGCGAATAAACGGACGGGCGGTGAATCTTTGGGCAATGCCGTGCGGTGCGCCAGCAACTGCAGATCGTCGATACGCGCACCTTCAAGATTTATAGAACCTCTCAGTTTTGGCGTCTCGATTAGAATACGGGCGGACCCTTTGAGAGCATCGCCCAAAGGAACATTTTTCGAGGCGGCTGTCGATGTGATGCCTGCGCCCGTTGTAGCCGAGCCGCTGGGCGTGTCTGACTTTGAACCCTTGGCCGGTGCAGCCGCGGTCTCTGCGACCGGAATGGCCGACGGGAAGAAAGTGCTGGCAACATAAGGCCAGCCGAACAGGATAAGGCCTGTCAGCAATACAGCAATTATCAGGTTACGTTTATCGTCCACGTTCAACTTTCCCCGTTATTCAATCTTTTAGGGGGTTTATGGAACGGGATCATGCCCGTGTCCGCCCCAAGGTTGGCAGCGCAATAGCCGTTTGATGGCCAGCCAGCCACCCTTAATTGCGCCATATTTCTGAAGCGCCGTAATCGCATAGGCCGAACAACTCGGGCTGTAGCGACACGTCGGTGGCAAGATGCGCGATGGGCCAATTTGCCACCCGCGTGCGACCAGTATGAGTACCCGTGCGATCATGAGCAGAGCTTATCCAGCGCCTTGGCCATTTCCGCGCGCAATTCGCCAAAATCCCTTTCAATCCCGCCATCGCGTCCGATCAGGATATGATCGGCTCCGGCTTTACCCTTATCGGTCAGCATTTCCCGTGCAAGAGCGCGAAAGCGACGGCGCATCCGGTTGCGGACAACGGCGTTACCCACCTTTTTGGTGATGGTAATGCCAAGCCGAATCTCGGGCATGTCATCCTGCCGGTCTTTAACAAGCAAAACAAAACCGGGAGTTGCATAGCGCTTCCCCCGGTTGGCAGCCAGAAAGTCTGACCGTTTTTTGATGACGCTGTAACCGCGCATTTCGCGGTCCGCCGTCGCTTGGGTTAAGCCGAAAGCTTCTTGCGGCCACGCGCGCGGCGCGCGTTCAGGATGTTGCGGCCAGCAGCGGTCGACATACGCAGACGGAAACCGTGGCGACGGGCACGCACGAGATTGCTCGGCTGAAAAGTGCGCTTCATGACTGTAATCCTTAATTTTTTAGTCGGTATAAAGTGAAAAGGGTCGCCGAATCTGTCCAGCGACCGCCTTTAGTGAAGAGGCCATTATGCGCGGGGTGCATAAAAGTCAACACGCTCAGGGCAGTTTCATGCCAATATCATCGCGTCGGCAAAAGTACATGATGTCTCGCTTGACGTTCGGAAAAGGTGGCCTGTGCCGGACTTTACTGCGCCGCAAAGCCCAATCGGCCCACCGGCCATATTCCGGATGGCGCTTCGAAAAACGGGAATAGCGTTTTTTGGCCCAGAGCGAGTGTTTCAAGATGACGCCCAAGCCAATAATGAACAACGCAAGCCCGCCCGGTCCCGGCAACCAGCTTATCAAAGGAGCGGCTATCACCAGTAACCATCCAAGAATCACCATAGCCCAACGGTAGGTAGATGAAGCGGTCCAGCGCGCTTTTTCGGTTTGCTTCATCGTCATGATGTGGGTTCAGCATGTTGATGTTGCAAGTTCATGTCGTGCGCGGTCGAAAAAACTCTAATGTCTGAGCAAATTTACAACATTGTAAAAAATTCTTGGTAGGTTGCCGGAATATTAGACGCATCGCTCTTTTAACAGCGGACAAAAACAGCCATATAGGGTTTGAAATGACAACTGCACTCCCACACATGCACCGGATTGGTGTTCTGCCCGCTGACATTGATTTCATGGGGCATGTGAATAATGCCCGCTATCTGAATTGGGTGCAGGATGCAGTGTTGGCGCATTGGAACAAGCTTGCGCCGCCGGAAACCGCCACCAAATATCTGTGGGTCGCGTTGAAACATGAAATTACGTACCGCAAGCCAGCCTTTCTGGACGATGATGTCATCGCGACGGTAGTGCTTGAAAAGGTGCAGGGCGCCCGATCCTTTTACGACACGGTCATCAAACGGGGCGAAGAAGTGCTGGCCGAGGTTAAGTCAAGCTGGTGCTGCATCGATGCGGAAACGTTGCGTCCTGCGCGAATTGCGGCCGAAATCCAGGAATACTTCTTTCGTAAGGATTGAAGCGAGGGGTGTGCCCGTCTCTCCTTCAGGGGAGAGGTATGTAGTCGTATGGCTTTAGCCATTAGACGAAGTGGAGAGGGGGAGTTGGCACACAAGCCTCCCGCACCCCCAAACCGCATCAAAAAATCGGATCGTTCGCTCCGCCATCATCCAGCGTTGAAACTTCGCTGTGGATGCCGCATTCGACCTTGTCCCAGCCTTTCCAGCGGCCAGACCGCGGGTCTTCACCCGGCGCGACCTTGGTGGTGCACGGCGAGCAACCGATGGAGGGATAGCCTTGTTCCACCAACGGATGCGCAGGGAGATCATGTTCGGCCATGTAAGCGTTCAGACGCGCCTTGTCCCAGTCGGCCAACGGATTGACCTTCAAGCGACCTTCCTCGATTTCAAAGCGGGGCAGAGCTTTGCGGGTCGATGACTGGAATGCCTTGCGCCCCGTGAATTGCGCATCGAAACCGGCAAGCACTGACTTCAACGGCAAGACCTTGCGGATTTCGCAGCAGCCGTCGGGGTCGTAAGACCAGCGCAGCCCAGTCCCGTCCTTTTGCGCGAGCAACGCAGGATCGGGCGTGAGGTTGCGAAGGTCGGTGAACCCGATCTTCTCGCGCAGTTCCTCGCGATAAGTAATGGTCTCCGGAAAATGCTTTCCTGTTTCAAGAAACAGCACCGGGACATTGGGGTCTATGCTGCCAATGAGGTGCAGTAATACGGCGCTTTCTGCGCCAAAGCTGGAGACAATCGCGGCATCGCCAAGCATGTTTTCCTTGAGCAATATCGTCAGCATCTCGACCGTATCGCGGCCACGGAACATGTTATTCAGGCGAACGGCGTCGGCTTCTGTGTAACGGGGTGCGGTGTCTATACGGTCAACTTCCCTTTGTCCGTTCGTGTCGAGAGAAGTTGAGATGTCAGCGGGCAGTGCGTCACCGGCGGGAGTCTCGACTACGCTCGATGCGAACGGAGCAGGGGATTTATCCATGGCGCAGCTTCCATACCGGAACAGCGGCATCGGCGGCTCCCTGATAGACATTCTCGTAACGCGCAAAAGCGGCCTCGACATCGGCAGGATTGAGCGAACCTTCGGGTGCAAAGCTG
>Ga0073914_10000045_pt1 | contig 19604 bp, 20 predicted proteins | sample GWRWT4_30Apr14_FD_71481 | JGI IMG/M metagenome (GOLD analysis project Ga0073914, IMG submission 71481) | Sand microcosm microbial communities from a hyporheic zone in Columbia River, Washington, USA - GW-RW T4_30-Apr-14 | ecosystem: Engineered > Artificial ecosystem > Sand microcosm >... | reverse complement strand
CGGCCTGCACACAGATCGCCTTCACCGTGGCGCCGTGATAGCCGACCTGGCCAAACACAGCCAGGCCGGCTTCGATCAGGCGGTAGCGCCGCTCCACCTTGCGCTCCTCACCACTCACCCCACGGTAGCGACGGGCATTGCTGGTAGCGGTGTTGCTGTTGTCTTTGCTCATCGCATTCTGGCCTGACATGACGGGTTTTGGCGGATTGCTGACATTGACATTGGGGACTGCCGTCAATAATGTGACAACGCTCGTTGCCAGATAGAAGTATCATGCTCTAGCGTAGCTACAGAGGCCACTGTTTGTATCTTGCCTGATCCCTTTTCAATACTCAGGAACTCACCATGAAAACGCTTAAAGACAAGGTCGCCGCCATTACCGGTGCCGGCTCCGGCATCGGCCGCGCCACTGCCATCCTGATGGCCAGCAAGGGCTGCCACCTGGCGCTGTCCGACGTCAATGAAGCAGGACTGGCAGAAACAGCCGAAGCCGCACGCCAGCATGGCGTCAAAGTCACCACCACCAAGGTGGATGTTGCCAATCGTGAAGCCATGTATGCCTGGGCTGACCAGGTCGTGCGCGACCACGGCCTCGTGAACATCATTTTCAACAATGCCGGTGTGGCTCTGGGCGCCACTGTCGAAGCCATGGACTACAAGGACTTCGAATGGCTGATGAACATCAATTTCTGGGGTGTGGTCTACGGCACCAAGGCTTTTCTTCCGCATATCAAGACCGCTGGCGAAGGTGCCATCGTCAACGTCTCCAGCGTCTTCGGCCTCATCGCCGTGCCGACACAGTCCGCTTACAACGCCGCCAAGTTTGCCGTGAAGGGCTTCACCGAAGCCCTGCGTGAAGAACTGGAAATCGAAGGCGCCAATGTCGGTGTAACCTGCGTACACCCCGGCGGCATCAAGACCAATATCGCCAGGAATGCCCGCGTCACCGAAACCAAAGGCATGGTCGATGCCAAGTCCACGCGCGACGCTGAAAAGGTCTTCATCACTACGCCGGAAAAGGCTGCAGAAGCGGTGGTCGGCGCCATCATGAAAAACAGCCGTCGCCTGCTGATCGGCCCGGATGCCGTTGCCATCGACCTGATCCAACGCATTTTGCCCACGCAGTACCAACGCATCCTGGAAATCGGCGCCAAACAGCGCGCGAAGAAGCTCGGTGGCGTTGGTGTCATCTGATCCACTATCGATTCAGTAAAAAGCCCGGCACAAGCCGGGCTTTTTTATGTGGAGAAATCACATCAATGACGCCAGTAGTCCACCCACTGCATGTCCCACTTCCCTGGGGCCAGTACCCTCGCCGGAACATTGACGGTCATTCCTCCCGGATAGCGCCGTACACTGCCTACAGGCCATTCGCTACCCCAGCGGCATGCCGCCTCAGGCTCGGCGCTTGCAATACAGACAAAGTCTTTGCCCTCGTGACGGAGGGAAAACTGCTCAAGATTTTTCAAGGCGGGAAACTCCACCGTCATGCCTTCGGGCAAGACACCCCCGATTTGCAGGCGGGCACGACCAAAACCTTCCTTGCTCTTCACCACCAGCACCTGACTACGGCCAGCAGGCAACAAACTCAACCTGGCACCAGAGGGGTTGCTGGTCAGTACCTTTAAAGGGGGTTGAGGTGTCGTGCATGCCGCCATGGCCGTAATCAGCACGCACGCTGCCACTCGCCACCCAAAATCAGCCACCGGGCGGATGACAATCTTTGTCGCTTTACGACCGGAATACTCGTCAAAAGGATCAATGTTCTTCATGGATAATCACGATTTCGATATTTTACAGTGACTTGCGCCAGCTGGCGCGAATCCTGCTTGGGTGATGCCACTTAACAAGAACAAGGGAGGTTCAACGTGAACCATGCCAGCAAGGGCTTCACACTGATCGAGCTGATGATCGTGGTCGCCATCATAGGAATACTTGCAGCAGTCGCCATTCCTGCCTATCAGGACTACACCGTCCGAACAAAAGTCAGCGAAGGCCTCGGGCTTGCTTCCAGCACCAAGAAATCCATTGAGGAAGTCAGGATTTCTCTTGGACGCTACCCTGCCAGCGGTGCAGTCAACAACTCAAGCTATGGCCTTCCGCTGCCTTCAAGCATTTCAGGCAACAATGTCAGCAAAATTGAGATTGGCTCATCGGGGGTCATTACCATCACGTATTCAAACGATGAGTCCATTGACGGGAAAACCCTGATTCTCAAGCCTGATGCGACCAGCAGTGCCGGATCAATCAAATGGTCATGCACGGGCTCCACGGCAACAGTCAAACCGTCTTACCGGCCGGCTAACTGCCGCTAGTCCCCGTATCAAAATAAAAAGGCCCGCTGCATAGCGGGCCTTTTTATTTTGCAGGTCCTGCAGGCTCCACATCCGGCCCTTTAAATGGCCACCTTTTACGGGCCGCACTGATGGCCGATCGGCTCTCATGCATGAGTGCATCAGCCTCTGCCAGCGTATTGTTCAAACGCGGGCCGGTGTCATCCAGCACTTTCTGTGCGGCGGCGGCTGCACTACCGGCCTTGTCTGTTGCCTGAGTCAGGGACTGCATGGAACGCGCCGCTTCTGCACTGAGTGCCGGAATCGACTGTTCCAGCTCCTTCAGGCTCGCATCCGCACGTGTCAGCGTTGCCCTTGTTTGTGCCAGCGTGACAGGAACATCACTCCCTGCCAGATGATCAACCTGCTTGAGCATGGCATCAAGCTGCTTGCGAGTGGCATGCAACTCGACAGTGAGCGTGTGCAGCTCGGAAAAACTGCCACGAACATCTCCCTTGGGGTCATTCGCATAACGCAGAAAACCATGCAATTCATCAATGACGGGAACGACACGATTACGCACATCCTGAGCAATATCGCCCAGGCTGCTGCCCAGCACAAAGCGCAGGCGATCATCTTTGGTTAAAGCGGGCAAGAGAGGATTACCGCTGCTCACGGCAATAAAGCTGTCACCTATCATGCCTTCGCGTGCCAGCGTGGCGACTGAATCAGGTTTGATCCACTGCATGTAGCGGTCTTCAATCTGCATTTCCACATCAACCCTGGCCTGCTGGTTGAGCTCAACGCGGCGTACCGTGCCGATCTTGAATCCGGAGAGCTTGACCGCCATGCCTGTGCGCAAATCAGAGCCACTGGCGGCTTCAAAAAAAACCGGGGTTTTGGGTGAAAAATATCCCTGGCGCACAGCGAGACCAAACAGCAAACCCAGTGCAAGCAAAAGTCCCAGACCGACAAACAGCCCCAGCTTCAAGCCCAGTCGGCGAAAGCGTGTATCAGTGTCTGCAGATACTTTCATGCAAGCGTTTCCTCGGTAACATCCGGCAGAGTGTCATGCTCAGGCCACACAGGCCAGTCCGCAGAAGACTCCGCCAGCAATAACACGCGTGCACCGGCAAATGTGGCCGCCAGTTGCTCCGTCAGTGCTGCGCCGGCCTGCGCCAGTGTTACCGGATGCATGACCAGCACCTCCGGGCGCAGCAGGAATATCCGGAGCAGTCTTGCACACAATAATTGCGAATCCAGCAAGTCCGACGGCCGCTGATGCAGCCAGTCCGGCATCTGCAATTGCATCGCATCCAGAGCATGCTGCAAATCCCTGAAAAAACTGCCTGTCTGTGCTTCGTGCCAGTCATGCATCAGACGCAAGTTTTCCTGCACACTGAGGTTGCTGAGAAACCCGGCCTCCATGCCCAGCCATGCCGTCCGCAATCCTTGCCGTAATGCTTCTGCCAGCAAGTCTTCAGCCAGTAAGCGCGCATCCGTTCCCAAGGCCCACAGGCCCACGGGTGGCAACAAAGTCATAACAGCCCCCACAAGGCATCCAGCACGAACACCGCCAGCAGGCTGCTCACCACGGCACTTGATGCGGCACGTGGAATGTCTGTCATGGCATGTCCGGCACGAAATCCGGCGCGACAGGCGATGGTCGCAATCACCATGCCGAACAGTGCCGTTTTTACCATCCCGCCCAGAACATCCGTTACAGGCAAAGCATCGCTCAGCAAATACAATTCATTGAACGCATTGGGCCCCGATGTCAGCAGGGCTGCGGTCAGCATGGCTGCCAGCGCAAGATAGATGGCCAGAAACACACTCGCCAGCAGCATGCCGGTAATGCGCGGCAGGAAAAGATAATGCGCGGGACTCACGCCAAACTGCGTGAGCATCCAAATTTCATTATTGACACGCATGGCGGCGAGCTCACTGGCCATGGCGGAAGAAGAACGTGCGATCAGAATGAGGGCGGTCAGCAGGGGCGAGAGCTCACCCAGCAGCAATTGCGCGAGCAGGCGCAGGGTCTCCGCGCCACTCTGGCCAAACTTGTAATGCAGCTGTGAAACAATGATGGCGCCCAGTGCCATGCCGATCAGCAGCACCAGAACCAGCGACTCAAGGCCGGTAAAGTAAAGTTGCCGGGCCAGTACGCGTCGCACTGGCGCACGGAACCAGTAGCGCGGGGACAAAAGGGAGGCTGTGTGTTTCATGTCAGCCTCCTTTTTTCAGCAGCAGGTTTTCATCAGTTGAACGGATGGCGAAGGACGATGGTTTCGTCGCGATCCGGCCCGGTGGAAATGATGTCGATGGGGCAGCCCACCACTTCCGAGATGCGGCGAATATAGGCGCGCGCATTTTCCGGCAGGCCCTCCAGGGTTTTCACCCCCACGGTGGATTCGCTCCAGCCCGGCAGCTCTTCATACACCGGCACCACATTGTCGAAAGAGTCCGCATCCGACATCAGGCACTCCATGGAGCCTTCCACCTTGCTGTCATAGCCGGTGCAGATGCGCACGACATCCAGACCGTCGAGCACATCAAGCTTGGTCAGGCAAAGACCGGAAATCGAATTCAGCTCCACCCCGCGGCGCAAAATGGCGGCATCAAACCAGCCACAACGACGCTGGCGTCCGGTTGTGGCACCAAACTCGTGGCCCTTGGTACCGAGATGCTTGCCAACCGCATCACCAATATCGAGAGCGGCATCGTAAATCAGCTCGGTCGGGAAAGGGCCGCTGCCCACGCGCGTGGTGTAAGCCTTGGTAATGCCGAGCACGTAATCAAGATAAAGCGGACCAAAACCGGAGCCGGTGGACGTGCCACCCGCGGTGGTATTGCTCGACGTCACATAAGGATAGGTGCCGTGATCGATATCGAGCAGCGAACCCTGCGCACCTTCGAACATGATGTTTTTTCCGTCGCGACGGAACTGGTGCAGGATGGAAGGCACATCGGCAACGAGATCACGGAGCTGGTCGGCCCAGGACAGCGCATCATCGAGCGTCTTCTGGAAGTCGACAATGTCGGCCTTGTAGTAATTCTTGAGCTGGAAATTATGGTAATCGAGCACTTCGCCAAGACGCGCCGCCAGCGTGTCACGGCGGAAAAGATCACCGAGACGCAGGCCGCGACGCGCCACCTTGTCTTCGTAGGCCGGGCCGATACCGCGACCGGTCGTGCCGATGGCGGACTTGCCGCGCGCCGTTTCACGCGCCTTGTCGAGAGCCGCATGGTAGGGAAGGATCAACGGACAGGCCGCCGAGACTTTCAACCGCGCACGCGGATCAACGCCCTTCGCTTCCAGACCGGCCAGCTCCCGCAGCAGCGCATCCGGTGCCAGCACCACGCCATTACCGATCAGGCAAAGCACGTTCTTGCGCAGGATGCCGGAAGGAATGAGATGAAGAACGGTTTTCTCTCCATTCACCCACAGCGTATGACCGGCATTGTGGCCACCCTGAAAGCGCACTACGGCCGACGCATTGTCCGTCAGCAGGTCGACGATTTTACCCTTGCCCTCATCACCCCATTGGGTGCCGAGCACGACGACGTTCTTGCCCATATCAGTTCTCTATGACTGCCATTCAGAAAAATAAAATCAGGAATTTGTGACTTGCCACTTGGCGTCGGCAAGCACCAGCACGCGATCACAGCCGACACCGGCCGCAGATGTTTTGTCATCCGGTAATGCCTGCACCACACGCTCACCCTGCAAACGCAATGCACTGATGGCGTTTTGCAATTCAGCTGCATCACCCGCTGGCGCAAAAATGCCGCTGGGCTTCGCTGCCACGGCGGCATAAGCCAGCAGGGTTTTCAGATCGGCACTGAAACCGGTCGCCGGGCGCGAGCGGCCAAACGCCTCGCCGACATGATCATACCGGCCCCCCTTGGCAAGCTCTGAACGCGCACCCGGTGCATACGCCGCAAACACCAGCCCGGTGTGATAGTGGTAACCGCGCAATTCGGTGAGATCAAAATACAGTGAAGCACCGGCATGAGACGCCGTGAGGGCATCGGCCAGCGTGTGCAGCGACTGCAGTGCCTCGTCAATGTCCGGCGCCAGTCCGCCCAGCAGTGCTTTTGCCTGCGTCAGCACACTGACATCACCCGCCAGCTTCAGCAGGCCTTCAAAGCATACGGTCATCTCTGCCGGCAGTTTTTGCGCACCCAGGAAATCATGCAGCTCAGCCACGGCCTTGCGCTGATAAATGTCGAACAGCAGCGACTCGTCACGACCGCCAATACCGGCCAGACGGGCCAGGCCGCGGAAAATGGCAACATGGCCGAGGTCCAGCTGGATGTTCTTGCAGCCGGCGAGCGTGAGGGTTTCCAGCATCAGGCGCAGGATTTCAATATCACCTGCCACACCGTCATAACCGTAAAGCTCGGCACCGATCTGCACCGGGCAACGCGAGGCGGCCAAGGCTGCAGGACGGGTATTCAGGGTAGTCCCCGCATAGCAATAGCGGGCGGGACCGTCGACCAGCAGCGAGTGCGCATCCAGTCGCGCCACCTGCGGCGTGATGTCGGCACGTACGCCCATCATGCGGCCGGTGAGCTGGTCGGTAATCTTGAAGGTCATCAGGTCAAGGTCATGCCCGGAGCCGGTGAGCAGGGAGTCCAGGTATTCCATGAGCGGAGGAAACACCAGCTGGTAGCCCCAGACCGCAAAGCGGTCGAGCAACTGGCGGCGCAGCGCTTCAAGGCGCGCGGCCTCAGCCGGCAGGACATCAGCCACCCCTTCGGGTAGCAGCCAGGTATCGACAGGACGGGGCATGGGATCGCTCACGGACACAAAAAAACCGAGTCGTCACTCGGTTTGGCGAATGTTAGCACGGCCCCCAAGGGCATCCCAGCCCTTGGCTGTACTGTCCATGCGTAACATTACGCATAGCGCAGTCATCAGTGCCCCCTATAGAATCTGAGCGCTCATTGACCCATGGGTCTGACACTGAGCAACACCATAAAAGACCAGAGGATGCGTAATGTCGATTAAAACACTAGGGGCGATTTCCGTATTGGTACTGAGCATGGGCACAGGCCTGGCTCAGGCCGGCAACGTTTATGTGGGAGGCAGTATCGGGCAGGCCTCCGTGCAAGACTGGATCACCGACGCCGAGTTTGAAAACTTCACCGGTGTGCCATCAAACACCGAAGATTCGGACACTGCCTTCAAGGTTTATGTCGGCGTGACCGTGAGTGACAACGTCGACTTCCGTGCCGGCTACGCCAAGCTGGGCGAAGCCACCGCACGCGCCTCTGTCGGCAACCTGTTTTATCAGCTGAGCGGCGAGTCACAAGCCTTCTTTGTCGATGCCTTGGCCAAATTCAAACCGGCAGACCAGCTTGCCTTGTTCGCCAAGATCGGTATTTCCTCTACAGAATTCAAGCTCAGCACCGAGCAGAATGTCTCCGGACCGGTTATCGAAGACAAGACCTCGGAAGTCGTCTTTGTGCCTGGCGTCGGTATCGCCTTTGATGTCACCCCATCCCTGGGCCTGGTGGCAGAGTACGAGCGCTATCTTGATGGCGCGAAGAGCGATGTACTGGACGAAAAGAGCGACATTGATGTTGTCTCGATTGGTGCCTACTTTCACTTCTAAGCACAGCCATCAGAAAAAACCCGGCACTGCCGGGGTTTTTTCGTCTGCTCCTGACTGCTAGCGCATCAGCATATGCACTACCGGCGGCAACCAGAATGCCGTCAGCATGCCGTTCAGGCCCATACCCAGCGCCGCAAAGGCGCCGGCCGTGGGATGCAGCTGGAAGGCCCGTGCCGTACCAACGCCGTGAGCGGCAAGACCTAACGCAAAACCGCGAGCCACATCGCTCTTCACACCCCGCAACAAGGGCTCGGCAATCGCCGCCCCGAGTACGCCGGAAAATCCTACCAGGGCGGCCGCCAGGGCAATGGGGGAATGGATCTTCTCGGCAATGCCGATGGCAATGGGCGTGGTCACCGCGCGGGTGCCAAACGCCAGCACGCTGTCAGGCGACAACTGGAATAGCCAAGCCAGGCCCATGGCGCCGACAGCGCCGAGAAGGCTGCCCAGCAGCAAGGTGGCCGCCAGCGGCGTGAACGCAGCCAGCAGACGCGGCAACGCATGATAGAGCGGCACGGCAAGTGCCACGGTGGCCGGGCCGAGCATGAAGTGCAGCAGGACATTGCCGCGAAAATACGTGGCGTAATCCACGCCGGTAATCAGCAGACCGGCGATCAGCAAACCCAGCGCAATCAGCAAAGGCGGTGCCCACATCGGCTCGCCCAGCTTTGCAAACAGCCAGTTGCCGGCTTCATAGGCAAGCAGCGTGGCAATCAGCCAGAGCACCGGCGAATCCAGAAGACTGTTCATGACGCTTCGCTCCTGTGCGTCAGCCAGCGGTCCAGCCCGTAAGCGCAGAACAGGAGCGGCAAGAGAGTAGACAGCAACATCACGATGCCGATACGAATGCCTTCTTGGGCCAGCAACGGCCCCATCGTCATGATGCCGACAGAAGCAGGCACAAAATAAAGCGTCAGCGGGCGCAATATCTGCTGGCTGCTTTGCTCAAGATAATCCGGCACGCCACGGCGGATGATCAGGCCGACAAACAGGATCAGCATGCCGATCACGCCACCCGGCACCGGCAGCCCCAATACCTGCGCCACTACCTCGCCGAGAAACTGGCACACCAGCAGAATCAACAAACCACGGATCACGTTGCGTCTCTCCCGGTGACAGCACCAAAGCGCTGCTGCAACCGGCGATGCCGGTGCCGGAACACCTGCGTCACCATCCGTGCCGACAGCCACGCCGTACCCGGCAGCCGCGGCTGAAACTGCAGGCGGTCCTGCACGCGGCACGCCTGCCCCATGGCATGCACTGCACGCTCGTGCTGCCAGTGCCGCTGCGACAACAGCGTGGACACTTCGCGAAAATAAAAAGGCCTGAACTCTTCGATGCAAAGATCGTCATAGTCCACAGGAATCACGCCACCGAGCTTGAGCCAACTGCGCCCCATGGGCACACCGGGCATTATCGTGTCGGCCGACAAACCCTCACCAGGCAGGGTCATTTGCAACCACGGGCCGAGCTCATGGTTAATGCCTTCATGCGAAATCGCATGCGCCCAGACCGTCTCGGCAGGAGCAGCAAGTGCGGACGTGAATTCAAGCTCAATCATGCGTCTTCATCGGTCTCGGGCAGGGCACTGACATCGGGAATATCCTGCAAGTCAGCCAGGGCAATGCCTTCACGGCGCAGTATCTGGTCCAGATCATCACGTGGCAGACGCAGATGGATCTGGCTGCCGCCTTCTTCATCCATTTCTTCTGCCAGCACACCGCCGCTGGCAAAAAGTTTTGCGCGCAAACGGCCCTGTGCCGCCGACAGCTTCAGCCAGCCGTCAAAACGGTTTGGCCCCATGCGCTCGGCAATGGCTGTCAGCAAAAGATCGAGGCCTGCGTTTTCACGCGCCGACAACCATACCGCCACCGGCTGCCCGAGCTCATCACGGTCTATGCGCGGCTCGCGCCCGTCCAGAAGATCGAGCTTGTTGTAAATCAGCAGCACGGGGGCCGTGGCGCCGACTTCACCCAGCACTTCATCCACGGCGGCAATCTGGCGATCACGCTCCGTGCTGGCGCAATCCACCACGTGCAACAGCAGATCGGCCTCAACCGTTTCTTCCAGCGTCGCACGGAACGCATTCACCAGCTTGTGTGGCAGGTGACGAATGAAGCCCACCGTGTCTGCGAGCACCACCGGACCGTAATTATCCAGATCGACACGGCGCAAGGTCGGGTCCAGCGTGGCAAAAAGCTGGTTGGCCTCGTACACATCGGCCTGGGTCAGGCGATTGAACAGTGTCGACTTTCCGGCGTTGGTATAGCCCACCAGTGAAATCGTCGGCACGGCCGATTTTTGCCGCGCGGCACGGCCTTGTGCGCGAACCTGCCGCACTTTTTCAAGCTTTTCCTCAAGATTGACGAGGCGCTTTTTCAGCAACCGGCGGTCGGTTTCAAGCTGGGTTTCACCCGGCCCACGCAAACCGATGCCACCGCCCTGACGCTCAAGGTGCGTCCAGCCGCGCACCAGTCGCGAGGCCAGATGCTGCAGTTGCGCAAGCTCCACCTGAAGATTGCCTTCGTAAGTGCGGGCACGCTGCGCAAAAATATCGAGAATCAGTCCGGTGCGATCAATCACGCGGCATTGCAGCTCACGCTCAAGATTACGTTCCTGCGCCGGCGACAATCCGTGATCAAACAGCACCACATCCGCCGCATGCTCCTGCACCAGCATGCGAATCTCGTCCACCTTGCCACTGCCGACAAAAAACTTGGGATCGGGGCGCTGGCGTGAACCGCCCACCACCACCATGTTCTGCACGCCGGCCGACTCTGCCAGCAGACAGAACTCCTCCAGATCTTCGTCATGACGCTCATCGCGCATCTCAAGGTGCACGAGGATGGCGCGCTCGCCACCCACTGGACGATCAAAAAATTCCACGTCCTCTCCTGTCCATAAACTCTGGAAACATGTTCACGAATGCACTTTTCAGCAGAAACAACAACGCCGCCCGAAGGCGGCGCTGCACAACCGTTACAGCATCAGCTCATCAGAAGTTGGGCTGCTGGCCATCATCATCAAAGTCATCATCGTGACCGGCGGCACCATGACCACCCGCACCAGCACCGGGTGCGCCATGGCCGGTCGCCGGCACGGTTGAACGCGGATTGCGGGCCGGCACTACCGTGGAAATGGCGTGCTTGTAGACCATCTGGCTGACGGTGTTCTTGAGCAACACAACGTATTGATCGAAGGATTCGATCTGGCCTTGCAGCTTGATGCCGTTGACCAGAAAGATGGAAACCGGAATACGCTCTTTACGCAGAGCATTCAGAAAGGGGTCCTGCAGGGTCTGTCCCTTGGACATGATTATTCTCCTGTGCGACGGGCCCAAAACAGGCCACTAAAAAAAGTTAAAAAAAGCGCAATGGTGGCTTCAAGGAAGCCCTGTAAAGCCGGATACCCGTCAGTTTCACCGAACACCGGCTCCTGCCGGCAGGCATCCACATCCCCACAGACTGACTAATGTGCGGTCTGCCTGACGCTTTTTCAAGAGCCCTCCCAGCGCTTCATGAGCGCCGCCGCCAGTCTTTCCCGGGCGCCGTCGTGCCATTCTGCATCCTGAAACCGGCGCAGCCAGGTGTGCTGGCGCTTGGCCAGTTGGCGGGTGGCATAAATGCCGCGCAGGCGCATTTCGGCGGCATCATACTCGCCATCCAGATGCGCCCAGACCTGCGCATAACCCACGGCTCGCATGGAAGGCAGTGCTGCATGCAGCTCAGGCCGCACCTTCAGGCCGGCCACTTCGGCGACCAGGCCCTGGGCCAGCATCTCGTCAAAACGCCGCTCGATCCGCTCATGCAGCACGGCACGGTCCGGCGGTGCCACGGCAATCTGGCTCAGTTGGTAAGGCAGTGCCTCGGCCGGGGCCTGCTCAGCATGCCATTGCGACAGCGGCTTGCCGGTCAGCTCGTACACCTCGAGCGCACGCTGCAAACGCTGACTGTCATTGGGCTTGAGCCGGGCAGCCGACACCGGGTCCACGGCGGCCAGACGCGCATGCATGGCCGGCCAGCCCTTGAGGGCCGCTTGGGCATCCAGTTGTGCGCGCAATTCAGGATCGGCATCCGGCATGTCTGCCAGACCCTCCAGCAATACCTTGAAGTAGAGCATGGTGCCGCCCACCAGCAGGGGAATGCGCCCGGCTGCCGTGATCGCTGCCATGTCACGCAGGGCATCGCTGCGAAACTGCGCCGCCGAATAACTGTCACCCGGGTCACGGATATCAACAAGACGGTGCGGTGCGCGTGCCAGCGTTTCTGCATCCGGCTTGGCAGTGCCGATATCCATGCCGCGATACACCATGCCCGAATCCACGGAAATGATGTCGAAGGGACCACGCTCCACCAGTTCAATGGCGAGCTTCGTCTTGCCGGAAGCCGTCGGCCCCATCAGCAGGATGGCAGGAGGAAGCGCAGTGTTGCGATCAATCATCACGGAAGGCTAGCGGCCACGCAGAAAAAGTTTGTCCAGCTCGGCCAGAGTCAGCCGGGTCCAGGTTGGGCGTCCGTGATTGCACTGGCCCGAACGTTCAGTGGCTTCCATGTCGCGCAGCAGTGCATTCATTTCCGGAATGCTGAGCGTGCGGCCGGCACGCACACTGCCGTGACAGGCCATGGTGGCCAGCAATTCATTCTGGGTTTCTTCAATGCGCCGGGTCTGGCCATGCACGGCCAGATCAGCCAGCACATCGCGCACCAGCGCTTCAGCACGGGCCTGCCCCAAAATCACCGGCACCGATCGCACCAGCACGGTTTCCGGCCCCATGCGTTCAAGTTCCAGGCCGAGGCGACGAAAAAATTCCTGCTCGTTTTCCGCCAGATCGGCTTCACGCGTGCTGATCGCCAGTGACAGCGGCACCAGCAAAGGTTGCGATGCAAGCGCACCCGCATCCAGACTGTTTTTCAAACGCTCATAGGTAATGCGTTCATGCGCCGCGTGCATGTCTACCACAATCATGCCATCGGCATTTTGCGCCAGGATGTAAATTCCGTGCAGCTGCGCCATGGCAAAACCCAGTGGCGGAACTTCGCCCGGGGTTTGCTCAAGCGACATCGCGGCGGTGGCAGCGGGACGCTGGAAATCAAACGCCGGCACATAGGCGGCACGGCTCTCGGCCACACCTCGTCCGGCAAAACCGTTGCCGGAAAAATTGCCGGCACCAACGGGCAAGGCCAACGGTGCCTGGTCACGCAAACCTTCTGCCTGAAAAACAGCCGTGGTTTCTGCCGGCGCCTGATCCTGCGGCTTCAGTTCGGCAATCACGCGATGCAGGCTGCGGAACAGGAAATCATGCACATGCCGCTGCTCGCGGAAACGCACCTCATGTTTGGTGGGATGCACATTCACATCCACTGCGCCCGGATCAAGCTCGAAAAAAAGCACATACGCCGGATGACGGCCATGAAACAGCACATCGGCATAAGCCTGGCGCACGGCATGCGTCACCACGCGATCGCGCACCATGCGGCCATTCACGTAAAAATACTGCAAGTCTGCCTGTGCCCGTGAAAACGTCGGCAAACCCAGCCAGCCGCGCAGGCGCAAACCGGTGTGCTCGATCTGCACCGGTATCGCATGCTCCATGAAAGCCGGGCCGCACAAGGATGTCAGGCGACGACGCCACTCCAGCTCTTCAGTGGCTGCACGCAGGCCGTGAATCTGGCGACCATTGTGGTGCAGCGACAGGGCCACATCCGGATTGGCCAGCGCCAGGCGCTTGACCGTTTCTTCCAGATGCGAAAACTCGGTCTGCTCGGTTTTCAGGAATTTCCGGCGTGCCGGTGTGTTGAAAAAAAGATCGCGCACTTCCACCGTGGTGCCACGGGCATGAGCGGCCGCTTCAATCACCGCCTCCATGTCACGCCCTTCAGAGCTGACGCTGTGCCCCACGCCGGAATCATTGGCACTGGTGCTGAGCGTCAGCCGTGACACCGACGCAATCGATGCCAGTGCTTCGCCGCGAAACCCCAGAGTGGCCACGGCCTCCAGATCTTCCAGATCGTGAATCTTGCTGGTGGCGTGGCGCAGCAGGGCCAGCGGCAAATCATCGCTGTGAATGCCATCGCCATTATCGCGCACGCGTATCAGCTTGACACCACCCTGCTCGATATCGATATCGATGCGGGTGCTGCCGGCATCCAGTGCATTTTCCACCAGCTCCTTGACCACCGATGCCGGGCGCTCCACAACCTCACCTGCCGCAATCTGGTTGGCAAGGCGAATATCAAGGCGCTGGATACGGGACATAAAAGACTCGGTGAAATCAGGGGGCAGGAATTTTCAGGACTTGCCCGATTCTGACATTGTCATCCGGCAGGCGGTTCACTTCACGCAAAGTGCTCATGGACACCTGGTATTGCGCTGCCAGCCGCGTCAGGTTTTCACCGCGCGCCACACGGTGCCGTACAAACCGTGAGGACTCTTTCGATGCTTTGACCGCCGCTGGCGTCTCGGCTTTTTCAGCAGAAGGCTTTGCCGTATCAGCGCCTTTTTTCGCGCCGGCAGCACTGGCGGCGAGCACAGGCCGGTCCCTGTCCTTTTCCGAAAGCCAGGCAAAATAAGTACCGGGCGCCGGGTATTGCACGCAATAGCGGCGCACACCGCCGGCTACGGCCTTGGCCAGTTGCCGCTGATAACTCTTGCTGTTAAGCCGCTCTTCTTCGTCGGGATTGGAAATGAAACCCGTCTCCACCAGCAGCGACACCATGCCCGGCTCCTTGAGCACGGCAAACCCTGCCTGCTCCACGTTCTTGCTGTGCAGACTGCCCACGCCATCCAGATTCCCCAGAATATTGCGCCCCATGTGCAGGCTGTGCTCCAGCGAACCCGCCACCACCATGTCGGCCAGCACATTGCGCAGGACATCATCATTTTTTTCGAGCGCCGCACCACCGATGAGGTCGGAGCGGTTTTCACGCTCAGCCAGCATGCGTGCAAACCGTGAGGTGGCCGTACCCGCTCCCTTCAGTGACAGCGCAAAAACCGACGCGCCTTTGGCCGACCGGTTTTCAGCGGCGTCGGCATGAATGGACACAAAGATGTCGGCCTTGTGCTGATAACGCGCAATGCGGCGACGCTCCTGCAAGGGAATGAAGTAATCACCGGTTCGTGTCAGCACCGGCGTAATGCCGGGCTCGGCTTGCAGGAGAGCTTCAAGCTCGCGCGCAATCGCCAGCGTGACGTTTTTTTCATGGGTGCCTTTCAGGCCGCTGGCACCGGGATCTTCACCACCATGACCGGGATCGATCGCCACCACAATATTGCGGTAACGCTTGGCATCGAATTTTTCCTGGGGTGGCTCGATAGTCCTGAGCACAGCTGGCTCGGAAATTTTCTCAGCGCCGGTTTTTCCTGCCGTTTTTTCGGCAGGCTTTTCTGCCGGCTGCGGTGTCGGCGGTAATGTCGGCGCCGGTTTTTCAGCGACGGGCTTTTCAGACGCCGATTTTTCAGGGGCAGGAGTCGTGACGATAGCCGACGATTCACCGCTGAGTATGCGCGCTGCAGCAGCTGCACTTGCTGTTGTCGCCCCGGCTTCCGGCAAGGCCGGTTTCAGCACAGGCAGTTTGCTGCCATCGGGCAGCGGTTTTTCCGGCAGGGCGGCTGTCGCCAGTACCGGCACCGTGGGTGCCGGTTTGTCATAGAGATCCAGCACCAGACGCTGGCTGTATTTTTCATTGGGCGGCAGCTGGAATATTTTCGGCGTCAGTTCCAGCGTGGTGTCGATGACAAGGCGCTGCCCGCTGCCGGCTTTTTCAAAGCGCAATGATTTCAGCGGCCCGGTGACCGTGGGCATGCCGAGCGGACCCTGCAACTGCACCTCATCAATCTCGACAATGAGGCGCGCCGGAGTGCTGTCCGCACTCAGGCGATATTTCACCGGGCCCGTCAGATCCAGCACGACACGGGTATTGTCCGGCGCACGCCAGGAACGCAATGCCGTAATTTCGGTCGCCAGCGCCTGTGCCGTCAAAAAGCCGGCCAGTAGTACGCACAAAACCTTCAGGAAAAATCGCACATTCACCCTCTGGGCAACGCCAGTGCAGCCAGCACGGACTCGCCAAATTCATTGTGTGCGGCAAATACCAGCTCGCGTCCGTCCTGACCCGTGTCACTGCCGGCACGAATGGTAATGACAAGGTCTGCCGGTGGCAAAAGCGGCTGCCCCCGCTCGGGCCATTCGATCACTGCCAAGGTATCGGGACGGCAGTAATCGCGAATACCGAGCAGCTCCAGCTCTTCCGGATCGGTGAGACGGTAAAGGTCAAAGTGATACACCGTGACATCCGCCAGCTCGTACGGTTCGACCAGCGTGTAGGTCGGACTTTTCACGGCACCCTCATGGCCATAGCCGCGCAGAATGCCGCGCGTGAGCGTGGTTTTGCCGGCACCAAGATCGCCCTGCAAATACACCGTACCGCGCCCGTGCAAGGCCGCCGCCAGTTCCCGCCCAAGCGTCTCCTGTGCATCGGCATTCGCGGCAACGCGAAGCAGCTCGCTCACGGATTCACGCACTGGTGCACAAAGGAAAACAGGTCGCTGGCCCGCAAACCGCGCTCGCCCCCTTCCATTGCCGCCCGGTCACCCGCCAGCGCATGCACCAGCACCGACAGGGCTGCTGCCTGTGACTGGCCCTGCGCAAGCAAAGCCCCCGCCACACCGGCCAGCACGTCACCCATGCCCGCTACGGCCATGCCGGGATTGCCGTAAGGGCACAACGCCAGGCCCGCATCATCCAGCACCAGACTGCCCACGCCCTTGAGCACCACACTACCGCCATAGCGCTTTTTCAGCTCGCGAATGGCGCTAAAACGATCTGCCTGAATTGCCGCCACGGTCGTGCCCAGCAGGCGTGCCGCTTCCCCGGGATGCGGTGTCAGCACCCAGTTGCCTCGCTGCTCCGGCATGGTCGCCAGCAGGTTCAGAGCATCGGCATCCACCACCAGCGGCAGGCCGCTGTCGAGTACCGCACCGAAGAGTGCACTGCCCCACTCGCCCTGGCCGAGACCCGGACCCAGCACCACCACACTTGCCCGGGCCAGCAGGGGAGTCAGGTCTGCTGCCGTGCGAATGCCGTGGCACATCAGCTCCGGACAACGGGATGTCAGCATCATGGTGTGCTCGGGACGCGTCGCCACCGAGACCAGCCCGGCACCGGCACGCAAGGCCGCTTCAGCCGTCAGGGCGACTGCACCGGCCATGCCGTGATCGCCACCCACCACCAGCACATGGCCGTGCCGGCCTTTATGGGCATCACGCTCGCGCCGGCCCAGCTGCTGTAAATCAAGGGCCGACAGGCAGCGCGCCAGGGGCGGCTGGTTTTCATAAATGCTGGAAGGGGCGCCAAGATCATCAAAGGAAAGGGAGCCGGTCAGGGCGGGGCCGCGCCCGGTCAGCAGACCCGGCTTGAGACCGATAAAGCTGATGGTGGCGGCGGCCTGTACGGCTTCGCCCAGCTCGGCACCCGTGTCCGCCTGCAGACCCGAGGGCAGATCCAGCGCCAATACCGGCTTGCCACTGCGGTTCAGTGCCGCAATCACGGCGGCGAAATCACCGGTCAAGGGCTTGTTGAGACCGGTCCCAAACAGCGCGTCCACATAGATATCGGCTTCCGGCAGGCTGCCGCTCCAGTTTTTCTCCGGCACCCGCGCCTTGGTGGCATCGCGCGCCGCTTCGGCGGCCTCTTCAGTCAGCGGGTCATGGTCACCCACCGTCAGCACCTTCACATCCAGGTGCTGGTTCCAGGCCAGACGCGCCAGCACATAACCGTCACCCCCGTTGTTACCGGGACCGGTGAGCACGACAATACGCGCCGCGCCCGGCCAGCGTTCGCGCAAGAGGTGAAAGGCAGCCTGCCCGGCACGCGTCATCAGCGTATAGGCGCTGAGGCCGGAAGCGATGGCACGGCGATCAAGCTCGCGCGTCTGTGCGGCGGTATAAAGTTGCTGGGGCAATAAAGGCATGGTGACCGCTGTCAAAAAATTAAGGCGACTGAATGGGGCGCGAAACTAGCATGAAGCACATTCCTGCGGCGAGCCGCGATCCGGATTACCGGCAACTGGCCGACGACATCAAGCGCTGGGGCCGCGAACTGGGCTTCCAGCAGGTCGGCATCAGCGACATTACCCTGGGCGAGCATCCGGCACGTCTGGCCGACTGGATTGCCCGCGGTTTTCATGCCGACATGCATTTCATGGAGGACCCTGCCAAGCGCACACAACCCGACGTACTGCTGCCCGGCACCCGGCGCGTGATCTCGGTGCGCATGGATTACTGGCCCGCCGACACGCATGCCCCCGACATCCTGCGCGATCCGACCCGCGCCTATATCTCACGTTATGCACTCGGCCGTGATTATCACCGCGTTTTGCGCAAGCGCCTGCAAAAATTCGCTGACCGCATCGCCGAGGCAGTCGGCCCTTTCGGCTACCGCGCCTTTACCGACTCCGCACCGGTGATGGAAAAACCGCTGGCCGAGCAGGCCGGACTGGGCTGGATGGGCAAGCACACACTTATCATCAATCGCCACGCCGGTTCGTATTTTTTTCTGGGTGAATTGTTTACCGACCTGCCCTTGCCGGTGGACGCCGCGGTAAGCAAGCACTGCGGCAGTTGCTCCGCCTGCATCGACATCTGCCCGACCCAGGCCATCATCGCCCCCTACCAGCTCGATTCGCGCCGCTGCATTTCCTGGCTCACCATCGAATACGACGGCGTCATTCCGGAGGAGCTGCGCCGCCCCATGGGCAACCGCGTATTCGGTTGTGACGACTGTCAGCTGGTCTGCCCCTGGAACCGCTACGCCAAAGCCTCGCCCGAGAGCGACTTCCTGCCACGGCATGCGCTCGACCGGGCCAGCCTGCTCACGCTTTTCAGGTGGACCGAAGCCGACTACCTGCGCGCCACCGAAGGCATGGCGCTGCGTCGCGCCAGTTATCCTTCCTTCCTGCGCAATATGGCCATCGGCCTCGGCAATGCGCCGTTTGATGCCGCCATTGTGCAGGCGCTGGAAACGCGCTTGCCGGAAGCAGGCGAGATACTCGTCGAACATATCTGCTGGGCACTGGAACAACAAAAAGCAAAAGCCGCATAGCAGCAAGGCTTCAGGTTTTCGTAGGAGCGGCTTTAGCCGCGAACCGGAACTTTGCGCTGGCAGGCATTCGCGGCTAAAGCCGCTCCTACGAAAGACACCGGGCGTTGTGTTTGAATACCCGCCGCTCCTCACCACCCCAAGGAAACCCCATGGCCGGCTCCAGCCTCTTCGCCCTGATTGACGATATCGCCACCATCCTCGACGACGTTGCCGTGATGACCAAGGTGGCCGCCAAAAAAACAGCCGGCGTCCTCGGTGACGACCTGGCCCTGAATGCGCAACAGGTCAGCGGCGTGCAGGCTGATCGCGAACTGCCGGTGGTCTGGGCTGTGGCCAAGGGCTCCGCACGCAACAAGCTCATCCTGGTGCCCGCTGCACTCGCCATCAGTGCTTTCATTCCCTGGGCAGTCACCCCTTTGCTGATGCTGGGCGGCGCCTTTCTTTGCTATGAAGGCTTTGAAAAACTGGCGCACAAATTCCTGCACAGCGCCGCCGAAACCGACCAGCAGCACAACGAACTCATCGAGGCCCTGGCCAATACCGGCACCGACATGGTGGCCTTCGAGCAGGAAAAAATTAAAGGTGCGGTGCGCACCGACTTCATTCTTTCCG
>Ga0073914_10000044_pt1 | contig 19632 bp, 18 predicted proteins | sample GWRWT4_30Apr14_FD_71481 | JGI IMG/M metagenome (GOLD analysis project Ga0073914, IMG submission 71481) | Sand microcosm microbial communities from a hyporheic zone in Columbia River, Washington, USA - GW-RW T4_30-Apr-14 | ecosystem: Engineered > Artificial ecosystem > Sand microcosm >... | reverse complement strand
GGCGCCACCGCGATGCTTGTTCACCGTCTTGGCCGGGCAACCGAAGTTGAGATCAATGGCCGGTGCTCCCAGCCTTGCGGCACGCGCGGCATTGGCGGCAAGCACGGCTGGCTCGCTGCCGAGCAACTGTACATGCACGGGAATGCCGGCGGCGGTTTTACCCTGCGTGCGCAACTCCGGGCAGGCATGGAAAAACACGCGGGCCGGATGCACGCGGTCGGTGACACGAATGAATTCCGTCACGCAGGCGTCATAGCGCCCGATACGCGTCAGCATGTCGCGCATGTAGAAATCGGTGAGGCCCTCCATGGGCGCGAGGAAAATCTTCATCGTTTATCGCAGACCGTGCTTCCGGAAATGCGGCGGCCGTTTTGCCGCCGCTGAAAAAACAAAAGGCCCCACAGGGCCTTTTGCAATGCGCGGACTTTGCGCGGATCTTATTGCCCGCCCAGTGCCGCCATGCCGGCCAGACGGATCAGCTCGAGCACGGGGCCGGGGTACATGCCGAGCAAAAACATGGCCACCGTCAGTCCCAGCACCACCACACCACCGGCACGGTAACCCCAGTTCTTCGGCGCATCATAGCGATGCATGCCGGCCTCGGGCAGGAACATGGTGATCATCACGCGCAGGTAGTAATACAAACCGATGGCGCTGCCGATCACGACCAGTGCCAGCAACATCCAGAGCCCGGCATTCACGGCCGACATCACCACATAGAACTTGCCGATAAAACCGGCGGTCACGGGAATGCCGGCCAGTGACAACATCATCACCGTCATGACGCCGGTGAGGTAGGGACGGCGCCAGAACAGGCCGCGATAGTTGTAGAGCTGATCCGCGTCCTGGGTTTTGTAAGGGCTGGACATCAGGGCCACCACACCGAAGGCGCCGAGTGTCGTCACCGCGTAGGTGATGAGATAAACGCCCACAGGCTCGTGCCCGAAATTGGCCACCACCGGCACCAGCAGGTAACCGAAATGCGCGATGGAGGAATAACCGAGCAGGCGCTTGATGTTCGTCTGTGTCAGCGCCAGCAAGTTGCCCACGATGATCGAGATGCCGGCAATGACGGCGAGCGCGTGGCGCAGGTATTCAGAACTCAGTGCGGCACTTTCATAAAGGAAACGCAGCATCACGGCAAACACGGCAATCTTGCTGGCGGTAGCGAGAAAGGCACCCACCGGAGCAGGAGCCCCCTCATACACATCAGGTGTCCAGATATGGAATGGCGCGAAAGAAAGCTTGAATGCCAAGCCAGCCAGCAACAAGGCGGTGCCGGCCAACAGCAGAGGATTGGAGGCATCCTGTCCGAGGTAGCTGGCGATGATGCCGTTAAAGGACAGCGTGCCGGCCACGGCGTAAATCAGCGCCATGCCGAACAGCAAAATGGCTGACGCCGTTGCCGACAACACCATGTACTTGATGCCGGCTTCGAGCGAGCGGCGATTGCGGTAGGTGTAAGCCACCATGCCGTACACCGGCACCGACATCAGCTCAAGGCCGATGAACAAACCGGCAAGATGACGACTGCACACCATTACCAGGCCGCCCAGCAGGGCGAGCACCAGCAGCAGGTAAATTTCTTCGCGATTGCCCTGATAACCTTCCATATAGGCATGCGAGAAAGTGATGCAAGCCAGCGTGGTGATCAGCAAGAGGGCCATGTAAAAACAGGCGTAGGCATCAACCACCAGCAGCGGCGTCACGCCCCAGCCGCTGAGGGCCGGGCCGGCCTGGGTCATACTCACCGGCAACTGGAAGGCCACATACACCACCGAGAGCAGTGCAATATTCAGCCCCGTCACAGTCAGCGTGGCATTCCACCAGTGGTGACGGCGGATGGCGATAAACAGCATTACCGCAATGACGGTAACCGTCGTAATCAGCAGCGGCAGAAGCGCGATCAGTTGTTCTTTATTCATGGCGGCTTATGGCGTCACGGTGGAAGCTGGGGAAACAGGGATGGGCAGAGCCTGTGGCAGGTCATGCGCCATCAGGGGTGCGGTGTAGGCCTGATGCACGACCTTCATGGCAGCTGCCGACGTGTTCAGTACTGGCTGAGGATATAGCCCGAGCGCCAGCAGGATGGCCATCAGGCTCAGCATCAGCGACAGCTCGCGGCCGGAAAGGTCTTCCATGCGCTCGGTGGTTTTGGCCGGACCGTAAAAGGCACGCTGCATCAGCAGCAGCGAATAAACCGCAGCAAGAATAAGACCGCCGGTGGCAAGAATCGTGAGCAGGGGCGCGACCGGGAAGCTGCCCACCAGAATCATGAATTCGCCGACAAAATTGCCGAGGCCGGGCAGGCCCAATGACGCCGCCGTGAAGAAAAGGGCAATCGGTGGCAGGAAGGCGAGACGCGTCCAGAGGCCGCCCATTTCGCGCAAGTCGCGGGTGTGCATGCGCTCGTAAAGCTCACCGCAGAGAATGAACAGGGCGCCGGCGGAAATGCCGTGTGCCAGCATCTGCACGACCACGCCCTGCAGGGCCAGTTCGGAGCCGGCATAAATGCCGACGAGCACAAAGCCCATATGGGAAATCGAGGTGTAGGCAATCAGGCGTTTTATGTCGTGCTGTGCACAGGCCAGGATGGCGCCGTAGAAGATACCGATAACGCCCAGTGTCATGGCCACCGGTGCAAACAACTGCGACGCATTGGGAAACAGCGGCAGGCCGAAACGCAGCAGGCCATAGGCCGCCGTTTTCAGCAGGATGCCGGCCAGATCCACCGAGCCTGCCGTCGGTGCCTGCGAATGCGCATCGGGCAGCCAGGAATGAAACGGCACCACCGGCATCTTCACCGCAAAGGCGAGAAAGAAGCCCAGCATGATGGCGAACTCGATGCCGATGGGCATCACCGTCATGCGCAGCACATCGTAATCAAAACTGATGGCGCCGGTTTGCGAAGCACTTACCGCCACCAGCGCCAGAATGGCCACCAGCAAGAGCAACCCGCTGGCCTGGGTGAAAATGAAGAACTTGTTGGCGGCATAAATGCGGCCCTTGCCACCCGGTGCGTTGTGTCCCCACAGCGCAATCAGGAAGTACATCGGCACCAGCATCATTTCCCAGAAGAAAAAGAACAGGAACATGTCCAGCGCCAGGAACACGCCGATCACGCCGCCCAGATTCCACAGCAGGTTCAGGAAGAAGAAGCCGACATGCTTCTGGATTTCACGCCAGGAACACACGATCGCCATGCTGCCGAGCAGGCCGGTGAGCATGACCATCAACAGGGAAAGACCGTCCAGACCCAGATGGAAGCTGATGCCGAAACGCGGAATCCACGGCGTCTGGAATTCTTCCTGCCAGCCCGTGTGAGTGGCGGCTCCGGCCAGCGAGTAATCGCCCTGCACCCACAGCACGCAGGACAGCACGAGCACGACGAGCATGGAAATCAGGGCAATCCAGCGCGGCACATTGAGGCCAAAGCGCTCGCTCTGCCAACAGAGCAGACCGCCTATGAACGGGATCAGGATGAGCCAGGGCAGAATCATGTCAGGCCTTATCTCTTAAAAATTTTGTGAACCCAAAAAATCGCAACGCGTCTTTCAGAAACGTTTACCGCCGAGTCTTACACCAGCACCAGTGCCGCCAGTACCAGCACGGTACCCATGGCCATGGTGGCGGCATACCAGCGCAGATTGCCGTTTTGCGTCACGGCCAGCAGCTGGTTGCCTTTGCCGGCCAGCCAGGGCAGGAAGCCAATCGCCACATCAGCCCAGTCACGTGCATTGATGCGCACCGTGAACATGAAGGGCTTGACGAAAATGTGGTCGTAAAGCCAGTCAAAACCCCAGGCGTTTTTCCAGAGCCCGCCCACCACACGGCCGATAAAGTTCTCTGCCAGCGCGGTGACAAAACGGCGCTTGCCGAGGAAGAGCAGTGCCGACAAGGCAATGCCGAACACGGCAATGCCGCCCGAAATGAATTCGACGGTGTGCTTCATGGCTTCGCCGTTTTTCACCTCGGCGAGGTGCTCGCCCACACTGGGTGGCAACACACCGGCCAGCGGCGGATGAATCAGTGCGCCCACAAAGGTAGAGAGCACCAGCAGCACCAGCAGTGGCAGGGCATAGGCAATGCCGTGGCCGGCGTGCGCTTCGGTTTTGGCTTCGCCATGGAAAACAATGAAGATGAGCCGGAAGGTGTAAAGCGATGTCAGCAGGGCGCCGAGCAAGCCGGCATAGAAAAGATACTCATGCCCGCTGGCAAACGCTTCCCAGAGGATTTCGTCCTTGGAATAAAAACCGGCGGTAAGAAACGGCAGCGCAGCGAGGGCGGCACCACCCACCAGAAAGCAGGCGTACACCAGCGGCAGCTTTTTCCACAAACCACCCATCTTGAAAATGTTCTGTTCGTGATGCGTGGCAATAATCACGGCCCCTGCCGAAAGAAAGAGCAGGGCCTTGAAGAAGGCATGGATCATGAGATGGAAAACGGCCGCACTCCAGGCGCCGACACCGAGTGCCAGAAACATGTAGCCGATCTGGCTCATCGTGGAATAGGCGAGAATGCGCTTTATGTCGGTCTGTACCAGCGCGGTAAAACCGGCCAGCACCAGCGTGACGCCGCCGATGATGCCCACCAGGTGCAATACGTCAGGAGCCAGCAGGAAAATCGTGTGGGTACGTGCAATCAGGTAAACACCGGCGGTCACCATGGTCGCCGCGTGTATCAGGGCAGAGACGGGCGTGGGGCCGGCCATGGCATCGGGCAACCAGGTCTGCAACGGCAGCTGCGCTGACTTGCCCACGGCACCGCCGAGCAGCAGCAGGGCTGCCATCGAAATCATGGGGTCGCCGGCGACAAATTTCTGCGGGGCCAGTACCAGCAGCTCCTGAATGTTCAGCGTGCCGAGTTCGCGGAACAGGATGAAGAGGCCGATGGCCATGAAGGTGTCGCCGACACGCGTGACGACGAAGGCCTTGCGGGCGGCGAGACCGTTGGCAGGGTCCTTGTAGTAAAAGCCGATGAGCAAAAAGCTGCACAAGCCTACACCTTCCCAGCCAAAGTAGAGGAAGAGCAGGTTATCGCCGAGCACCAGAAACAGCATGCTGGCGACGAAAAGATTCATGTAGGAAAAGAAGCGCTCGTAACCGTCTTCACCGCGCATATACCAGGAAGCAAAGAGGTGAATGAAAAAGCCGACGCCGGTGATCACGCCCAGCATGGTGAGCGAGAGGCCGTCGAGACGCAGGGCAAAGTTCGGCGTGAAACCGCCGGCATCAATCCACACCCAGAGCTGCTGCGTGTACGCACCACCTGCTGGCGGATGCTGCAGGAAATCGGCACCCACCCAGGCCACGGTCAGTGCAGAGAGGCCGATGGAGCCAACGCCGATAATCGCTGCAAGGGTTTCTGAAATGCGGCCGCGCGCAAACGCCAGCGCCAGAAAACCGAGCAGGGGGAAAACAAAGGTCAGGAAAAGTAGGTTCATCCGCGCATCTCACTGGCCGCGTCCACATCGGTCGTGCGGAATCGGTGATAAAGCTGAAGCAGTATGGCGAGACCAACACTGGCCTCGGAGGCCGCCAGACTGAGGATCAGGATGAACATGATCTGGCCGTCGGGCTGCGCCCAGTGACTGCCCGCCACCACGAAGGCGAGTGCGGCAGCATTCATCATGACTTCCAGACTCATCAGCATCCACAGCAGGTTGCGTCGCACCATCACGCCAACCAGGCCAAGGGCAAACAGGATGGCTGCCAGCAGCAGGCCGTATTCCATGGGAATGGCGTTCATGGCGTCTCTCCCTCTTCCTTGTCGTCCTGACGACCCAGGTGGAATGCCGTGACCAGCGCCGCCAGCAGCAGCATCGAGCCCAGCTCGACTGCCAGCAGGTAAGGGCCGTAAAGCGCAATGCCGACCTGCTTGGCTGTCACCACGTTGTAGGCGAGCTCATTGCTGCTGGCACTGGTCAGCACGTAAACCAGTTGCGCCAGGAGCAGCAGCGCGAGAATGCCGGGGCCGGCCCACACATGCGGCTTCAGCCATTGCTTTTCCTGCTGCCGGGTGTGTTCGCCCAGATTCAGCATCATCACCACAAACACGAACAGCACCATGATGGCGCCGGCATACACGATGATTTCCAGCATGGCGGCAAAGGGTGCGCCCAGCATGAAGAAGATCATCGCCACTGCCAGCAGCGAGATGATGAGATTGAGCAGCGAGTGCACCGGATTCTTTCCGATGATCACTGCCAGCGTGGAAGTGATCGCCACCACCGCCGCCATAAAAAATCCTATTTCCAAAACAGACACTGTGGTCTCTCCGCTTTTAGTACCGGCCTCTGGCCTGCACGCTGGACGCTTGATCAGGGCAACAGGGTTTTCACATCAACCGGTGCCGCTTCGTTCTGGGCAGAACCTTTCGGCTTGCCCGCGATGGCCATGCCGGCCACACGGTAAAAGTTGTAGTCCGGATACTTGCCCGGACCGGAAATCAGGAGATGCTCTTTTTCGTACACGAGATTCTGGCGGTTGAACTCGGCCATTTCATAATCCGGCGTGAGCTGGATGGCATTGGTCGGGCAGGCCTCTTCGCACATGCCGCAGAAAATGCAGCGCGAGAAATTGATGCGGAAAAATTCGGGATACCAGCGGCCGTCTTCCTTTTCTGCTTTCTGCAGGGAAATGCAGCCCACCGGGCAGGCCACTGCGCAAAGATTGCAGGCCACGCAACGCTCTTCGCCGTCCGGGTCGCGCGTCAGGACAATGCGGCCACGGTAGCGCGGCGGCACATACACGGCTTCTTCCGGGTACTGCATGGTGTCGCGCTTGCGGAAGGTGTGCATGAACACCATCACCACGCTGCGTACCTGGGTGAAAGCGCCGATCAGAATACCTTTAAGCGTCATGATGGGAGCACATCCGTCAATAAAACGCTCATGCGTTGCTGGCCCAAAGCGCTCCAGGCAAGGCACGAGTCGCCGGCCATGGTAATTCCATGGCCAAGGCTCGTAACGCCGCATGGGGTGCTTTGGGACGCAACCCGAAGGGACGGGGCCAGTTTCGCGCATGACTGCGTTAGTTGTCGTTCATTTGGAGTAACCAAATTTCTCTCCTCCTGCCTTGCCCTGCGCGAAACTGACCACCGGCGCATGAGTGTTTTATTGACGGACACGCTCCACTCCTCAAGGCATCTGTGTGTAGAGAACGATGGCGCCGGTAATCAGCATGTTCACCGTTACCAGAGGCAGGCAGACCAGCCAGCCAAACGTCATCACATGGTCATAGCGCGGACGCAGCAGGGCGCCACGCACCAGTACAAAGAGCATGATGAAAAATCCGGTCTTGGCGGCAAACCAGAAAAAGGCCGGAACATAGTTCAGGAAGGGCAGGGTCTGGCTGAAGGGTGCCAGCCAGCCGCCAAAAAAGAGCGTGGCAATCAGCGCGGAGATCACCACCACGCCAACGTATTCGCCCACAAAGAACATGCCCCATTTCAGGCCGGAATATTCGATGTGATAACCGTCGGCCAGCTCCTGCTCGGCTTCCGGCTGATCGAAAGGATGGCGGTGTGTGACGGCAACGCCGGCGATCAGGAAAGGCACGAAGGCAAAGAACTGCGAAAACACGAACCAGTGGTTTTGCTGTGCGAGCACGATGTCGCGCAGGCTGAAGGAGCCGGCCTCAACCACCACACCCATCAGGGCAATGCCCATGAACACTTCATAGGAAAGGGTTTGCGCCGAGGCGCGCATGCCACCGAGCAAGGCGTATTTGTTGTTGCTGGACCAGGCCGCAAACAGCACGGCGTAGACACCGATACCGGCCATGGCGAGGAAAAACAGCAGGCCGACATTGAGATCGATGATGCCCCAGTCGGGCGTGATGGGAATCACCGCCATCACCAGCAGCAACGCGCTCAGGGCAATGGCCGGCGCAACCCAGAAAATGACCTTGTCGGCAAACGGTGGCGTCCAGTCTTCCTTGAAAAACATTTTCAGCATGTCGGCGGCAAGCTGGAAAATACCCTGCGGGCCCACCCGATTGGGGCCGTAGCGATCCTGCCAGAGGGCGAGCAGGCGGCGTTCGATAAAGCTCAGAAAGGCCGCGCTGAGCACGGTTCCGAGCAAGATCACGACAGCCTTCAGCATGGCAATCAGGATGGCAATCACTTCCGGGGTGAACCAGGCGATAACCGCATTCAGCGCATCGTTCATACGGCAGCTCCCACGATGGCGCGGGCATTGGCCGCAAAGACCGGAATGCCCTTGAAGCCCACGGGCAGGCCCAGCGTGCCCGTGGGCAGGGAATCGCTCACACGCACATTCAGCTCCAGCAAGACACCCGATACCCTGACCGTGGCTTTGGCATCGGCAGCGATGCCAAGGCGCTTGGCATCGGCAGCCGCCAGTGCGACATAAGCTTGCGGCACCTGTGTTTCCACCGGTGCGGCACGTGACGACATTTCTTCACTGCCGAAGAGGTGGTACAGCGGCACGGCCTGCAAATCATTGCCCGCTACAAACGCGGCCGGCACAGTGGCGAAATAGGCAAGCTCGCTGCCACCCTCGAAGAGGCGCACGCCTGAATCACCGGCACGCAGATGACCACCGACTTCATCCTGGAACTTGTTCCAGGACTGCGGCGAATTCCAGCCCGGAGCCCAGGCAAAGGGAATCATGGGTGAGTCTTCATTGGCGCCGGAATAACCTTCCATGGAGAAGGAAAGTGCGGAGTCCTTGTCCTGCGATGCACGCGGCTCATGCACATTCACCGCAGCGCGCATGGCAGTGCGGCCGGAGTAGCGGCGCGGCGAACGCGCAATCTTCAGGCCCTTGATGCGGAAAGAAGCATTCGGGGCGGCATCCACAATCCCGGCCAGCTCAGGATGCGCTGCTGCACAATGCGCGGTGACATCGTCCAGCAGCGTCCAGTCGATGTCGCGGCTTTCCACGGTGGTGTGCACGGCATGCAGCCAGCGCCAGGATTCATGAATGGCAATTTCCGGCTTGTAGTAAGCCGGGTCATAGACCTGGAAGAAACGCTGCGCACGGCCTTCGCTGCTCACCAGCGTGCCATCACCTTCGGCGAAACTGGCCGCCGGCAGAATGAAATCGGCTTTTGCCGTGGTGGCGGTTTGCTGGTGGTCAATCACGACCACCGTCGCAGCGCGAGCGAGTGCCGCATCAACGCGGGCAGCATCGGCACGGCGATAAAGATCGTTCTCGACGATGACCACCACATCCGCATCGCCATGCTCCAGCGTGCTGAGGGCGGCATCCAGTGATTCGCCACCGAGCAGGGCCAGACCCAGGCTGTTGGCTTCCGAAAGGCAAAGCGAAATGCCGACGGCACGGCCCTTTTTCTGGAGCGCTGTTGCGATATTCGCAGCGGCTTCCATGATGGCCAGACTGTGCGAATTGATGCCGGACACCACCAGGGGTTTGTCGGCGGCCAGCAGGGCATCGGCGATCTTTTTGGCGAGTACGCCTGTTTCGGCATCAAGACCGGTGACGGCCGGGGCGCTGGCATCAATGGCATGGGCAACGGCAAAGCCAAGACGGGCAAGATCATCTGCCGCGGCGTGATGCGTGACTTCGGCAATGTCGTCCAGACGCGTGGCATCAAAGCTGGCGATAAAGACAGGGCTCTTTTCCGTTTGCGCGATATTGGCAATGGCCTCTGCCTGCCATTCCTGCACGCGATGCGCGGCCGCCATTTTCACGGCCTTGTTTTTCGCCGACTGGCGCAGGGCCAGGGCAATGCGGGCCGAGCTTTGCGTGACATCTTCACCGAGCACGAACACCGCATCGTGATCTTCAATTTCGCGCAGGGTCGGCGTGCGTACGCCGCGCGCCAGAATGTTCCTGGCAAGCTGCAGGCGCGCCAGTTCGTCAGCACTGACACCGGCAAAATAATTCGTGACGCCGACCAGCTCACGCAGGGCGTGGTTGGCTTCAAGGCTGGCACGCGGCGAGCCGATGCCGATGACGCGCTTGGCCTGACGCACCAGATCCGCCACCTTGTCGAGGGCGGTATCGCCGGTCAGCACATCAAAGCGCTCGCCCTTGCGGGATTTTTCCTGCCACAGCGGCTGGCGCGGACGATCTTCGCGATTTACATAGCCATAACCGAAGCGGCCACGGTCACAGAGGAAATACTGGTTCACCGCACCGTTGAAACGGTTCTCGATGCGACGGATTTCGCCATAGCGTTCGCCCGGGGAAATATTGCAGCCGCTGGCGCAGCCGTGACAGATGCTGGGCGAGAACTGCATGTCCCATTTGCGGTTGTAGCGCTCGCTGTGGGTCTTGTCGGTAAACACGCCGGTCGGGCAAACCTCGGTGAGGTTGCCGGAGAACTCGCTTTCCAGCACTCCGTCTTCAACACGACCGAAATAGACATTGTCGTGCGCGCCATACACACCGAGATCGGTGCCGCCGGCGTAATCCTTGTAAAAACGCACACAACGGTAGCAGCCGATGCAGCGGTTCATTTCATGGCTGACAAAAGGGCCGAGATTCTGGTTCTGGTGCGTGCGCTTGGTGAAACGGTAGCGGCGGGTGTCATGGCCCGTCATCACGGTCATGTCCTGCAAATGACAGTGACCGCCTTCTTCGCAGACCGGGCAATCGTGCGGGTGATTGGTCATCAGCCACTCGACCACCGACGCACGGAATTCTTTCGCTTCGGCATCATCGATGGCAATCGACATATTGTCTGTCGCCTGCGTCATGCAGGACATCACCAGACGGCCGCGCTTGTCTTCCGGATTCGCGTACTGCTTGACCGCACACTGGCGGCAGGCCCCCACGGAGCCCAGCGCCGGATGCCAGCAGAAATAGGGAATGTCGAGCCCGAGCGAGAGGCAGGCCTGCAAGAGATTGTCTGCGCCGTCGACGTCGTAGGCTTTGCCGTCTACATGTATCGTTGCCATTACGCACTCACCCCGCTATGCGCGGCAGCTGCAGGTGCTGCTGCCGTGGCCGAGATGCCTTGTTCAAATTCGGAACGGAAATATTTGATGGCCGAGCCCAGTGGCTCGACGGCACCCGGTGCATGCGCACAATAGGTTTTGCCGGGACCGAGAAAGCCCACCAGCTGTTCCAGCACGCCGATGTCGCCTTCACGGCCTTCGCCGTTTTCAAGTGCGCGCAACAGCTTCACGCTCCAGGGCAGGCCGTCACGGCAAGGCGTGCACCAGCCGCAGGATTCGCGGGCAAAAAATTCTTCCATATTGCGCAGCAGCGACACCATGCTGATGCTGTCATCAACGGCCATGGCAAGGCCGGTGCCCATGCGCGTGCCGACTTTCGCAATGCCGCCGGCATACATTTGCGCATCCAGATGCTCGGGCAACAGGAAGCCGGTACCGGCACCGCCGGGTTGCCAGGCTTTCAGCGTGAAGCCGTCACGCATGCCGCCGGCATAATCTTCAAACAACTCACGTGCCGTAATGCCGAAGGGCAATTCCCACACACCCGGATTCTTCACCTTGCCGGAAAATCCCATGAGCTTGGTGCCCATGTCTTCACTGCCCGCCAGCGCCAGGGATTTGAACCAGTCATTGCCGTTGGCAACAATGGCGGGGACATTGCACAGGGTTTCCACGTTGTTCACGCAGGTGGGCTTTCCCCATACGCCAACAGCGGCCGGGAAGGGCGGCTTGGAGCGCGGATTGGCGCGACGGCCCTCCAGCGAATTGATCAGCGCGGTTTCTTCACCGCAGATATAACGGCCGGCGCCGGTGTGCACATAGAGCTCAAAATCAAAACCGGAGCCCAGCACATTCTTGCCGATCAGGCCGGCAGTACGTGCTTCGTCCAGTGCCTGATTCAGATTGCGTGCGGCCTCAACATATTCACCGCGCAAAAAGATGTAGCCGGTGTTGGCCTTGAGGGCGCGCGCGGAAATCAGCATGCCTTCAATCAGCAAGTGCGGCAGCTGCTCCATGAGCAGCCTGTCTTTCCAGGTATTGGGCTCCATCTCGTCGGCATTGCAGAGGAGATAGCGTACATTCTGGCTGTCATCTTTCGGCATCAGACTCCACTTCACGCCCGTGGGAAAGCCGGCACCACCACGGCCCTTGAGGCCGGAATCTTTTACCGCATTGACGATGTCGTCCGGCGCGAATTCCTTCAGGGCGCGACGTGCAGCGGCGTAGCCGTTCTTGCTCTCATATTCTTTCAGCAGCACGACAGCGCCGTCATCGCGCAGACGCCAGGTCAGCGGATGGCTTTCAGCCGTGCGGGTAATCGTGTTGGCAGGACCGAAGGAAGACAGTTTCATTTGTACTGCTCCAACAGGGGCACAACAGACTCAGGCGTAAGACCGCCATGAGTGTCGTCATCAATCATCATGGTCGAGCCCTTGTCGCAATTACCCAGGCAGCAAATCGGCAGCAGGGTAAAACGGCCATCGGCCGAGGTCTCGCCGAGACCGATACCGATACTGGTCTTGATGGCATCGAGCACCTGTTCGTGACCGTTGACGTAGCACACCATGCTGTCGCACAACTTGATGACGTGGCGGCCAACCGGCTGACGGAAAATCAGGCTGTAGAACGTGGCCACGCCTTCAACATCACTCGCCGGAATGCCGAGCACGTCGGCAATCGCCGGAATCGCGCCATCGGGCACCCAGCCTTCTTCAGCCTGCACGATTTTTAGTGCATCAATGCTGGCCGCGCGCGGATCAGGATAATGATGAATCGCGTGCTCGATATCGGCGCGGGCCTTGGGCGACAGCGTGTAGCGGCTGGTCGCAATGAGTTGGGAGCCTGTAGGCATGTTTCAGCTCGCTGCGTTGCACTTCCCGTTCGTGCCAGACAAGGCGCGAGCGACGAAGTTTGGTAAATCAAATAAGGAGTGAGCAACGCCGTATGGCGCGAACGGGAATCGCAACCCTTCGGGCCGGGATTCTTTTGCCGCATTGCAGCGTCGTTCATCGCTCATGTACATCAAGTACACCACACTCTTCACTCCTTGCACTGCGGCAAAAGACTCGCCGGCGCAGCGAGCTGAAACATGCCTACAGGCTCCTCTGTTAGCGGTCGACATCGGCCATCACAAAGTCAATGGAAGCCAGATAGGCAATCAAATCCGGGATCATGGATCCGCGAATCACCGAAGGAATCTGCTGCAGGTGCGCAAAGCTTGGCGTACGGATACGCGTGCGATAACTCATGGTGCCGTGATCGCTGGTGAGGTAGTAACTGTTGATGCCTTTGGTGGCTTCCACCAGCTGGCTGCTCTCGCCGGCGGGCAGTACCGGACCCCATGACACGCTGAGGAAATGCGTGATCAAGGTTTCGATATCCTGCAGCGTGCGCTCTTTGGGCGGCGGACAGGTCAGCGGGTGATCGGCCTTGTAGGCACCCGCCGGCATGTGATCGAGACACTGCTTGATGATGCGCAAGGACTGGCGCATTTCTTCAAGTCGCACCATGCCGCGATCGTAGGCATCGCCGTTCTGTGCCAGTGGCACCTCAAAGTCGAAGTTTTCGTAACCGGAGTAGGGGCGCTTTTTACGCAGGTCAAAATCAACACCGGTGGCACGCAAACTGGGGCCGGTCACACCCCACTCGAGGGCTTCCTTGGCGTTGTACTGTGCCACACCCACGGTACGTGCTTTCATCACGCTGTTAAGCATGGCCGCTTTTTCATATTCCTTGAGACGCGACGGCATCCACTCGAGGAAATCGCGCACCAGTTTTTCCCAGCCCTTGGGCAGATCATGCGCAACGCCACCGATACGGAACCAGGCCGGGTGCATGCGGAAGCCGGTGATGGCTTCGATCACGTCATAGGCTTTCTTGCGATCCGTGAACATGAAGAAGATCGGCGTCATGCCGCCCATGTCCTGGATATAGGTGCCGAGGAAAAGCAGGTGCGAGGTGATGCGGAAAAACTCCGTGAGCATGACGCGTATGGTTTTCACGCGGTCCGGCACTTCAATGCCGGCAAGCTTTTCCACCGTCAACACATACGGCAGGTTGTTCATCACGCCGCCGAGATAATCGATGCGGTCGGTGTAGGGAATGTAGGAGTGCCAGCTCTGGCGCTCGCCCATTTTTTCGGCGCCGCGATGGTGGTAGCCGATGTCGGGCACGCAATCGAGAATTTCTTCACCGTCGAGCTGCAGCACGATGCGGAACGCGCCGTGGGCCGAGGGGTGGTTGGGGCCGAGGTTGAGGAACATGTAGTCCTCGTCCCTGGCGCCGCGCTTCATGCCCCACTCTTCCGGATTGAAGCGCAGGGCTTCCTGCTCTTCGTCCTGGCGCAGGGCGGTCAAAACAAACGGATCAAATTCGGTGGCGCGCGCCGGATAATCCTTGCGCAGCGGATGGCCCTTCCAAGTACGCGGCAGCATGATGCGGTAAAGATGCGGATGACCATCGAAGGTGATGCCGAACAGATCCCAGACTTCACGCTCGTACCAGTTGGCGTTGGGCCAGATATTCATCGCCGTCGGGATGTGCAGATCCGACTCGCTCAGCGCCACCTTGATGCGCACATCCGAATTCCGCTCGATGGAGAGCAGGTGATAGAACACCGTGAAATCGGATTTGGGCTGGCCTTCACGATGCTTGCGCAGACGCTCGTCGATCGCCGAGAGGTCATAGAGCATCACATAAGGCTTGGGCAGGTTGCGCAGGAAGCGCAACACTTCGATCAGTTCGGCTCGCGGCACCCAGAGCGTGGGCACGGAATCCTTGGTCGGCTGGAAAACGACCTGCTCCCCGAAACGGGATTGCAGTTCGCGCACGACGTCGTATTCGGTGCCGGGTATGCCGGTCGGAAGCGGGGCGTTGTCTGCCATCGTCTTGTCGTCGCAATACGTAAAAAATACGGGTGCCACGCAGCTCGCGCTGCGCAGTGAAAATCAGACCTGGTCAGGCGTGCGCAAGGTAGTGACGGCAATACGCTCGGCGTTTTTGCGATCACGTTCCGGCTGCATGTCAGGGCGGTACACGCCCTGATCACCCACTACCCAGGACAGCGGCCGGCGCTCTTTGCCGATGGACTCCTGCAACAGCATCAATGCTTGCAGGAATGCCTCGGGGCGGGGCGGGCAACCCGGGATGTACACGTCAACAGGCAGGAACTTGTCCACGCCCTGAACCACGGAATAAATGTCGTACATGCCGCCGGAGTTGGCGCAGGCACCCATGGAAATCACCCATTTCGGCTCCAGCATCTGTTCATACAGACGCTGCACCACCGGGGCCATTTTCATGAAGCAGGTGCCGGCAATCACCATCACGTCGGCCTGGCGTGGCGACGCGCGAATCACTTCGGCACCGAAGCGGGCGACGTCATGCGGAGCCGTAAAGGCGGTTGCCATTTCCACATAGCAGCAGGACAGGCCGAAGTTGTACGGCCAGAGCGAATTCTTGCGGCCCCAGTTCACCGAGCCATGAATCATTTCTTCAAGACGGCCCATGAACACCGTCTTGTGAACCTGATCCTCCAGCGGATCGGGCACGCTTTCCTTCTGCTGTATCGGATAACGGTCGTTGGCCGCATTGGGATCGATACGAGTGAGGGTGTATTTCATGGCGCGCCTCGGTTCAGGAATTATGGGCGGAGTCGGCTTTCTGCTGCGCCGCACGGCGACGGCGCGCTTCCGGCGCCCAGTCCAGTCCGCCGACGCGCCACAGGTAGACGAGGCCCGCCAACAAGAAAAGCACAAAAAGGGTGACTTCGATAAAGCCCATCCAGCCGACTTCGCGGGCAGACACCGCCCAGGCAAAAAGGTAGAGGGCTTCCACATCAAAGATCACGAAGAACATGGCCACGAGGTAGAACTTGGCCGAAAGACGCATGCGTGCGCCGCCCTGTGGGACGACACCGGATTCGAAGGGTTCGTTTTTGGCGCGGCCCCAGTCGCGGCCACCAAGCCAGACGGGAACGAAGAGCATGAAACAGCACATGCCGACCACGCCAATCAAAAAGATGGCAAGAGACCAGTATTCAGGCGAGTTAACGGTCGCAGACACGCTGGGATTCCCTGGCTGAAGCGAGAAGTAAGGTGCTTGGAATCGTTACGCCAGGTGTGAAAACGGGGTCTCGACACGCCTTTGTGAACGATGCTCCACGCGGCCGGACCTTTTTGCAGACCCGGCTCTATTGAGCGGCGATTCTAGCCGGGGCAGCGCTTGAATTGCACCCCCTTCATCACGGATATGCGCCACTTCAGGTCTTTCTGCGCGGTTTTGCAGCACTTTTGACACCGGCCTCACACAACATCCTGCAAATGACAAAATGCCCAAGGAAAGTATGGCCGCAGCAGGCTTCCATGGAGGAAGTCGTCAGGAGAGAAGAAATGGAGCGTCGATACGTGCAGGGGCTGGTGCTGGTATTCGTGGTGGCGTGGGTGCTGCTGGGGATTCATCCGCATGATCGCCAAGACTGGATGCTGGAGCATGCGCTCACGGTGCTTGCCGGCATTGCCCTGTTTCTGGGCCGCCGCCGTTACCCGCTTTCACTCACAGCCTATACCCTGATTTTTGCCTTCGGCCTTCTGCACACACTGGGTGCGCATTACACCTACTCGCTGGTCCCCTATGAGTACTGGAGCCTTGGCCGGGGCGGGTTTTCCATCAACAACACTTTCGGCTGGACCCGCAACAATTTCGACCGGCTCGTGCACCTGGCCTATGGGCTGTTGCTCGTGCGGCCCGTGATGGAGTGGTACGTGCAGGCGGCCGGCTTGCGCGGACACTGGCGCTACTGGCTTCCCCTTGAATTCATCATGGCCACGTCGCTGCTCTATGAGCTCATCGAATGGATGGCGGCCGAAGTTTTCGGGGGAAGCCTGGGTGCCGCTTATCTGGGCACACAGGGTGACGTCTGGGACGCGCACAAGGACATGGCGCTGGCCATTGTCGGTGCGGTGATCGGGCTGGCCGTCATTGCGCTGGCCCGCTGGCGGGCAGAGCCGTCGCCAACCTGAGCGTCATACGTGCAGCATTGCCGCCTTCAGGGGCGGGCGGCCATCCGGTGAGGGGAAGTCGGCATCCGGGGCAATCAGTTCCAGGCCATGCAGGATGCGTCCGTTGCGCCGCACGGCGCCCTGCAGACCCGCGACCCAGCTGTCCTTGTCGACACTCGCCACATTATTGCAGGCAATCAGGGTCCCGCCTTCACGCGTGGCCAGCAGGGCCGGCTTGAAGACGGCGCCGTAATCGTTGACGAGATCAACCACCCCGAAAGCGCTTTTCGCATAGCGGGGCGGGTCCAGAAACACCAGACCAAAAGACTCGGCACCGACCTTGGCAAAAGACGGCAGGCTTTGGCCACGGCGGCCTTTAGGCACATCCAGCCCGGCCAGCTGGCGCGCCGCCGGGAAATAATCACTTTCCAGAAATGAGACCCGGTCATTCACTGCATTGAGAACGGCATTCTCGCGCCCGATGGCCAGACTCGAGGCCGCAAAGTCGACGTTCAGTACCCGTGTTGCCCCTGCCACCGCCGCTGCCACTCCCACGCCACAGGTATAGGAAAACAGGTTCAGCACCGACTGGCCTGCGGCCACTGTCTGCACCTGCCGGCGTGCCGCACGCAGGTCCAGAAACAGCCAGGGATCCTGACCGCGATGCCGGGCGCGAAAGGCATAACGCACAGCCAATTCGCGAATCTCGTGCAAAGACTCTGCGGCTGCCTGTGCGTCAGCGCCGAGCGGATTGGCAATCCGGGAATTGCCCGCACTGCGGTCGTTGTACACACAAAAGACAAACAGCGGATGCTCGCGGCGATACCAGTCTTCAAGGCTTGCCAGGACTGCTGCGTCGAGCGGTGCATGAAAGGTTTGCACCAGCAGCACATCGCCATAGCGGTCCACCGTGAGTCCCGGCACACCTTCGGCCGTGCCGTGAAAAAGGCGATAGCAATCGGTGCCTGATGCCTGGAGGGCGGCCAGAAGATCAGTGCGGGCCATAAGGGCCCGGGCCAGTGCATCGCTTAATACTGACAAGAGAACCGCCACAGACTGTGAAACGCGAAGGGTAGCATGGTGCTCGCCAAGGTCTCGCCGGCTTCACACCACATAAAACAGCATGCAAACAAACTGACAGACGCTGCCCCCGAGTACAAACAGGTGCCAGATACCGTGGTAATGGCGGCGCACATCGTTAACGAAAAAATAAATGCCGACGCTGTAAACAATGCCGCCGGCCGCCAGCCAGGCAATACCGGGCAAGGGCATGGCGCGCAACAAAGGTCCGATCGCAATCACGATGAGCCAGCCCATCACGACATAAAGCCCCATGGACAATGCGCGTGTGCGACGCCCCAACGTGAGCTCCTGAATAATGCCAAAGACGGCAAGCCCCCAGCTCAAACCAAACAGGGTCCATCCCCAGGCGCCTTTCAGGGTGATCAGGGCAAACGGCGTGTAACTGCCGGCAATGAGCAGGTAGATGGCACAGTGGTCGAATTTTTGCAGAATGGCTTTGGCGCCGGGCGGACGAATGCTGTGGTAAAGCGTCGACACCAGATAGAGATTGATCAGGGTCGCACCGTAGATGCTGAATGCGACCGTTTTCAGAAGACTGTCCTGCGCCAGCGCCAGCAGCGTCACCATGCCCGCGACAGAAAAGAGCGCACCCAGCAGATGGGTGATGCTGTTGAAGCGCTCGCCAAGATACATGGAGCCTCCCTGGATCAGCTTGTCGCTGTACGGCCTTTATGAGTCCTTCTGAAAACCGGTGATTCCGGCAGATGAAGCATTCATCTGCCAACACAAGGGTCAGCTATAAAAGCAGCCGTACTCATTGTCGGCCACCAGCCGTAAAAATTCCTCTATCGTTTCCACCCGCGGAACCGGTTCATAGCCATGCCATTTTTTATCATCGCGGCGCCAGTAAACCTTCCAGTTCTGGCTGGCTTTCATATAGCTGGCCTTGGCCGTGGGCATTTCAACAAACTCTTCGGGATTATCTTTGCCGGATTTCAGTTCAAACAGCTCGACACTGTCCCCGCTGATGTGAAAGCCCTGATCCAGCTCTTTCTTGATATGAGCACCGACAATTTTTTCCAGCCGCTTTATTTCGTATGCATTGAACGCCATGTGTTTCCCCGTCTGCATGAGCATATAAAAACGCCGGAAATCTCCGGCGCTTTTATGCCTCGCAACGTTATTGATGCACGAGCTTGCCGGACTCTACCTTGACCTCGTCACCAGCCGCAAAAGACGGAGGGTTCTGGTAGTTGAACGTCTGTCGGCTGCCGTTTTCCATGCGCACACTCACTTCATAATGTTTGGTCTTGCGTATGGCTTTTTCTGCTTCGTTGCCGGCAAACGCGCCACCGATAACACCAACCGCTGTCGCAACATCCTTACCGCGTCCACCACCTACCTGATGGCCGGCCACACCGCCCACGACAGCACCACCTACTGCTCCGATGCCGGTGCCTTTGCCTTTTTCAACAATGGTGTCGACCGACACCACCGTGCCGCAGCGTTTGCAAGCAACCGCTGCTGCTGCTTTTTCTGTCTCTGCCTTGGCCTGAACCTCGGCCGCTTCTGCCGCCGCTTTCTGCTCGGGCGTCGCGCCGGCAAAAACACCGGTCATGATGGCAATCGCCACCGCGCTGGCCAGAATGACGCTGCCGGCAGCGACCTTGATCATGGGGTGCAACGCTGCGTGCTGTTGAGTGTCCATAACGAGATTCCT
>Ga0073914_10000043_pt1 | contig 19708 bp, 15 predicted proteins | sample GWRWT4_30Apr14_FD_71481 | JGI IMG/M metagenome (GOLD analysis project Ga0073914, IMG submission 71481) | Sand microcosm microbial communities from a hyporheic zone in Columbia River, Washington, USA - GW-RW T4_30-Apr-14 | ecosystem: Engineered > Artificial ecosystem > Sand microcosm >... | reverse complement strand
CTCGCGCATCACAAGCGTGATGTCGAAATCATGAAGCTGGCGGCGCAAACCGTACACCGCTCCATCAGCGAGCTCACCGGCAATCTGCTCCGCTCCACCCAGCTTTATCTGAATACGCCACCGCGGCTGTGGCTGGAGTTGCACACCCTTTACCTGGTTGCTGCCGAACATCAGCTGGCAACCGCCCTGCGCGTCAGTGACAGTGGTCATCGCCACACCGAGAAATCCACGATCGAAGAGGTTTACAAGCGAGCGCTGCTGCTGGCTACCTGCAAACCCAACAAGTTGCGCCAGAGTGAAATTGCCCAGGTTTACGAGCTGAGCGAACTCTGGGCACATCTGGTATCCCTCAAAGAGTTCAGCACGACCAGTGAGCTCTTTGTGTTCGACTTGTCAAAAGATGCGCCTCCCACCTACCGCAGCCTCGCTCAGGCAGCCGATGCTGCCCATGTCCGTGCCATTGACCCAACGACACTGGTCGAGCGTTTAAGCGAGCTCAAGCTGAACGCACAAAGCGGAAGTGCCACCAGAGCACATGGCGAAGCAGCACTCAGCCTCAGCTTGTTGCAGCACTTGATCCAGGCGTGGAGCGAGCTCAGCGAACGCAGCTTTTCGCGCGTGACCCACGACGGCACCCTGCAAGCCAGTCTCGGCCTGACGGCCACGCACTATTTCATGTCCGGCAATCAGGACTTCGACATCATGATGATGGGCGACCAAGGTCGCTTCAAGATGGTGGCCGACAGCGACAATCCCTTTCTCAAGGCCAAGCCGATTACCCTGCACCGCCCGGACGAGCGCTCCGGCAAGGATGTCTGGTCGCTCGCCTTCGGCAATACCGATACAGAATCCAAGGAGCGCGAACTCAAGGAGAAACTGCAAGGCAAGCCGGCAGATGCTTCCGCCCCCCGTTATGACACGCATACCTGCCAGATCGTCAACATCAGCCCGGGCGGCTATTGCATTGAGTGGGCCGGTGAAGTGCCTGCCAGTGTGCGTGCCGGCGAAATCCTCGGCTTGCATGAGGATGACCAGCAGGGCTGGAGTGTAGGGGTCATCCGCTGGGTCAAGCAGCTGCCAGGCCATGGCGCCCAGCTGGGCGTTGAGGTGCTGGCACCCAAGGCCAAACCTTGCGGTGCCCGCGTCATCAAGAAAACCGGTGATGCCACCGAGTACATGCGTACCCTGCTGCTGCCCGAACTCAAGGCCATCAATCGTCCCGCCACGCTGATCACCCCTGCACTGACCTTCCGTTCGGGTTACAAGCTGGTGCTGAATCTGGACGGTGAGGAAATCAAGGCACACCTGATGCAACAGGTCAGTGCAACGCCAAGCTTCTGCCAGTTCGAGTTCCAGCTGATGCGACGTCCGAACGAAAGCGAAGATGTCGCCGCACAGAACGACATAGCACCAAACGATGACGACTTTGACTCGATATGGGCCAGTCTTTGAGGCTGGCCGAGCAATAGCGCAGGGTTGCAGGACATGCACCCTGACTGTTGCAGGCACTTTCGCGTAACATCACAGCCAATGGATGCTGTTTCCGTCCACTCTTCTCGCACTTGAAAAAAGCCCCGAGGGCGTGACAATAACCCTCTTTGACCGACCGCAGGAAACCGCCCGCGCATGGCCCCGAAAAACGAGACGGTTCGTCTGCTCGTGCTGCACGAGTCTCAGGACAACGCCGAACAAATCGTCAACTCGCTCAAGAACGCCGGAATTGCCACGCGACCGGAACTGATTGCTGATGAAGATGAACTGCTGGATGCCCTGAAAGACGGTGTCTGGGACATCATGCTGGCCGGTGAAAGCACCAATGGCATTCCCTACGACAATGCACTCGGACAGATCCGCAAACAGGACAAGGACATTCCCGTCATCATCCTGCTCGAAAAATTCGATCTGGAAATCATAGAAGACGCGCTCAATGCCGGCGCCTGCGATGCGGTGGTTTTCGACGCACACAAGCATCTGGTTTTTGCCATCAAGCGCGAGCTCGCCAATCTCCATCACCGCCGGGCACGCCGCAAGGCTGAGGCCACGCTGGCGGAAAGTGAAAAGCGCTGTGAGCTGCTGCTCGACAACTCGCGTGATGCCATTGCCTATGTCCATGACGGCATGCATATCTACGCCAATACGGCCTATGTCGAACTCTTTGCCTATGAGAGTACGGAAGACGTAGAAGGCATGCCGATTGTCGATCTGGTCTCCAAGGAGGATCTGGCCAACTTCAAGGACTACCTGCGCTCCTACAGCAAGGGCGAAAGCATTTCACAGGACTTGCGCTTTCACGGTCTCAAGGCCGACAACAGCAAGATTGATGCAATGATGCAGCTCTCTGCTGCCAGCTACGATGGCGAGCCCTGCACGCAAATCATCATTCGCCGTGACGACGGTGCCGGCAATGCCGCCGTGCTGGCGGAGAAGCTCAAGGAAGCCACCAGTGTCGATCAGGTCACCGGCCTGCCCAACCGCCAGCGCTTCGAAGAAAGCCTCGCAGAAGCCGTGCACAAGGCACACAAGGACAAGTCACGCTACGCCCTCTTCTATCTGGCCATCGACAATATTCCGCAGATCAATCTTGCTGCAGGCCTGACCGGCACCGATGCCGTCATCAAGGCCGTGGCTGGCATGCTCGGCAAACACTTCAACGACACCCATCTGTCGCGCTTCGCCGACTCTGCATTCACCGCACTGGTTCCCGGCCTGGATCCGGAAAAAGCCAAGAGCGAAGCCGAAGCGCTCTGCAAGGAAGTGCATGACCAGCTTATCGCCATTCCAGGCGGCAAGACGCAACAAACGAGCATCAGCGTTGGCATCGCCATGGTGGGTGAAACCGCACCCGACCCAGCAGAAATGCTGTCGCGCGCCATCGGTGCCGCCGAAAACGTCAAACTGGCACAAGGCAATGGTGTTCAGGTATTCAATGCCGCCGAAAAGGCTGGCAGCTCTGATTCGGCGCTGCTTGAGCTGCTGGTGGATGCCATCGAGAACAGCAAGTTCAAGCTGCTCTATCAGCCGCTGGTGGATGTCAGTGGCGAAGGAGGCGAGTTTTACGAAGTCTTCGTACGCTTGCCTGTCTCTGATGGAAAGATGATGACACCCGATGACTTCATGTCCGTCGCGCTCAGGCACCAGTTAGGGGCCAAGGTTGATCGCTGGGTCATGCTGAATGCGGCAAAACTGCTGAAGGAACACACTAAGAAAGTGCCGAATGCGCGCATGCTCCTGAACCTCACCGCCGAGTCCTTGCAGGACACCACGCTGGCCGCCTGGATAGGCAAGCTGTCCAAGGCCATCAATCCCAATGGCCAGCCACTGGTATTGCAGTTTGCCGAAAACGATGTGGTTTCCTACTTAAAAGCGGCCAAAGAACAGACCGACGCACTGACCCAGTCCGGCTGCCCGGTTTCCATCAGCCACTTTGGCACCACCCTGAACCCGCTCAATACGCTGAAACACATTACGGTCTCACACATCAAGCTGGATCGCTCCTTCACCCAGGACCTTAGCAACGAACAGAATATGGGAGCCATCAAGAAAATCACCGCTGAACTGCACGCACAAGAAAAGCAGGTCATTGTATCTTTTGTGGAGAATGCCCAGACCCTGTCCAAGCTCTGGACACTGGGCGTGCATTACCTGCAGGGCTATTACCTGCAACCTCCGGGCGACACCATGCATTACGATGCGCAGGGCTGATGCTTTACCTGTAAACATTCAGACCATAAAAAAACCGGCCATCTCTTGTGCCGGTTTTTTTATGGTCTTGCTCAAGCCGCTAAGCAACAAGTGGTCGAAAGGGCGCCTCACGCGAACACCACTGCACGAATTCGTCCACTGCTAACGGCTTGCTGGCAAAATAACCCTGAATGTAATCACAGCCCAGCTCATGCAATAAAGTCCACTCCTCTATCGTCTCCACTCCCTCTGCCACCACACTCAAGGCCAGGTTGTGACCAAGATCGATAGTCGAGCGCAGCAGTACAGCGGCATCCGTACCTGCCCGGGAACCAGCAACAAACGACCGGTCAATCTTGAGCTCTGCGACCGGCATACGCTTGAGGTATGACAGGGAAGAGTAGCCTGTACCGAAATCATCAATGCTCAGCGTAAAGCCATGCCCGCGAATCCGGTTGAGAATGCTCAGGGCCAGCTCAGCATTCTCCATCAAGCCGCTCTCCGTAATCTCCAGCCTTATCCACTGTGCTTGACCCGGATACTGCTCCAACAAACCGTGCAAGGCATCCGGAAAGCGCTCATCCAGTACATCACGTGCCGACACATTGACTGATATCTGCAGAGGACTTCCATCCTGGCTCCACTGTGTCGTCAATGCCATGGCCTTGGCCAGTATCCAGCGTGTCACCATTCCGATACGCCCCGACTGCTCGGCAAAAGGGATGAACTCTGCAGGAGGAACGAAACCGCGCTCGGGATGTCGCCAGCGCACAAGTGCCTCGGCACTGCTGATCATTCCAGTCAGTACATTGACCTTGGGCTGCAAAAACATGACCAGCTCATCCTGCTCGACTGCACGCTTGAGGTCAGACAAAAGACTCAAGTGGGAAAGCTTAGTTTGCTCAAAGCCGGCGCTGTAGCAAACAATGCCGTGGCGCTCGCGCTTGGCAACCGAAAGCGCAATTTCGGCATTACGCATGAGCTCCGGCATGCTTGCACCATGCTCGGGATAAAGCGCAACACCCAAGGATAAAGACACATCCACCGGATTTCCCTCAACCTCGAACGGCAGGGAAAATGCCTGCTCGATACGGCGATGAAAATCAGCAATATTCAGGACCTCTTTCGTGTGCAGCAAGGCCATGAACTGGTTGCCGCCGGGCCGTGAAACCGCGTCTGCTTCACGCATCAAGTCCTTGAGCCTGTCCCCAACCAGCCTGATCACCTGATCACCAATACTGTAGCCCAGCGCGTCATTGATGCCCTGAAAGCGCTCAATGTCCATGCTTACCAGCGCCAGTGCACGCTGCTCTCGCTGGGCAAGCGCAATCGCCTGTTCGCCAAGCAGGGCAATCATCTGGCGATTGGGCAACTGCGTGAGCGCATCGTAGTAGGCACGATGCATGATTTCACGTTCACGCTCGGCAATCGCAATGCTCATGGCATTGACACTGGTCGCCAGTTGTCCGATCTCGTCTTTTCCGGTTACCGGCAAAGGCTGATCATATTGTCCCCGGGAAATTTCCTCGGCTTTTCTCGTGAGTTGCACCAGCGGTCGTGACAGCACCCGTGCCAACCAGCGTGAACCTGCCATGGCAACAATGAAGCTCAGCAACAGAAGCGCAACCAACAGCAGGCGCAAATTCTCATAAGGCTTCATGGCAATTTCGGAAGACTGTTGCTGCACCGCAACAACACGGGAACCATCCACTGTCATCATTGGCAGAACGCGTAGCTGATAAAGCTCACCATCAAGATTGATGGAGTTTCTTCCCGGCTCCGTACTGGCTGCCAGCCGGGCCACCGCATCAACACCATAGAGACTCCGATTAAGGCTGGTGGCATACAGATGCCAGCCATCCTTGTCCTGCGCCAGCAAGGACACATCCAGCGACACCAGATCAGCAATCTTTCGCATGGATGAGTCATCAAGCTCGAAACCCAGCACCACCCAGCCGATGGTGAGCGGCGCCTTGACCGGCACCACAATAAGCTCAAGCGGCTTTTTATCAATAAAGGCAAGGCCGCCGGTGTCGCCCTTCTGCTGGGCGCGCTGCACCAGCGTAGAGAAAACGGTACCAGCACTCCGGGGCTCTCCAGGTGCGGTACTGGCAATGACATGACCGTTCAAATCAAGTGCAACAGCAAGAGTGGCATTTATGCGCAAGGACTGATTGAGCAGAGCAGAACTTATGGTTTCAGCATCATTCGAGGACAGGGCATCACGGAAGCCGAAGTCCGCAGCCAGCAACTGTGCCGCCTGATGCAGGGTATCTTGTTGCTGGCTGATCACTTGGGAAAAAACACGCTGGCCAACCACCAGGTTGTCGTCTGCACGTTGCGCCGCAAAGTTGTAACTTGCCGTGCTCACCAGTGTAATGGCAAGCAGCAGGAAAATCCCCAGCAAGCCGGTCGTAAACAAGAACAGCTTGCCCCCTACCGGAATATCCCGTAGCCACGCCTGCCAACGTTGCATCCATATCCCCTTTCAGTGAGCAGTGGATGGCTTGAGATCAAGTCTGAGCTGCACGCTCGCAGCATCAGGGCCAACACGCACTTTCTGCACCTGCTCCGGGCCTGACTGCTCCGGATGCCAGACATGCATCTCGTATTCACCCGAAGCCACATTAGCCAGAACGAGGTTGCCGCCAGAATCCGACTTGCCATAGTACGGCGCGTCGGTAACCACCACATACGCAATCATCCAGTCATGGATATTGCAGCCGAGAACAACCAGTCCAGGTTTATCAAACACCACAGGAGCAGGCGGGTCGCCCGCATACAGCTTGATATCGAATTTTTTTGCCGGCGAAAATGAATACACGTGATGCCGAATATTGTCACGATTGGGTAACCAGACCTTGCTGCCGGTTGCAATCACTGTCACTCGCGGAGAAAATTCTTTGTTGATCTGCTCTATCGTGGCTTTACCAATGCTTGCCGGGGCAGCGGCATGCCCTACCGGAATGAGCGTGACAACGGCATCGGCCTGTCCCTTTCCCTGAGCACTCTGGATCAGCACGCTCACCGCAGCAGCCCGCACACTCGCCGGCAAGGAAACCGCAAGAAAAGCTGCAAGCAAAACCACTCTCTTTGTACCCGACAGCAACACCATCATTTTATTCCTGCGGCTTTATCAGCGCGTCACAATATGGCTTTTCATGGGAGCCAGCAGCGCCAGCAGTTCATTCTTGGCTCGTTGATCAATACCCTGACGATCACAAATGGCACGCAGATGCTCGACCATGCCATAAAATTCTGCCTCGGTGATCTCAATGCCTGCGTGGGACTCCTTCATGGAATCGCCTTCGTACTTGCAACCGCCATCGGCCAGCTGACATATCTGCTGTTGCAAGAGCTTCTCCAGGCGCGGCCGGTTGAACTTGGCGAACGAGCGGCGCGTCACGGGGTCGCTTGCCGACGCTTCAATCAACTGATGCACCAGTGTGCTGACTCCCGTTTCTCCGCCAAGGCGCAGATACAGACTTTCTTCCGCCTGCACGGCACCACTGGCAAGCCCGCACAGGCACAACAGCAACGACGGGATGAGTTTGCGATACAAGTGACTTTCAGTAGGATGCAACACCATGGACTCCCTATTCAGGCCCCGGCACGGAAAGCAGCGGCCGGAGAATTATGTCATGCGCTGTGCTGCTTTCCCTGCAAGAAGACCGATTTCCAGCCCGTCTTGTCAATCCTGCAAACTTGTTCTCGCTGCCATTCTCTTTCTTGGCGGACCAGCGGCACATGCCGGCTCTGACTGGTTGCAGCCCGGTCATCGCCTGCCGGTTACCGGTGGCGTCAGCACACTGGAAGGTGCCGCCGGTGGCGGACTTGTCCCATGGGCCATGATTGCCGGTTATGGCACCCGCGATGAAATAGGCGGCAGCCTTTTTTACACCGCCGTTGCCATTGATGACTTCAGTCTGGCCAGTACGGGCGCCGCCCTGGGCTTTTACGACCGCGTCGAACTGTCTTTTGCCGAACAACGCTTTGGTCTCGGCGAAACGGTTCCGGGGGAAGTCATTCATGTCGACACGATCGGACTGAAAGTGAAGATCGCCGGCGATGCCGTCTTTGCATCGAACCACTGGATGCCGCAAGTGGCGGCAGGCCTGCAGTACAAGAAAAACCAGGATGCCGACATCCCCGACTTGCTGGGCGCCAGGGACAGCAGCGGCACCGACCTGTATCTGGCGGCCAGCAAGCTCTGGCTGGCAGGGCCTTTTGGCCGCAGCCTGTTTGCCAATCTGACCCTGCGCGCCACACGCGCCAACCAGCTTGGCATTCTCGGCTTCGGGGGTGACAAGAATGATAACTACCGGCTGATGCCGGAAGCCTCATTGGCGGTGTTATTGCGCGATGATGTGGCCATGGGTGTGGAATACCGGGATAAACCCGACAACCTCTCGGCCTTTCGCGAGCAAAGCTTCAGTGATGTCTTTATCGCCTGGCTGCCAAGCAAACAGGTTTCGTTGACAGCGGCGTATACCGATCTCGGCAATATTGCCAACCAGCCAGACCAAAAGGGCGCTTATCTTTCCGTACAACTCAATCATTGAGCCCACGCAACTCAAAGCGCACTCACACCTCGAATACCGGCAACACTTCTGTCTCTGCACGTGCTGACTCCATCCACTCCTGCAGGGCCGGCAAGGCCAGCACGGCGTCCATGTAGGCACGGGATTCCTCAGAGCACGGCAGGCAATAGCGGTCAAAGCGCAGCACCACCGGCGCATAAAACGCATCCACCAGTGACCAGTCGCCAAACAAACCAGGCCCGCGCGTGCCAAAACGCTGGCGGCACGATGTCCAGATGGCATCAATACGCTTGATGTCTGCTGCAGCCGCCGCATCAAAGGGTGCAGCGGCCGGCGTCCGCCGGCAGTTCATGGAAAGCTGGCTGCGCAACGCCGAAAACCCGCTATGCATCTCTGCCACCAGCGATCTCGCCTCGGCCCTTTCGGCCACCGCCTGTGGCCAGCCATGCACGGGAGAAAAACGTTCCATGACGTACTCGCAAATGGCGAGCGAATCCCACACATGCAGGCTCTCATCCATCAGCAAGGGCACCTTTCCGCTGGGTGAATGCTGCAGGATTTCTGCTTTTGAATGTGGTGTATAGAGAGCGATGCGCTGCGTTTCAAAGGCAATGCCGTTAAGGCGCAGAAACAGCCAGGGACGCAGTGACCAGCTGGAATAATTGCGATTGCCGATAAGCAGTTTCAGCATGACCCCTCCCCTTGTTCTTGCAATCCGGATTTACCTTGCCTGCTCCAGATCCCGGTCCCGCACACCCAGCAGATAGAGAATGCCATCAAGACCCAGGGTGGAAATGGCTTGTTTGGCATTCTGCTTCACCAGCGGCTTGGCGCGAAAAGCGATGCCGAGCCCGGCAATTCCCAGCATGGGCAGATCATTGGCACCATCACCCACGGCAATCACCTGCTCCAGATTCACGCCTTCCTTGTGTGCGATTTCGCGCAAGAGCTCGGCCTTGCGCGCTCCGTCCACCACGCGGCCGATGACATTGCCGGTCACCTTGCCGCCCACGATTTCCAGTTCATTGGCATGCACGTAGTCGATGCCGAGGCGCTGCTGAAGATAATGGCCGAAATACGTAAATCCGCCTGAGAGAATCGCTGTCTTGTAACCCAGGGCTTTCAAGGTGCGGATCAGTTGTTCCGCACCCTCTGTCAGCTTGAGGTTCGCGGCAATCACAGACAATACCGACTCATCAAGACCTTTCAGCAAGGCCACACGCGCCTTGAAGCTCTCCGTGAAATCGAGCTCGCCATTCATGGCGCGCTCGGTAATCGCGGAGACCTGGTCGCCCACGCCCGCCGCTTTCGCCAGCTCATCAATCACTTCGTGCTCGATCAGCGTGGAGTCCATGTCGAAGCAGACCACGCGCCGGTTACGGCGGTAGGCATTGTCTTTCTGAAAAGCGATATCCACATTCAGTTCATTGGCCAGACGCAGGAACTCGGCACGCATGCCCTGAATATCGCGTGGTTCACCGCGCACGGAAAACTCCACGCAAGCCTTGCGCTCGGCAGCAACGCCATTTTCATTGTCCAGCGGGACGCGCCCGGACAAGCGCTGCAAACCATCAATGTTCAAACCGTTGTCGGCCACCAGCGCCGACACCGTGGCAATATGTTCAGCCGTGATTTTGCGGGCAAGCAGGGTCACGATGTAACGCGCCTTGCCTTGCCCCGCCACCCAGTGCTGGTAACTCTCGGGGGTGATGGGCGTGAAGCGTGCGGTCAGGCCGATGTCATGAGCGGCAAACAGCACCGCCTTCATGAGCAGGGCAGACTCCTGCTCGGACGGTGTCTCGATCAGCATGCCGAGGGAAAGGTGATCGTGTATCACCGCCTGGCTGATATCGAGAATATTGACCGCATGATCGGCAAGAATGCGGGTAAGACGGGCACTGATGCCGGCACGATCCGGACCGGCCACAGTGATGAGAATGATTTCACGCATACAAGGGCCTCTGGCGATAGCGCGATTGTATCCGATTGCAGGCCCGGCGCTGAATCCTGTCGATAACGTCATTCCTGGCCGGAACAATTACGGATGAATTGTTCCGGAGCCAGAGCAAGCCCCGCTATAATCGCCCGACTTTGATATGGGCCGACAGCATGAACAAGGGAACCGGGCGTTGGGCGGCACTGCTGGCAGCCAGCTTTGTGGTGCATACCGTGCTCACGGTGAACAGCAGCGAAACCGCCGTCTGGAACGAGCAGGGCCGTCAGGGCAGTCTGCTTGCACAGCAACTGGCCGATGCCGCCGCTCCCCTCGCACTGGCACGCGACATGGTCAGCCTCAGCGTGCTCACGAGCCGCTACGAGAACCGGCCCGGCGTCACGGGTGTACGCCTCTACAATGCCCGCCAGGAACTGATTGCCGAAACCGGCAACAGCAGCAACCGTGGCCGCTTGTTCACGGCGAACGTGCAGTTGCAGCAGCAGGCACTGGGGCAGGTTGAGCTGCGTCTGGCCAGCCCCACCACCGGTGACATCAGCCGGCTCAGCCTCGGCAATATCGGCCTCTCTTTCCTCCTGCATGCGCTGATTTTCATGGCCGGGCTTTTCCTTGGTGCACGTGCCACAGACACACAACGTGGTGCCAGCCGTGCGCCAGCCAGTACGCCATCACAGGCCCTGGCCGCCGCAACGCCTCCAGCGACCACCGCATTGCCGTCCAACTCCATCACTCTGCTGCACATTGCACTGGATGACCCCAACGGCTTGCTGACACGCGTCAGCGTGAGCATGGCAGACGAACTGTTGTCACTGTTCGACCAGTTTATTGATCGTGCTGCACGCCTCTATGGCGGCGAAGTGACCGCGCCGTTCAGCCCTGATGGCGTACTGCTGCGCTTTCACCAGAGCGATGCGCTGGAGCGCGAGTTTCAGGCACTGGCCGCAGGACAGCTGTTTCTGCAGCTAGTGGAAGACTCCATGGAGGAGCGCCGCAATCACGGTCGCCTTTGCCTCTCCTGCAAGGCCGGACTGCTGCACGACAGTGATCGCAGTGTCGAAGCGGCAGCCGTGGCGGCACTGCTCTCGCATACCGCCCCCTCAAGCCGCCTGCTGAGCAATCTGCCGCAGAGCGCAGTGGCAACACGCTGCCATCTCGGCACCAGTTATCGTCTGGCCCTGAGTGCGGATGTTTCCCTGCATGTCGCACTGGTGGAAGGCTTTGCGCCGGAATACCAGCAGCTCATTCATAACCAGTGCCAGCACATTCTCGGGCCAACCGAAGCCGCCTGATTTTCGGCAGAACCCCACGGAAAAATCCCCCCGAGAACAGGCACATGAAAAAGCCGGCGCACCCCAAGGGTAAGCCGGCTTTTTCATGCAGCATGCCACCCTCATCACTCCGCGATGTGCATGCCATCCACCTTCTGATAACCGCGTGGCAGCTTGGCGCCGCGACGGCCCCGCTCACCCCGGTACACGTCCAGCTCGCTCCAGCGCAAGGTGACATGACGACTTCCCGACTGCACGGCAAGCTTCTGGCCTTCTGAAACCACCAGAATGGCGAGCACGGTTTCGTTTTCATCCAGCGCAATATTCATCAGCTTGTTGCCCTTGCCCTTGGCAAGCTGAGGCAGATCCTTCACCGGAAACACCAGCAGGCGCCCTTCCGTACTCAGCACGGCCAGCACATCCTGATCGGGAGACTGCACCAGTGCCGGGGGAATCAGCACGGCACCGTCCGGCACATTGAGAATGGCCTTGCCGTTCTTGTTACCCGCCTCAAGATCACCCAGCGTGGCCACAAATCCGTAGCCCGCCGAACTGGCCAGCACCACCTGCTGCTTGTTGTCACCCATGACCAGGCCACGGAAGCTGGCGCCGGGTGGCGGGCTCAGCTTTCCGGTCAGTGGTTCGCCCTGGCCACGCGCGGATGGCAACCCGCTGGCCAGCATGGAATAACTGCGGCCACTGGAGTCGAGGAAGTGCGCGAACTGGTTGCTACGGCCTTCGGCCTTGACCAGGAAACCGTCACCGGCTTTATAAGACAACGTGCCAGCATCAACGTCGTGGCCCTTGGCCTGACGTACCCAGCCTTTCTCCGAGAGCACCACGGTTACAGGCTCGCTCGGGGTGAGCTCGGATTCGGACAGTGCTTGTGCTTCCTTGCGCATGACTATCGGTGAACGCCTGTCATCACCGTATTTTTCCATGTCAGCGGTGAATTCACGCACCAGCAGTTTTTTCATCTCGGCATGGGAACCCAGGATTTTTTCCAGCCCCTTGCGCTCCTCTTCAAGATCAGACTGTTCACCACGAATCTTCATCTCTTCGAGTTTGGCGAGATGACGCAGCTTCAACTCAAGGATGGCTTCTGCCTGTACATCGGAGAGGCCGAAGCGCTCCATCAGCACCGGTTTGGGCTTGTCTTCTTCACGAATGATGCGGATGACTTCATCGATGTTGAGAAAGGCAATCAGCAAACCGTCCAGCAAGTGCAGCCTGTCGACCACCTTGTCCAGACGGTGCTGCAAACGCCGGCGCACGGTGAGCAGGCGAAACTCCAGCCACTCGGTCAGCATGTCCATCAGGCCCTTGACCTGCGGCCTGCCGTCCAGACCAATGACGTTCATGTTGACGCGGTAACTGGTTTCCAGATCTGTCGTCGCAAACAGGTGATTCATCAACTGCTCGACATCCACGCGGTTGGAGCGGGGCACAATCACCAGGCGCGTGGGATTTTCGTGATCGGACTCGTCACGCAAATCCGCCACCAGTGGCAGCTTTTTGGCCTGCATCTGCTCGGCAATCTGTGTCAGGACCTTGGCACCCGAAACCTGATAAGGCAGCGCCGTGATGACGATGTCGCCATCTTCCATTTCGTAGACAGCACGTACGCGATAGGAACCACGGCCGCTGGCGTAAATGTTTACCAGCTCGTTGCGCGGCGTGATGATCTCGGCATGTGTGGGCAAATCCGGGCCCGGCACAATTTCGCAAAGCTCATCCAGAGAAATGCCGGGGTCCTGCAACAAGGCAATACAGGCTTTGGCGATTTCACGCAGATTATGTGGCGGCACATCCGTTGCCATACCGACAGCAATACCGGTCGTGCCATTCAGCAGGAGATTGGGCAGGCGTGCCGGCAATACTTTCGGCTCGTCCAGCGTGCCGTCAAAATTGGGCTGCCAGTCAACCGTGCCCTGATCCAGCTCGCCGAGCAAAACATCGGCGTAAGCCGAGAGGCGTGATTCGGTATAACGCATCGCGGCAAAGGACTTGGGGTCATCGGGCGAACCCCAGTTACCCTGCCCATCCACCACCGGATGGCGATAACTGAAAGGCTGCGCCATCAGGACCATGGCTTCATAACAGGCCGAATCGCCGTGCGGATGGAACTTGCCGAGCACATCACCGACGGTACGAGCCGATTTTTTGTACTTGGCCGAATTTTTCAGGCCGAGCTCGCTCATGGCATAGACAATACGACGCTGCACCGGCTTGAGACCGTCACCGATATGCGGCAAGGCGCGGTCCAGAATCACGTACATGGAGTAATTAAGATAAGCCTGCTCGGTGAAAGCAGACATTTGCCGACGTTCGCTGTCGTCAAAATCCAGATTGAGAGAGTCAGTCATTATTCATTTCCGGGAATTCCTGTGGGTCAAAAGGTTTACTCGACTTCGGCGAGATTGCCTTTTTCTTCCAGCCAGCTTTTGCGGTCACCGGCACGCTTCTTGGCCAGCAACATGTCCATCATCTCGGTAGTCGCCTCAAAATCATCCAGCGCCAGTTTGACGAGGCGGCGGGTATCCGGTGCCATGGTGGTTTCGCGCAACTGCAGCGGGTTCATTTCACCCAGGCCCTTGAAGCGCTGCACATTGGGCTTGCCGCGTTTGTGCTCGGCCTCAAGACGATCGAGAATGCCACGCTTTTCATCTTCATCCAGCGCATAGAAAACTTCCTTGCCGAGATCAATACGGTAAAGCGGCGGCATGGCAACAAAAATATGGCCCTGCTCCACCAGCGGACGGAAATGTTTCACGAAGAGCGCACACAGCAGAGTTGCAATGTGCAAGCCGTCGGAGTCGGCGTCGGCAAGAATGCAGATCTTGCCGTAACGCAGGCCGGACAGATCTTCCGAGGCAGGATCAACACCCATCGCCACCGCAATATCATGAACTTCCTGCGACGCCAGGATTTCACCGGACGCCACTTCCCAGGTATTGAGGATTTTCCCGCGCAGTGGCATGACCGCCTGAAACTGGCGATCACGCGCCTGCTTGGCAGAACCACCGGCGGAATCACCCTCCACCAGAAACAGTTCTGAACGCGTAATGTCAGAGAGTGAGCAATCCGCCAGCTTGCCCGGCAAGGCCGGCCCCGACGTGATTTTCTTGCGCGCCACCTGCTTGCTCTGGCGTAAGCGTTTCTGAGCATTGTTGATGGCCAGTTCCGCAAGCTTTTCGGCCACATCCGTATGCTGGTTCAGGTACAGCGAAAAAGCATCCTTCACCACGCCCGACACAAAACTGGCTGACTCGCGCGAGGACAAGCGCTCCTTGGTCTGACCGGAGAATTGCGGGTCCTGCATTTTCAGGGAAATCACAAAGGTGCAGCGATCCCAGACGTCTTCCGGTGACAGCTTGACCCCACGCGGCAGCAGACTGCGGAACTCGCAGAACTCGCGCAGTGCTTCCAGCAAACCGGTACGCAAACCATTCACATGCGTACCGCCCTGCGCGGTAGGAATGAGGTTGACGTAAGACTCTTGCACCAGCTCGCCACCGTCCGGCAGCCATTGCAGCGCCCAGTCCACCGCCTCTTTTTGTGCGGAAAAAGCACCCACAAAAGGCTCATCCGGCAGCGTGACAAATTCACGCGTGGACTCCTTGAGATAGTCGGTCAGCCCATCTTCGTAATACCAGGTAGAACTCTCGCCGGTGCTGTGATCCGTAAAGATCATGGTCAGCTTGGGGCAGAGTACAGCCTTGGCCTTGAGGATGTGCTTGAGGCGCGATACGGAGAATTTCGGGCTGTCAAAATACTTTCCATCTGCCCAGAATTTTACCGTGGTCCCTGTCTGTTTTTTGGGAGCAGTGTCAATGACAGTGAGAGCAGTCGCTGCATCGCCATCACGGAATTCCTGCTGATACACATTGCCGTCACGGCGCACCGTGACAACCAGATGCTTTGACAGTGCATTGACCACGGAAATGCCGACGCCGTGCAGGCCGCCGGAAAACTGGTAATTCTTGTTGGAAAATTTACCCCCGGCGTGCAGCCGCGTCAGGATCAGTTCAACACCGGAAACCTTGTGCTCGGGATGAATGTCTACCGGCATACCGCGGCCGTCGTCCGTCACCGACAGGGAACCATCGGCATAAAGATTCACCTCGATACGCGAGGCATGGCCAGCGAGTGCTTCATCGACCGAGTTATCGATGACTTCCTGTGCCAGATGATTGGGGCGCGATGTGTCGGTGTACATGCCCGGGCGCTTTTTCACCGGGTCCAGACCCGAGAGCACCTCAATGGCTTCTGCGTTATAGCTGTTCGTTGCCATCATTTGTCACTTGAATAATTGTCCAGGGTTTTTATTCGCGTATTGCCCAAGCCTTCACTTGAACAGGAATTCGTTGATCGCCGGCAGCTTTCGCGCGAAGCCTTCATAGCTGTGCGAACCGCCCGGTGTGATGTCGACTGAGCAGCCCTGGTAGAACTGCTCGGCCTGCCGGTAATCCAGGGTTTCATCGCCGGTCTCCAGCAATACCCACAGCCGCTCCGGATGCACGGGAAGCACCTCGATCCGCTCCAGCAGACTGAAATGCTCAGGCCTGACTTCCGCCACCACACCGCTGTGGTAGTTGCGCTGCTGCCCAACGTAATCCTGGAGCAGGGCATGCGGGTGCACCGCAGGGTTGATCAATACCGCCCGCAGGCCGTGGCGTGCGGCAAGGATATTCGCATAAAAGCCGCCAAGCGAGCTGCCAATCAGGCCGGGAGAGGTCGTGCAGGCCTGCAGCACCGACTCCAGAATGGCCAATGCCGCCTCGGGATCAACCGGCAATGCTGGCGCATGCACACGAAGATCGGTCCGCCCTGCTGCCCAGGCCAGCATTTGCTGTGCCTTGGTTGACTGCGGGGAACTCAAAAAGCCGTGGATATAAAGAAGATCGTGCATGAATGTGAACGGACAGCCTGGATGGAGACACTCGGAAAACCGGCCTTGAAACAAAAAATGCGCTGGCGCGCATTTTTCTCTCTATCCCGCCCTGCCGACGACAGCAGCGGGACTGATGAACTCAATAGCCTTTGACAGAAAAATCGACTTCGAACTTCACCCCTTCAACACGCGACACCGCGGTATCAATGCGTCCGTCCGGGTGAAGATCAAACCAGCGGTAGCCTGGCGCCACATCATCCACCGCAAAATCGTCGCTTTTCGGCTTGAACTGCACACAGGTCGACGGCACCGACAGCAAGCGCACGCCACGGCGCATCTGGTCCGACTCCTGATGCACATGTCCCCATATCAGGGCGCGCACATGCTCGAAGTCATCCATGACCGCCCAGAATTCCGCTGCATTCCTCACCACCTGCGTATCCAGCCAGGCGCAGTCCATGGGTACGGGATGATGATGCAGACAGACCATGGTGTGATGGCCACGCGTCTTTTCCAGCGCTGCCCGCAAAAATGCCAGCTCGGAAGACTGAAAGCTGCCCGGCACTTCATGCTCGACACTGGAATTGAGCATGATGATGCGCCATGGCCCCTGCTCGATCAGGCAGGGGCTGAGATGGCTGTGCCCGCCCAAGGTATTCACGATGGGATCCGTCAGGTCATGATTACCCTGCAGCCAGTAGCTGGGCGCCTTGAAGCGCTCAAGATGCTGCCTGAAACGGCGATAAGCCACCTGAGTGCCATCCTGTGCAAGATCGCCGGTGGCCAGCACGACATCGATATGGGGGTTCTCGCGGGCAACACGATCAAGGACGAGCTGCAAGCTGTCCTCAGTGTTGAGCCCCAATAGGCGGCCATCCGTACTGGCGAAAAGGTGACTGTCAGAAATCTGGACCACTCGCTGTGGTCTCTGTGTGTGCTGCGTCAAGGTACCATCCCTAGAACTGGTCTTCAGCACGAATGTAACGCAAAGAGCCGGGTTTTTTCCAGAATCCGTTCACATCGTTGAGCTGGCAGGGTCCCGCAGTCCGACGGGCAGCAGCCAATCGGCATAACCTTCGCGCAAACAGTGATCAAGACACTCGGCCAGAAACTCGTTGACCTGGGTCTTCTCGTCACGGCTGTGCATGGCGGCATTCGGATAACGGTTGCGTGCCGGAATCCGGCGCGAGGCCTGAAAGCGCAGCACCTCGGCCAGTTCGGCGTCGTGGTAGATACGGACCTCCATGTCCAGGCGCGGACACCAGGGCAGCCGTGTCGTGGTCTGCCGAAGTAGCAAGGTGTCCGTATAAGGGGAGCGCTCCAGCACCTCGATCTCCATCAAGGCCGGCTCATGCTCCGCCTGTTCCCAGCAGAAGCGGTAGTGGTCATGGCTGAGGCCCGGCAGCAAGCGCCGCAAACGCCCGTAGTTAAGCGCACACACTGTCTGCAAGTGCCGCAGGTCGACGGTATAGCGAGTACTGCGGGACAGGAGGTTCATGCATGTTTTTTCCAGCGCGCCAACAAACGGGGTTTGTTCAGAGCCAGCCACTGCAACGCCAGAATACAGGGGGCATTATTGATGCGCCCGCTCTGTAATGCGGCCAGAGCCTGATTCACGCTCATGACATTAACACGGATGTCCTCGCCTTCCTCGGCCAGACCGTGAATCCCTCCCGCCTTTGCCAGATCAGCGCAACCGACATAAAGCGTAAAGCTTTCATCCGAACCACCGGGGCTGGGCAGTACGTCCATGACTTTTTCCAGCACCGTCACGGTCACACCGGTCTCCTCAAGACATTCGCGGCGTGCCACCTCCTCCAGTGACTCCCCGGGCTCCACCAGGCCGGCAACAATTTCCATCTGCCAGGGGTGCTCATTGTCGAGTGCTCCCACCCGGAACTGCTCGATCAGCAGGACACAATCCGCATCGGCATCATAAAGCAGCACTCCTACTGCGGGCCGCCTCACAAACATTTCGCGCGTAATCAGGGGCCCCATGCCGCCTGCAAACTGGCGATGACGCAAATGCAGTTTGTCCACGCGATAGAATCCGTGGAAAAGCACTTCGCGCTTTTCCAGAATGACATCGTCTTTTGTGAAAGCGCTAGCGGACATTACCCACCCACTGCCGTTTGGCATCCAGGCCGGCCGCACTGAAACCGTTCCAGATCATGTCTTCGTACACCATTACCGGAACACCGGACAAACCAAGCGTATCGTACTGCCGCTTTGCTTCGGCATCATGTTCAATATCGAGATCACGGTAAGCCATGCCATGATCCGTAAAATATTGGCGTGCCGCAGCGCAATAACCACACCAGTCTGTGCCATACAGAATCGGCAGCCGCGCTTCACCGGCACGATAAGCCCCCATCTGCTCCAGTCGCACCTTGTTGCGGGGCCGCTCCACATACCACTGCGCAAGAAAATCGGGATCGAAACCCTGCATTTGGCGTCCGCCATCAATAATCAGCGGCAGACCTCCGCCTGCATCCTCCAGCTCCGCTTTTGCCGCCTCGTCTTCATTGACGTTAAGCACAGAGACCTGCAAGCCGGCATCCTGAAGCAAATCCACTGCTGCCTCACAGGGACTGCAACCATTTGCCGTATAAACCTTTATAGCCGACGAACTCGTCGCTGCTTGCGGAGCAATGCCCGACGCGGCGGCCTGCCTGTGCCACCAGCGCGTAACTCCAGGCTTGTGCTGCCAGCCATATACAACCCCCAATACCAGCAGCACCAAAAATATACGGCCGTACATTCAAACCTCGTGATAAACCTGCGCGCCCGCCTCACGGAAACGCACTGCCTGCTCCTCCATACCGGCATCAACTGCCTGCTGCGCTTCCACACCTTTCTGCGCCGCGTACTCGCGTACTTCCTGGGTGATTTTCATGGAGCAAAATTTGGGACCGCACATGGAGCAGAAATGCGCCAGCTTGTGCGCATCCTTGGGCATGGTTTCATCGTGAAACTCACGCGCCGTGTCAGGATCAAGCGCGAGATTGAACTGGTCTTCCCAGCGAAAATCAAAACGGGCCTTTGACAGGGCATTGTCGCGAATCTGCGCACCGGGATGTCCCTTGGCCAGATCAGCCGCATGCGCCGCAATCTTGTAAGTGATGATGCCGTCTTTCACATCCTTCTTGTTGGGCAGACCAAGATGCTCCTTGGGCGTGACATAACAGAGCATGGCGCAACCGAACCAGCCGATCATGGCAGCGCCAATGCCGGAAGTGATGTGGTCATAACCCGGTGCAATATCCGTGGTCAGGGGGCCAAGCGTGTAAAACGGCGCTTCGTCACAGCATTCCAGCTGCTTTTCCATGTTTTCCTTGATGAGATGCATGGGCACATGACCGGGGCCTTC
>Ga0073914_10000040_pt1 | contig 20483 bp, 19 predicted proteins | sample GWRWT4_30Apr14_FD_71481 | JGI IMG/M metagenome (GOLD analysis project Ga0073914, IMG submission 71481) | Sand microcosm microbial communities from a hyporheic zone in Columbia River, Washington, USA - GW-RW T4_30-Apr-14 | ecosystem: Engineered > Artificial ecosystem > Sand microcosm >... | reverse complement strand
AAGGCGTGGGCGCGCTGCGTGGCTGGTTCGAGATGAAGGACGGTCAGCCGCAGGCCGCGACCGTCGACGTGGCGCTGCGCTCGGTGGCACTGCGGCTGGCGCAGACGGTCGACGCGCTGGCCTTCGAGCAGGTCGAAGGCCGGGTCATCGCGCAGCGCAACGCCGAGGGCGGGGTGCTCGAGGTACAGCGCCTGAGCTTTCTCACCGGCGACGGCGTGCGCTGGCCGCAGGGCGACATGAAACTGGCGTGGCGCCAGCGCGAAGGCGAGGCTGCCAGCGGCGGCGAGTTCAGCGCGCAGCGCCTGGACGTCGGCCAGATGGCGCAGGTGGCTTCGCGCATCCCGCTCGGCGAGGCCTTGCGGCGCCTGCTCGACGAACTGCAGCCGCAGGGCGTGATCACCGAGCTGGCGGCCACATGGGAAGGCCCGCTCGACGCCCCCGAGCACTACCGCGTCAAGGGTGTGCTGAGCGGCCTGTCGCTCGCCTCCAAACCCTCGACTGACGCCAAGGGCGTGGGCCGGCCCGGCCTGCGCAACGCCACGCTGCAGCTCAGTGCCACCGAGCTCGGCGGCGAAGCGCGCATCGGCATGAAAGGCGGTGTGCTCGAACTGCCGGGTGTGTTCGACGACCCGCTGCTGCCGCTCGACCAGTTCAATGCCCAGCTGGCGTGGAAGGTCGAGCCGGCGAAAGCGGGCGCGGCGAACCCGGCGCCGCAGGTCAGCGTGACCGTGAAGGACGTGCGCTTTTCCAACGCCGATGCACAAGGTGAACTGAGCGGCTCCTGGCGCACCGGCCCCGGCACCGGGCTGGCGCGCGGCGGGCGTTACCCGGGCAAGCTCGAACTCGACGGGCGGCTGACGAACGGCGTGGTGACGCGCGCCTGGCGCTACCTGCCGCTCGACATCTCGAAGGCGACGCGCGGCTACATCGAGCACGCCATACAAGGCGGCAAGCTCGCCAGCGCGAGCTTTCGGGTCAAGGGCGACCTGGCGGACTTTCCCTTCTACAACGCGCGCTCGAACGAGGACGGCGAATTCCGCATCGCCGCCAAGGTCGAAGACGCGAGCTTCGCTTACGTGCCGAACGAGCCGGCCTCGGGCGGCACACCGGCCTGGGTGTCGCCGTGGCCGATGCTGACGCGCGCGAACGCCGAGCTGGTCGTCGACCGCGGCACGCTGTCGATCCGCAACGGCCGGGCGCTGATCGGCAAGGTCGAGTGGAGTGGCGTGCAGGGCGCCATCCGCCACCTCGAAGGCGATGGCGTGCTCGGGCTCGAAGCCAGCGCGCACGGGCCGCTGTCGGAGATGCTGCAGTTCGTCAACCACACGCCGGTGGGCGGCTGGATCGGCCACGCGCTCGACACCGGCAGCGGCGCCGGTGTCGCCGACCTGAAGCTCGAGCTGTCGATTCCGCTCGTCGACACGCCGTCCGCGCAGGTGAAGGGCAGCCTGGTGCTGCCCGGCAACGACGTGCGCATCACGCCCGACAGCCCGCTGCTCGCCGGCGCGAAGGGCCGCGTCGCCTTCACCCACAAGGACTTCAGCATTGCCGGCGCGAGCGCGCGCCTGTTCGGCGGCGAGCTCGCCTTCGACGGCGGCCTGCAGCCCGACGGTTCGATCCGTTTCAGCGGCCAGGGCACGGCCAGCGCCGAAGGCCTGCGGCGCGCCACCGACCTCGGCCAGGCCGCGCGCCTGGCCGGCGCCTTGAGCGGGCAGACGGCCTACCGCATGAACCTGGGCTTCGCCCAGGGCCGGCCCGAGCTGCTGGTGACGAGCAACCTCGTCGGCCTGGGCGTCAACCTGCCGGCGCCGCTGAACAAGAGCGCCGAGGCGCCGCTTCTCCTGCGTTACCAGACCGCGCTCGAACCCGGTACCGCGGCGCCGGCGCTGCGCGACAGCCTGCATGTCGAGCTCGGCACGCTGCTGCAGGCGCACTACCTGCGCGACGTGTCGGGCGAGGTGCCGCGGGTGCTGCGTGGCGGCGTCGGCGTGATGGAACCCGCCCCGCAGCCGGCGGCCGGCGTGGCGGCGAACGTGAACCTCAAGACGCTCAACACCGACGAGTGGGACGCCGCCGCCGAGCGCCTGTTCGGCAACGCCGAGGCGCTTGACGCCGCCGGCGCCGGCGGCTACCGGCCCGACACAGTGGCGCTGCGCGTGCAGGAGCTCAACGTCGGCACGCGCCACCTGACCCGGCTGGTGGCCGGCGTGTCGCTCGACGCCGGGCTGTGGCGCGCCAATCTGGATGCCGATCAACTCAACGGTTATGTCGAGTACCGCCCGCCGGCGCGCACCGGAACAGCCGCGGCCGGGCGGGTGTTCGCGCGGCTGTCGCGCCTGTCGCTGCCCCGCGGCGAGGTCGACCAGGTCGAAAGCCTGCTCGACCAGCAGCCCACGACGCTGCCGGCGCTCGACATCGTGGTCGACGACTTCGAGCTGCGTGGCAAGCGCCTCGGCCGGCTCGAGATCGAGGCGGTGAACCGCTCCAGCGGCCAGGGCCGCGACGTGCTGCGCGACTGGCAGCTTTCGAAGTTCAACATCACCACGCCCGAAGCCCAGCTCGTCGCCACCGGCCACTGGGCCGCGGTGGCGGCCCCGCCGGCGCGTGGCACGCCGGCCCCGCGGCGTGCGGTGATGGACTTCACGCTCGACCTGGCCGACAGCGGCGCCTTGCTCGACCGGCTCGGCACGCCGAAGGCGATCCGCGGTGGCAAGGGCCAATTGAGCGGGCAGGTGTCGTGGTCGGGCTCGCCGTTCTCGCTCGACTACCCGAGCCTGGCGGGGCAGATCAGCGTGGCGATCGACGCCGGCCAGTTCCTCAAGGTCGACCCCGGCGCCACCCGCCTGCTCAGCGTGCTGAGCCTGCAGTCGCTGCCGCGGCGCCTGCTGCTCGACTTCCGCGACGTGTTCCAGGAAGGCTTCGCGTTCGACAACATCGCCGGCGACGTGAAGATCGCGCAAGGCGTGGCCCAGACCAACAACCTGCGCATGCGCGGCGTGCAGGCCGCGGTCTTGATGGAAGGGCGCGCCGACATCGCCCGCGAAACGCAGGACTTGCGCGTCGTCGTGGTGCCCGAGATCAATGCCGGCACCGCCGCGCTCGCTTACGCGGTGATCAACCCCGCCATCGGCCTGGGCGCGTTCCTGGCGCAGGTGCTGTTGCGCAAACCGCTCAGCGAAGCCGGCACGCGCGAGTTCCACGTCAGCGGCCCGTGGGCCGACCCGAAGGTCGAGCCGGTCGCGCGAGCCGCGTCGGCGGCCGCCAGTTCCCCGAAACCCCCGTGAGGTCCGCATGAAAATCGCCGCCGTGCAGATGGTCTCGACGAGCAGCGTCGCGCACAACCTGGAAACCGCGCAACGCCTCGTCGCGCAGGCAGCGGCGGCGGGCGCGCAGCTCGTCGTGCTGCCGGAATACTTCTGCCTGATGGGCCGGCACGACCGTGACAAGCTCGCGGTGGCCGAGGAACCCGGCACCGGCCCGATCCAGCAGATGCTGGCCGCGGCAGCGCGCGAACACGGCGTGTGGCTGATCGGCGGCACCTTGCCGATCCGCAGTGGCAACCCCGACCTCGTGTTCAATAGCAACTGCGTCTACGCGTCCGACGGCACGCTGGCAGCACGCTACGACAAGATCCACCTGTTCCGCTACGACAACGGCCGCGAGCGCTACGACGAAGGCCACGCGATCTGCGCCGGCGGCGAGCCGATGGCGCTGCAGGCCGGCGCGCTGCGTGTCGGCCTGAGCGTGTGTTACGACCTGCGCTTCCCCGAGCTCTACCGCGAGCTGATGCACCCGCCTTGCGACCTGCTCTCGGTGCCCGCCGCGTTCACGCACACCACCGGCCTCGCGCACTGGGAGCTGCTGCTGCGCGCGCGGGCGGTCGAGAACCAGTGTTACGTGATCGCCGCGGCGCAGGGCGGCACGCACGACAACGGCCGGCGCACCTTCGGCCACAGCATGGTGGTCGACCCGTGGGGCAAGGTCGTGGCCGTGCTGGCGGAAGGCGAAGGCGTGGTGCTGGCCGACATCGACAGCGCGCAGACCGCTTCGGTGCGGATGCAACTGCCGGCGCTGGAGCACCGGCGCGGGCTGGTGCGCTGACCGCAAGCGCGAAGTGTGGTCAGTGCGGTGTGGGTTGTGCGCTCAGGGCCGGACCGGCGCCGGTCAGCCGACGCCTTTATTGCACATCGGGCCGATCGGGATCGGACACTCTGCGTTCCATGCCAGTTCATGCATCTTCCACCCGCCCGATGTCTTGACGTACCGTGTCGAGACGAGTCCACCCGAGCGGTACGCGACACCATTGCGCACGCCCGACCTCGCGACGACGCTCAGGCGGTAGGCGCTGTCGCCGTTCAGTTCGGTCGCTTGCGAGAGTTCCAGTTCGAGGTGCTGCGCCTGCTCGCTCGTGCCGAAAGACACTGACCGGAAGTAGTCGCCCGCCAGTCGATCCAGCTCGGTGAGGGTGGCGGAGCGCGACGGCTCACAGCCGTGGCGTGCGGGCATGGCGGTCGGTTTCGTTCCAGCGGCGAATGCGGTGAGGCAGGTCGACTTGAGCGACTGACTGCAGCCCGTACGCGGGCGCGTCGTCGGAGTCCACGCGTCGCCACCAGGCGCGCACGGCGCCTCGAACGCGCAGGCCCGGCAAGCCGAGTCTGGCGAGGGGAATGATGTGGAGCGGCATGGTGTTGTGCGAGCGCAGCCGTGGTGAAGCCGCCCATTGTTTTTGTTTGCCGGCGGGCGGTCTTGTCGAAATGCGACGAGCGGCGTGGCGCAAACATCCAAGCCAACGGCCCGGCCGCCGGCGACAGTGCAGGCCATGAAGAAGCTCCTGAAGATTGCCCTCCGAAGTGCCGCGTGCTTGCTCGTCGTGATCGCGCTGACCGCCGCAGCGCTGCTCGCCAACAGCGAGCGCAAGCTCGACCGCGTTGTCTCGGTCAGCGTGAGACCACTGCCCTTCGCCGAGAACGCCGCCGCCGTCGAGCGCGGCAGGTATTTGTATCTCGCCCGCAGTTGCGCCGAGTGCCACGGTGACGACGGCAGCGGACGCGTGTTCATCGACCACCCGAACGGGCTGCTCGTGCGCGGCGCGAACCTGACGCGCGGCGCCGGCAGCTCGGTGCTGAACTACAACGAGGCCGACTGGGTGCGCACCATCCGGCACGGCGTCAAACCCGACGGCCGCCCGGTGTTCGTGATGCCGAGCGAAGACTACAACCGCTTCACCGACGCCGACCTCGCGGCGCTCGTGGGCTACGTGCGTTCGCTGCCGGCGCATGACGCGCCGGGCGCGCTGATCCGCCTGCCACTCATCGCCAAGCTGGCGCACGGCGCGGGTGTGCTCAAAGACGCCGCCGAGAAGATCGACCACTCCCGCGCACCTTCACGGCCGGTGACCGAGGGCGTGAGCGTCGAGCACGGTCGCTACGTGGCGCAGGCCTGCCTGGGCTGCCACGGCGCGCAACTCAGAGGCGGGCGCATTCCCGGCGCGCCGCCCGACTGGCCGCCGGCCGCCGACTTGACAGGCGCCGAGAGCGCGCTGCTGCGTTACCCAGGCGTCGAGCCCTTCAAGACCTTGCTGCGCACCGGCGTGCGGCCCGACGGCAGCCAGGCCAACAGCGCCATGCCGCGCAACAAACACCTGAACGACACCGACCTCGAGGCCTTGTACACATTCCTCAGGTCGGGTGCCGCCATCGACGCGAGCCCTTGATTTTCACCATGAAAGCAAACCCATGAACACCATCGAACTCGTCAGCCACGAGTTGTGCCCCTTCGTGCAACGCGCGGTGATCGCGCTCACCGAAAAAGGTGTGCCATTCACGCGCACCAGCATCGACCTGGACGACCGCCCGCAGTGGTTCAAGGACATCTCGCCACTCGGCAAGGTGCCGCTGCTGCGGGTGCAAGGCGAAGTGATCTTTGAATCGGCAGTGATCCTCGAATACCTCGAAGAAACGCACACGCCGGCGCTGCACCCGGCCGACCCGATCGCACGTGCCAAACACCGCGCCTGGATCGAGTACAGCTCGGGCCTGCTGATGGACAACTACGCCTTCCTGCTGGCCCCGGACGCTGCTTCGATGCTGGCCCAGCGCGACGTGATTCGCGCCAAGATCGAGCGGCTCGAACCCGTGCTGGCAGCCGGGCCGTACTTCGCAGGCCCGGCGTTCCTGCTCGTCGACGCGGCCTTCGCGCCGTTCTTCGGCTACTGGGATGTGTTCGAGCGCGCCGGCGACTTCAAGGTGTTCGAACGGGCACCGAAGGTGCGTGCCTGGCGCCGCGCGCTGGCGCAAAGAGCGTCGGTACGGGCCGCATTCGGCGCCCAATTCGAAGCATTGGCGCGGGGTGCCATGCGCAAGCGCACGAGCCACCTGCTGACGCTGCTCGCGCCGCACGTCTGACGCCACGGACCGGCCGGGTTAGTGATCGGCGTCACGCGCCGGTTCGCCCGAGGTCGCAACCGTTCAAGACCTGGGCGCGACCCATCGCGAACATCCACCGCTGCCGCTGCCGCTGCCTCGTTCGAGGCGCGGGCCACAGTCAGCGGAGAAAGGCGATGTCGAAGCGACGGGCGAAGACCATGGCCAGGAACATGCTGGCGCTTGCAATGGCCGCGTGCGGGGGTGGCTCCGGCGGTGACGCGGTGAGCGTTGCGCCACCACCTGCTCCTGCTCCTGCACCCGTTCCGGCCACCTTGCGCAACCTGACGGCCGAGGCCGGCTTCGGTGACACGATCGCCGCGCGCGACCCGAGCGTGCGCTGGGGCGGCAGCAAGGCGATCGTCAGCCTGGTCCTCGGCACATCGACCAACGCACGCTGGCAGGTCTACGAAGTCAGCGGCCTGGGCCGCTCGGAGAAGGTGGTCTTCAAGCGCCTGAACCAACCCGACGCCTTCAACCACATCGGCGCGGTCTACGACAGCCGCGACTGCATCGTGATGGTCAGCGACATGCCATGCCCCGGCCCCGGCGCCGAGCAGCGGCATCTGTACCCGCAGCTCGACGAATATGAGGAGAAGCCAACGCCGAGCGGCCTGTGGCGCCTGGAGCCCGGCTCGGGCGCGCAAGGCGCGGTCACGCTGCTGCACCATGCACCGAGCGGCGAACCCGCCGGCGGCGCTGGCCGAACTGCTCGACCACGACCTGAACCAGTTGCGCCAGCCAGGCGTTGTGCGCACCGGCACGCGAAGCGCCCGCTGACGGGCGAAGGCTTCAGCCCCCGCGGCGCCACGCTGTCGCATTCCTCCAAGACGACGCCGCTGCCGCACGCCATCCTTCGAGCCGATGTCTTTCGGAGAAGGGTGACATGAGCGACGTTCTGGGCGCAGCGTGCTGAGCAACGACATGGCGCTCGACTCGGCATTGGAGCGTGTGGCACAAGGCGACCTGCGCGCCTTTCGCCGCGTGCACGAGTTGACCCACGTGCACCTGCTCTCGGTGGCGCTGCGCATCGTGCGCCAGCGCGAGCTCGCAGAAGACGTGCTGCAGGATGTGTACCTCGCGGTCTGGCACCGCGCCGGCCAATACGACCCGGCCATCGCACGGCCGATGACCTGGCTGATCACGATGGTGCGCCACCGCGCAATCGACCTGCTGCGCGCGCGCCACAAAGGCGGCTGGGCCGAGCCGGGCGCGACGACGCGCGACGCGCACGAGACACAGTGGCCTGACGACTCGGCGCAGCAACTCGAACGTGGGTTCGACGCGGCGCGCATCGGCGCTTACCTGCAGCGCCTGAGCCCGCCGCACCGGCAAAGCCCGGCGCTGGCCTACTTCCACGGCCTGAGCCACTCGCAGGTGGCCGAGCGGCTCGGCGCGCCGATCGGTTCGGTCAAGTCGTGGATACGGCGCGGGCTCGATCAGCTGCGCCAGTGCATCGAGGCCGGCGCCAGGCCTTGAAGCAGCGTGTGCGCTGCCGACGCGAGGCTCAGAACGTGGCCTGGACCGCGTGTCGCAGCCACAGCACCGACTCTTGCCGAAAGCGCTGCTTGTAGGCTGCGATGATGGCGCGCACGTCGGCGGTGTCGGGTGCCGTGTCGGCGTGCACGAGCTCGATCAGGAAGCTGCGTTCGCTGTCGATGCGGCCTTGTGCGTCGCGCCACTGCCCGTGGGCGGCGAGCACGGTCAGGCCATGGGGAAAGCGAGGCGTGACCACATCACGCAGGAACTCGGCCCAGGCCTGCTCGGAGACCTCGGTGCCATCGGGCTGTGCGCGGCCGAAATACAGCCGGTCGAGCATCTGCGCCGACGCCGCCGCGGCGGGCGAAGCAGCACTCGGCGCAACGCCCCACCAGGTGCAGGCACTGCCGGCCACCACCAGCACGAGCGCCCATGCGGTGCGCTGCGGGTTCACGGTGTGAGCAGGCCGTGCAATTCGTGCAGCGTGCGTTTCGGGTGGATACCGGGCGGCAGGTTCGGCACCACGTTCTTGGCGAAGAACTGGTTCGCTTGCGCTTTCGAGTCCCAGACTTCAATGACTCGCCAACCGCCATCGACGGCGAAGGCAGCGTGCAGGATAAAACCGGCCGACTGCCTGACCTGGGGTCCGAGCACGACCAGCATGCGGTCGTAGTTTTCCGGGGTCTGGCCGCTGACCTCGGTGCTGATCAAAACCGGCATGGGCTTGTTCCTTCGGTGTGAGACAAGCGCTGATGTTCCCCTGGCGCGCCGCGCTGGTCTTGTACCTTTGCGGCAGCGCGCTCATTGCGGCGTGCGTTTGGCGCCGGCGGGCGGCCAGACCTTGCTGGCCAGCAGCCCCGCCGCCATCTGCAGCTGCAAGCGCAAGTTCGGCGCGTGGCCCCAGGTGCTCGTCACATCGGTTGTCTGCACTTGCCAGCCGGCGGGGTTGATCGTCTGCGAGCCGGCGCCGATCTCGAAGTCGAAGCCCGAGGGCGTGGCGCCGTAGAACGAGAAGGTGCCGTCGGGGTCGGGGTGCTGGCCCAGGCCCAGGCTCAGCGGCACGCGGCAGTGGCGCGCGCGCTCGAAGGCGCGGTCGATGTCGCTCAGGCGCCCGGCCTGCAGCATGAAGTGGTGCAGGCCGGGCGCAGCGGCAAGTCGAACAACGCCAGCGAATGATGGCGTTCGTTGCAGTGCAGGAACACACCGCGAAAGTTGATCGGGCCGACCTTCGTGGCCAGCCGTTCGGTCACGCCGAAGCCGAGCACGCCGCTGTAGAAAGCTTCCATCGCCGTCATGTCGTGCGCCACCAGCACCGCGTGGCCGAGGCCTTGCGCACCGGTCTCAAAGCCGGCCGGGAAATACGCTGATGCAAACGCCTGCGCCGCCGGCTCGAGGTCGGTGAACAGCTCGACGCGGTTGCCGGCCGGGTCAATGCAGTGGTGCAGTTTTTTGACACGGCGCGCTCGCAGCTGCGCCGCGTCGGCCGCAAGCACCGCCACACCGGCTTGGCGCAAACGCTGCGTCAAGCGCTGAAGCACCGCCTCATCGGCGCATTGCAGGCCAATGGCGGCGAGGTCGTCGGCCGAGCCTTCCTGCACCATCAGGCGCTGGCAGGCCTCGTCGATCTGCCAGCCGAGGCTGCCGTCTTCGTTGCGCAGCGGCGCCGGCAGGCCCAGCACCTGCTGGCAGAAGGCGGCCCAGTGGGCCGGACGGCGCACCTCGAAGACCAGGTAGCCGAGGCGAAGATCAGGGGGCATGGCACACTCCGTAAAATAGCGGTCAAGCTCAATAATATACACACTGTGCAAAAATGGATGATATGGCTAATTCCATGATGCCGTCAATGCCGCCTCTTCCCGCTGCACTGGTCGAGGGCCTGGTGGCGCCGGGCACCGGCTTGCTCAAACGCGGGCGCACCCGTGCGCAACTGGTGCAGGCGGCGATCCGGGTTTTCAGCGCCCGCGGTGTTGCCGCGGCGACGATGCAAGAGATCGCCGCCGTGGCCGGCATGACGACCGGCACCGTCTACAACCATTTCAAGACCAAGGAAGAAGTCGCCAGCGGCGTCGCGGTGCTGCTGGCCGAGTCGCTGTGCCAGCGCATTGCCGCGAGCCAGGCGCTCGTCAAGGAAGGCGCGCAGCGCCTGGCGATCGGCAACCAGCGCTACATCTGGCTTGCGCAAGAAAGCCCGGCCTGGGCGCTGATGATGCTCGACGTGTCGGTGGTGGCGCCCGAACTTTTGCTGACGATCCGCGACTACGCGCTGGCCGACCTGCGCCTGGGCGTACGGCAAAAGAGCTTTCGCGTGCCGAGCGAAGCCGCGGCGATGGACCTGATCAACGGCAGCGTGGCGCAGGCCATGCGCAGTGTCGCGCTCGGCCTGGCGCCGGCTTCGCACGCGCGTGATGTGGCGGTGTGCGTGTTGCGTGGCCTGGGCATGGCGGCCGCTGATGCGAGCGAGGTGGCGCAGCGGCCGCTGCCGCCGTTTCCTGCGCTGGGCGACATGCCTGCGGCACAGGCTGCGCGCAAGGCGGCGCGCCAGCGCTGAGGCGCCTGCTATTGCACCGCGCCGATCGTGCTGAGCGAACTGCGCGGGGTGACGATCAGCCGGCCTTTCTGCGCGGGATCCAGCGTGACGCTGAACGCCGGCTTCAGGCTGCTGGCCAACCGTGCATCGAAAGGACCACCGGCATTGAGCAGCGGGCTCTGTGCCGTCGGCGCAAACGTCGCGGTATCGATCGGCACGCCGTTGGCACTCACCACGTTCGACGCCCCACTCACATGGTGCGCGGCGTTGCCGCCCGGGTACACGTTGGCGTCAGGCAGAGCACGGTGGCCATACGCACCGCCGGACTCGCTGGGCGAGTGATCCTTGTCCCAGCCATCGCTCAACCACATCGGGCCGACGATTTCGAGTTGATCCCAGTAGTTGCGCGTGAACTCGAAGTCGGAGGCGCGGGTCGCGCCGGGCAGCGGTTTGAAGACGATCGCGTTGTTGAAGGCCCGCATGCGCCCGAACTCGGCCTGCACGTTCTGCTGCATCCTGCCCCAGTCGGTGCAATCGCTGCGCGGTGCCGGGCAGGTTTTGTCGTCGGTGTTGAGCGTGATGTAGTGCAGCTCGCTGCCGACGTTCGTGAGGCTCGGGCTGTAGCCATAGAAACCGCCGTCGCCGAAGTCCGACCCGTAGTCGAACAAGCGCACCACGTCCTGGTTGTTGATGTCGGTCTGCACCAGCACGGTGTTGTTGTAGAACCAGAAGACCCCCGGTTGCCGGTCGTGCTGGGTGTTGTCGAAGCCGTAGTGCGTGAGGTTCGTCGGCAGCTTGCGGTCTTTGGCGTTCTTGCCGACGACGTGCAGCAGGTTGCCGTAGACATGGATGCCGGTCTGGTATTTGGCCCAGTCTTCCTGCTGCCGCTTGTCGTAGGCAGCCAGTTCTGCGGCGCCGAGCTTCAGGCAGCCGCTGCCCTGGCAACCCAGGTAGCTGGCGCGCCAACGTGCGTACTGCCACGGGGCGAGCATCGGGATGTGTTCCTGCGCCTCGACGAAGTCGAGCACGCGCGCGCCGTTCTCGAAATAGTTGTAGGCCACCACGAGGCCCGCAGCCCGCGTCTTGAGCTGGTTGCCCGACATCGCGCCCACGCCCGCAGCCTCGCGCGGGGTGCCGAACACGTTGAACTGCACGACGATGTCGGTGCCTTGCAGATAAGCCTGGTGGCGTGACTCGTCGCCGATGATGCCGTTGCCGTGGATGTAATTGCCCTCCAGCAGCAGGTTCCGGATCATGTGGTGCTCGTTGTCGGGCAGACTGCCCGCGAACACGCCGTCGCCACAGTTCTTGATCTCGTTGGCACGCAGGGTGATGTGCTGCGCCTGGCGCATTCGAAAGCACGCCGCGGCGTTGTCGAAGCGAGCGCGCTGGCCTTGCGCGTTGGTGAAAAAGGCGTCGTCGGCCACCACGTTTTCGCGGCCCGGGCCGGTCTTGGTGTCGCCGATGCTCAGGTTCTCTATAACCACGTGTTCGACATGTCGGTCGAAGTCATTGGCGGCGATGACGACCACGCCGTAGGGCTGCAGTGAGTTCGCGACGAACGTCAGTTGGCTCCTGAACGAGGCCGCCGTGCGCGTGAGCGCATCGACCCCGGTGAGCACCGGGCGCTGCTGGCCGTCGGTGCCGCCGAGCACACCGCAGATGCGGATCGGCCGGCCCTCGGCACCGCTGCGAAACAGCACCAGCTTTTCGGCGTAGGCGGTGTCGCGGTAATGAATGCGCACCGTGTCGCCTGGGTTGAGGCTCTCCCAGGCCACGTCGATGATCTTGTCGACACGGTTGACACCAGCCACAGGGCCACCCACGTTGTACTCCTTGCTGCCCGCGCCGCCCTTGTGCGTGCAGTCCACCTGCAAGGTCGGCGGCGGCAGGGTGGGCGGAGCCGGTGCTGGTGCCGGCGCAGGCGCAGGCGATTCCCCTCCACCGTTGTCACCACCGCAGGCCGCCAGAGCCGCAACCATCGAGAACAAGCCCATCCACGTTGTTGAACGCATTCTTCAAGCCCTCCTGCCCGACATGGGAAGCGGCGAAAGTTTCGTTCGGGGGTTTGGCGGGCGTCTTGAACGAAACCGACGCTCGGAGACTCGTTCCGAGACATTTGTCGCGAAGCCCCGAGAGCTCGAACCACGCGCCCGTCCGGGCGCACAACGCTCAGCGCGCGTTGCCGTGCAGGCTCGGATCGTTGCTGCTGATCGACGGCCAGGGTGCGCAGGTGGTTTCGGTCGCATCACTGTGGGCCAGCAACTCGGCCAGGTTCAAACGGAAAAGCCGGGAGCCCGGCGCCACGCTGAAGCTTTCGGCGCCCGAAACCCAGTCTTCCGACACATCGGTGCGCAGCAGCGCACGCGCAATTTCGAGTGCATAACCCAGGCCCCAGGCCCGGTGCGGCAAGACCACACCCACGCGCAGCGGGTGGGCGTCGGGCTCGAGCGGCGCCTGCCAGGCGAGGGCACAGCCGATCACGCTGCTCGAGTCGCCCAGCCGGCGCGCACACCACAAACCACAGCGGCCACCGCGGGCGCGCGCGGCCCATTCGACCAGTCGGGCCACGCGCCGCGGCAACCCGACATCAAGATCACGCACCCACGTCCCATGCGGCGCGTGCAACGCCTGGTCCAACAACCAGAGCCGGCACAGTGCGCTCACGTCGCCGGGTTGGGCGAGCGTCAACGCAAGGTTGGGCGTGAAGACATTGACATGCATCGAGCTCTCCTGGATCACAGCGTGCGTCGACCGCGTTTGCCCCGAGCCGACCCTGGATCACAAAGGCAGCGCGGGGCCAGAAGATAACGAGGCGCCACGCAGAATGTCTTGAACGATTGCGAAGCACTGTGGCAAGGCGGCCACGCCGCCGCCCGCGCTGCGCAAACGCCGCAACAGCACTGACTCCGTTCGTCGCGGCGCGCCGTATCTCGCTCATTGACCCATGAGCATCCCACCCTTCCCTGCGAACGACCGCCCGTTCTTCGGCGCCCTGCAAGACATGCGCGAAAGCCTGGCGCCTTACCTGCCCGCCCTGGCCTGGTTCGACTTCGATGCCGGTGTCGGCGCGAAGAACATGAACCTGCCCTCGGACCTGTTCATCCTGACGGTGCGCCAGCGTGACGCAGCGCCAGGGTCAACACCCGACGGCGCGGGCCTGGACGTGCTGGTCACGCCACCGCGCACCGAGCCGCGCATCTACCGCACCACCGGGCGCAGCGAACTGGCGGTGGCCTCGCTCACGCCGCTGGGCATGCTCAGCGCGTTCCGTGTGCCGCTGGCCGGCCTGACCGACGTGCGCATACCGCTCGCGCTGTTGTGCGGCGTTGAAGAGGAGCGGCGGCTGCACCGCGCGTTCGCCGCCGCTGCCGGTCCGCTCGGCCGAATCGAAGCCTTCGCACGCTGGCTCGAAGCGCGCATCTTTCAGCGCCACGGCCTGCCACTGCGGCAGGCGCGGGTGGCGCAGGCTGCGCTGCTGCTCGGCGCCGACATTGGGCGCACCGTTGACCTGAACGCGCTGGCCGGCAGCCTGTCGGTCACCCGGCGCCAGCTCGAGCGCGACTTCGACGACACGCTCGGCGTGGCCCCGTCGACCTACCGGCGGCTGGTGCGCTTTCAGAAAGCCGCCGCCGCAGTCGCTGCCGGTGAACCGATCCTTCGGGTGGCCCTGGAGCACGGCTACGCCGACCAGTCGCACATGACGCGCGTTTTTCGGAGCCTCGCGTCGGTGACACCGCGCGTGCTGGCGCTCGACGGCGCGCGCGCCGGCCGCGACCTGATCCGCGCAGGCCTGGCGGGGCGGGTTTTCCTGCTCGACCTGCACGACGGTGACTCGCCCGCACTCGAGCCGCCACAAGCACACGAGGCGCATGACGCCGATGACACAGCGTGATCGAGGTCCGTGCACAGCGCGTGAAATTCCTTAGAGGTGTCCAGCCGCGTGCCCGGACCGATCGGCGACCGCCTGGGCAACGGGTTGAACACGATCCTGCACCGGCCCGACATCGCTGCTTTCGCACTCAGGATGGGCAGCGCAGTGCCGGAGCCGGCGGGCCTGGCCGAGGTGGCGAAGTTCTACAGGGCCGAAACGCTGAAGCTGCGCGCGCTTGCGCGCTCGATCGACCTGCAGGCGCAGTAGCGGCGTCAGCCCGGCGCGCCCAGGAGCCGGGCGACACGCGGGCGCACGAACACCAGCGCCACGCCGATCGCACCACCCAGCAACACGGCATACAGCGCCATGAAGTCGCTGAAGTGCATGGCCGGCGCGATCAGGCGCGAGGCGCCGATGAACGACGCGCTCAACCAGCTGGCCGAACTGATGGCGCCCAGCAGCACCGGCACGGTGGCCGTGCCACGCCCGCCACGCAGCGACGGGAACACCAGCGTGTGCAATGCCAGGCCGTTGGCCGTGAGCGCCAGCACCACCACCAGCTTGGCCGCCGGTTTGGGGCTGACGAACAAAGCACGCGCATCCCACCCCAGGTCGAAAACCATCAAGGCGAGCCCGGTCGCCCACAACACGGTGAGCGCGCCGGTCAGCGTTCCGGCGGTTCTGGCCAGGCGCTGCACGTCGATGTGGCGCGCCTTCAGCATCCACAGGTCTTCGCGCAGCACCGCCGAGAAGGCGATGGCAAAGGCGATCAGGTGCGCGAACAGCACGAGCTGGTGGATCAGGGTGCGGGTGTCCATGGGGTGGGAAGGCAAGCGCGTTTCAGGCCGTCAAGATCAACGGCACAGCGAGATGCCGCCCAGGTAGGGCAGCGTTCTCGGGTTCGCCTCGAGCTTGCCGAGCAGGCCGTCCTGCTCCTTGTTCGGCCCCGACGCGAAGTACATGTGGTTGGCCTCACCCAGGCTCGCGCCGTTACCGAACTGCAGGCCCCACAGGCCGTCGAGCACGACACGCCGGCCGTGGTCGTCACGCACGTAGTCGAGCGCCACCTTCAAGCGTGGGTGGAAGGCCACGATCGTGCCGTCGCCGAAGTTGCCGACCAGCAGGCAGCCGGAATACAGGCCGTAGTCTTTCGGTGCCATCGCCACGCCCCAGGGGTAGTTCAGGTAGCCGCGCCCACGCCAGGTGGCGATGTGTTGCCCTTCGCCGTTGAACTCCGCCAGGCGGCCTTCGGCCGGCGGCGGCTTGTTCGGGTCGGGCGGCACCTGCCGGCCGTACATCGCGAACACACTCTGGCCGATGGTTTGCACGTTGAAGGCTTCGAAGCCGCCGGGCTGTTTTTGCGCTCCCTGGAACGGGTTCTTCAGCGGCGCCTGCTCGACGAACGCGCCGTCATAAACACGCAGTGCGGCATCGGCACCGAAGTCGGCGGCGAACAGGCGGTTCGCTGCCGGCGCGACCGCCACGCCGATGAAGCTCGAGCGCTTGGCTGTGCCATCCACCACCACGACCGAATCGCCGGGCTGGTCGAAGCCGCCTTGTGCAAGCGCCCGTTCGGTCCAGGCCGTGATGGTGCCGCTCAGGTTGGCGAAGAAGAACTTCGTGGCGTTCGTGATCGGGCCGTTGGCGTGCGACTGGGTGATGACGAACTGTTTGCCGGGGTTGAAGGCCACACCGCTCGGTGGGCCGAGCGTGTCGACCACCTTCAGCGCGTCTTGAGACAGCGGCGCACCGCCGACATCGCCCACGTACTGGATCGACTTGCCGGTGCCGGCCGCGGCAAACCAGAAGTGGCCACCGAAACCGGCCGGGCGGATCGCGATGCCCCACGGGTTCTTCAGGTCGGGCTCGACGATCTGCGCGCCGAAGTCGGATGTGTTGGCCACCAGGTTCGATTGTTTGACGCCGGGGAAAAACCCGGTCGCGGGCCGGGCGCCGCTGGTCAACGGCGTGGCCTTGTCGTCGCTGGCCACGCTCATGCCAAGCGCCTGGGTCGAGGCGTTGACCGAGGCCATCGTGGCGTTGACCTGCGCGAGCGTGGCCGCGTCGGCGTTGTCGTCGTTGCTGACGCTGGCTGGCGGCGCGCCGCCATCACCACCTCCGCAGGCGGCCAGCAGCACGGCGATGGCCGCGTTGACCGCGAAGGAACGACGTGCAAAAGGAAAACGATTCATTAAAAACCTCGGCATGTGGCAAGAGTTGAAGAGGCGCTCAGTGTCTTGAGGCGAGCCGCGCCGGTCTTGGAGATTGGCGACAAGCTGCGCGCCGAGCGGCAGCTGGCGAGCGACCCCTTCGTGGGGATGGCAGGGCCTGTGCCCCACGCGTGCGGGCCGATCGGGCGCCGTCGGCCCCGCGCCCGGGACGCTCGACCCATGGCCGGCCGTGCCGCGCTGCGAACAATCCGCGGGCAAGCCGGCACGTCGCTGGCGACGGGAGCATTGATGCAAGAGTCCGCAGCCGCGAACCAGACGGCTCACGCCGCCACGGCCATTCACACACGTTCGCTCCCGATCGCTGGCGCGCTGCGCCCTTACGTCAGCGCGCTGATGGCCGCGGAGCTTGGGACCACCGGGCCGCTGCCGCTCGCGATCGCGCCCCACGAGTCACTGATGCTGAGCGTGCAGCTCGGGCGTGGCAGCGGCGGTATCGAGCAAAAAGGCCGGCAGGGCGAGAACACTTGCCTGACCGGCATTCGCCGCTGGACCGGCACCTTCACCGGCGCGGGCAACTGCATCTCGCTGTTCGCCTTGCTCACACCGCTGGGCTCGGTACAGCTGCTGGAAAGCCAGCCGTTGCAAAAGCTGCCGCGCATCCGCGCGCGGGTCGACGAGTTGCTGGACGGCGCGCTGACCCGCCGCCTCGAATCCGACATTGCACTGGCCGACACCCTCGACGCCAAGCTGCAGGCCTTCGCCGCGTGGCTCGAGGCGCGCGCCACGAAGCAGCGCCGCCTGAGCACCGCTGCGCTGCGCGCCGGGCGTGCTGCCATGCGGGTCTGCGCCGAGCCGAAGCTGCCGATCGAAACCCTGGCCGACGAACAACACGTGTCGCGGCGCCAGCTCGAACGTGACTTCGGCCAGTGGATCGGCACCTCGCCGCGTCACCTGGCGCAGGTGGCGCGGGTGCAGGCGGTTTCGCGCAAGGCCCAGGCCGGCGCGAGCCTGGCCGACATTGCCGCCGATGTCGGCTTCGCCGACCAGGCGCACATGTCACGTGTGGTGCATCAGCTCACCGGGCTCACGCCGCGGCGGTTTGTGCGTTCAGGCCGCACGCCGATCTCGGCGGCCTTCCGCCACGCCACCGCGGGCGGCACCGTGTACCTGTGAGGGTCGCGACGTGTCGCAGATCTTCAAGACCGGCCAGTGGCCGCTCGGCACAGTCACGCCGCCGCCCGACGCCCAACAGTTCACCTGGAGAACACCCCTCATGGAAAAACACACCGACCCCTATCGGCCGCATTTCACTTCGAGCGTGGTTGCAGTGGCTGCAGCACTCAGCGCGCTGGTCGTCGCCTGCGGCGGTGGAGGTGGCTACAACGACACGCCGCCGCCACCACAGCCCAGCGTGGCGCGTGGCCCGAGCAACTCTGGCCCTATCCAGATCAGCGCCGACGACAAGACCGTTTGGGTGGCCAACCCCGAAACCGACTCGGTGGCCGCTTTCAATGTGGCCGGCGACAAGAAGGACCAGCTCGCCGACATCGGCGTCGGCAAGGAGCCGCGCAACCTGGCGATCTCGCCCGACGGCCGGCGGGTGTTCGTGGCCAACGCCGGTGAAGACACGCTGACCGTGATCGACACCAGCACGCTGCCCTACACCCGACTGGGCAGCGTCAAGGTGGGCACCGAACCCTATGGGCTGGCCTTCACCCCGAATGGCCGCAGGCTCTACGTGGCCAATGCCCGCTCCAATACCGTCTCGGTCGTCGACCCGGCCTCGCTCAAGGTCGTCAAGACCATCACCGACCTTGGCCAGGAGCCGCGTGGCCTGGCCATCACCAACAACGGCAACGACAAGGACGACGACGAGAAGGTCTACGTGACCCAGTTCTTCGGCGTCGACCGTGCCGGCGTGTTCAACGGGCAGATCCTGATCGGTGCCGACGACTACAAGGAAGGCCGCGTCGCGGTCATCAACACCGCCACCGACACCGTGAGCAAACAGGCGGTGCTGAACCCGATGCTGGACACCGGCTTCAAGTCGAACGGCTCGTCGCTGAAAAAACTCGCGCCGAAGTTCGACGCCGCCGGCAAGCCGGTCTTCGACGTGGTGACCGGCGCCTTCCCGAACATGCTGCAGGCGGTGGCCATCAAGGGCAACCGTGCCTACCTGCCCAACACCTGCGCCTCGCCCGACGGCCCGGTGCGCTTCAACGTCAACATGCAGTCGTGCCTGGCCGTGCTCGACACCACGCTTGATGCCGAAGGCACGGCCGCCGGCAGCCCGCAGACGCTCAACATGAACCGCGGCATCAACTTCGAGGTCGGCGACCCGCTCGATGAGCGCAAGCGCCTGTTCCTGGCCGTGCCCTGGGCGGTGGCGTTCAAGAACAAGGCCAACGAAGGCTACGCGGTTTCGCTGTCGTCCAACGTGGTGGTCAAGGTGGCACTCGACGCCGCGGGCACGCCGACGATCAACGCGCCGAAGCAGGCCGGTGACCCGGGCGCGATCGTGCGCATCCTGGTCGGCCAGGGGCCGCGTGGCATCGTCATCAACGGCGCCGACACACGCGCTTATGTGACGAACGAAAACTCGCGCGACATCTCGGTCATCGACCTGGCCACCGACAAGGTGATCAACACCTTCGCCAGCGCGGCGCTGCCGCAGCCGGGCAGCGAAGACGCCAGGCGCCTGATCGGCAAGGCGGTGTTCGACAGCTCGACCGGCGTGAAGCTGGCGGCGCTTTCCAGCGCCGGCCTCTCGGGCGAGGTGCCGACCTCGCCACCGCGCCTGTCCAACGAAGGCTGGGGCTCGTGCGTGGCCTGCCACGGCTTCGGGCGCACCGACAACGTGGTCTGGTCCTTCGGCAGCGGCCTGCGCCGCACGGTCTCGTTGCACACGACCTTCAGCCCGAGCGACCCGAGCGACATCAAGCTCTTGAACCACTCGGCGATCAACAACGAGCTGCAGGATTTCCAGAACAACATGCTCGACGTGTCGGGCGCGGGCGAGGTGAAAGACGCGGCGGGTCTGGCGATCGGCGGCCTGATCCTTGACGCCACCGGCCGCACCGCTGGGGGCTTCGACGGCAGCGGTGCGGGTGGCAGCAAGCCACCGCTCAAGGTGACGAACGCCGGCCGCAGCGCGCAGCTCGACGCGCTGGCTTCTTATGTCGCCACGGCGGTAAAGACACCGAGCTCGCCCCTTTCGGCCGAGCCGGCCACGTCGGCCAAGGGGCAGCAGATTCTGCGTGGGCGCGCGCTGTTCGCGCTGGCGAACTGCGCCAGCTGCCACGGCGGCGCGGGCTGGGCTTCGGGGCGCTTGAACCGCTTGCCGGCGGTGCTCACGGCCACGCTCGACCAGGGTGTGCCGGTGACGCTGGAGGTGCTGCGCGAGGTGGGCACCTTCAATGCGGCCGACGCGAACGAGGTGAAACAGAACGGCACGCCGGGCGCCGGTGCGCTCGGCTTCAACCCGCCGTCATTGCTGGGCGCCTTCGGTCTGGCGCCTTACCTGCACAACGGCTCGGCGCAAACCCTTGCCGATGTGATGGCGCTGAAGAAGCACCGCAGCGCCGGCTTGCTGCCCGGTGCGCCCGATCCCCTCGACGACGCCGCCAAACGCGCCGACATCGTCAAGTTCCTGGAGTCGATCGACGCGAGCACGACACCGTTCAACCTGCCGGCGCTGCCCTGAGAGGCCGAGCGCTGCGTGCTTTGACGCAACCGCCGCGCGGATCGTTGTACGAAGCCGCGCGGCACTCTGTCGACACACAGCCCCGGCCTTGTCGCCGGCCTCACGACGCACGCCATCGAGCGCGCAGCGATGGTTCGTTCCGACCCTGTTTGCATGCAAGCCGCTCTGCACGACCCCACGGCCCTGGCCGGCGATTCACTCCCACGCCACGCGAAGTTCCGCTTCTTCGACGTGCACGCGCTGCATGGCAGCGATCACTGGCGCGCAAGTCAGCAACTGCAGGCCTGGCTCGAACGCGGCCTGATAC
>Ga0073914_10000039_pt1 | contig 20824 bp, 20 predicted proteins | sample GWRWT4_30Apr14_FD_71481 | JGI IMG/M metagenome (GOLD analysis project Ga0073914, IMG submission 71481) | Sand microcosm microbial communities from a hyporheic zone in Columbia River, Washington, USA - GW-RW T4_30-Apr-14 | ecosystem: Engineered > Artificial ecosystem > Sand microcosm >... | reverse complement strand
GGACTCACTATAAAAAACCTGAAAGCGCCTATGCGATTTGTTCTTTCGACGCCAAACCATTACTGCCGGACTAATAACGAGACAGCTTCCGTACACCACTATTGTCCACATGGCATCATTGGTCGCGGCCGGAAAGAAATAGTCACCCAGCAGCTTCCCTGGAATCATGCCAAGTGCAATCGGCGCAAAATAGTAATACCAGAAATTAAAAACCCGCTGCTTGAGACGCAGTTTTTTTTCCTGCATGGACTGCTCGTAGTGCAGCTTAAATTCAGCGGCATCAATTCCGCTGGAGAACGGCGCGCTGGGGGGGATAACAAAGTCCATGGAGTGAGCACCCTTGGTACTGAATGATGGGGTATTGGGCGTCCGCCTGCAGGCGAGTGAGCGGAATAAAGACCTCCAATGGCCCCACGTATCGCTCGCGAAAATCTGGTTCTGCATCCTGATCCACCTCTAATGTTCCCGCGACCTTCCATGGCCCCGTGCGCCACTGTTCGGGCGACATTCCTAGCTTGAGCTGCTTTTTGTATAGGGCGTATCCCGGTGCCGTGTTCCAGGTAATTAAAACCCCGCCGCCCTGCCACTCGTACCGAAAAGGGAGCGCCCGCGACACCTCTAAAAATGACTCCGCTCCAGTCGGCGGCCATGGCGAAGCTGCAACGTGAAGCCCCGTAACGCAAAGGGTCAGCGCTACCCAGAGCCGTATCCACACTTTAGCCGTCACTATTAGGCGCTCTGATAAAAGTTCTAGGCATTTAATATAGGCAAACTTGCCTTATTAGTCGAGCTGAATCCTTTTCAACGCCACCAGCTTCTTCCGGAGCGCCGTGATTGCCCATTCAGGGCATGGGCTGGCGCTTGGGGCATCAGGCTTCGCCAGCCAGGCGCGAATGGATCTGGTACTGCAAGGCCGCCCCGTCTGCCGGGCAATCATTTCGGCCGCACCTTCTTGGGTAATGCCTGCCTCGGCTATCAACCAAGCTAACCAGTCTCGAAGGGGGCCTTTTGGAAATACGAAGTCGGGCTTCTCTGCCGACGCCGGTTTCCGTCCACGCCGCTTTGGCGTGGTCTCAGAAGTCGGAATAGGGGGGGATTTAAGGGGGGTCATACCGTTAGCATTTAGGCAGAATTGCCTAGAATTTGAACACGGCGACAGGTTACGGGCAAGCCCCAGCCGGCTACCGGCCAAGAAAAAGCCGCTTTATAAGCGGCTTAGGGGTTTATCATGAGAAGGCAATTACCCTGCGATACGACCATTGGCCCAAGTCTCCCCATCAGGGCGGGCATTGCTTGCGTCACGGCCGGCTTTCATGGCCTTGATTCGGCTTGCGGCATGGGCTTCCATCCGCGCCTTGCCCTTTTTGCGATCCGGAAGGGCGGCACGGCCTAGCACCGCATTCATGATGAATGCGATCTTGAAAGGGCGTTTTTTGGGAGCCAGAAGATCGGCTTTGCTCTTGCTCATGCCTAACAAAGTATCAGACTGGCCGCCTATGTCCAGTCCAGTATGTAAACAAGCCGCTAATCGGGGCTCTCGGGCAGCTCCTTGACCATCCGGTACTCGCCCCTGTCTTCTTTCAGCTCGTAGCCATAATCCTCGTAATGAGGCACGACGCCCTCCATGGGCCGCTCGATAGTTACAGTGGCGACGCCAGCGCCATCAGCATAGAACTCGGCTGCCGTGAGCAGGATGAATGCCACATCGCCTTTCAGCGTGTTGCTCACGGGATTGCCCTGCATGAGATTTACCCGAAGGAACAGCTTGCCTCGGGTGATGCGCCCCAATGCCAGTCCGCAGAGAGCGCCTTGGTGCCATACGGCCGGCGGGAAAAAACGGGAATGGGAGGCGTGGTTGCGGTATGCCTTTGTCCAGCTCCACCCGCCATCATCCATGCGGTCATCCACCGGCCACGCTTCGGCCGCCTCTAGGGCGGCTTGGTTAATGTCTACCAGCTGTATGTCGGGGAGCAAATGGGCATGGAGGGCCTGCTCTGTTTCCAGATACCTCATGGTCACTTCGTAAGCATCGCAACGAATGCCGGCATATCGCTCAAAAGCGGCTTTCCGGAATTCATCGCGAGAAGGCTTGAACAGTCTCATAGCAGTCTACGGCTGGCAGTAGTGGTGACTAAATTAGGCGCCACCATATCCCAAATATTTAGGGGTATGCACACTGCTTTCCGAAAATATTATGTGCACTCTGCTGGCAAGAAAGCCCCATGCAATCAATCAAGCAAGCATAAAAACAAACGGGCCAAACCGTAGGCTTGACCCGCTTGGAGCCGGAATCTTTCGATACCAGGAACTCGACAGCCTCAGTATCAATTTCCCCTACCTCGCCAATCAAGCCAATTCGTTTGCGTATTCGCATGAGCACAGCTTCCGCACTTGCCCTAAAAAAGGGATCTATATATTTAACTAGCCATAAATCTCAAAGGGCCGATACAGTTGTCGGCCCTTTGAGATTATTTTGCGCTTCTGAATAGGTCTTGCTGCTCTCCAAACAATGTTTGGAAGTGCCCCTCATACTCTTCTTGATTCTTTGAAATACGGGCGATACCTAGAAGCTGGCCTAATTGTTGACGAAGCGCCTTAACACCTATATCGGATAAGAACTGGTGGAGCTTCTTATATTTTTCGTCGCTTCCTGCGCGCTGGGCCTGAGTAAGCTCCAATATCTTGCCGCTGCTCTTGGCCAGCGGCCTGTACACCTGATCAACAGTTAGGTGCTTGAATTTCCATGGCTTGTTTCTTTCTGGCTTTGGGAGGTTATAAATCCGATACCATTCCTCATAAAGCTGGTCAGGAAACTCCTTCTCATACTCTCTAGCTTCTTCTCGCACATAAAACTTGAAAGCCGCAACAACCTCTTCTCGTGTCGCATCATATCCAGAGAGGGCATATACAAGGCCCTTAATACCCGCCTTGGCAGAGGCATTGAGAATGACGTGCGCCTGCTTTGCTATGTTGGCTTGGCTTTTTAGGAGCTTTCCAGCCGATTCCGCATTAACAATGGCTTTGCAGACATCAATCAAAAGCGTTACATCATAACCATAAACCTGCCCCCCTTGAGACGAGTTGCCAACCGGGCTCAACCCCTTAAAAGTCAATGGGTTATCAAGTCTTTCGCTAAGTTCCACCCCCAGGGATTCCGAGATGATTTTCCCCGCCACAAAGCGAGGCAGAGCCCTACCACCCTCACCAAGATTCAATGCGGCACCCATTCCGCGCTGACTGATGACTGCTGTTTTTGCTTCGTCATTCAGAACATAGCACTCAACGTCTATGCCAAAGTCTTCTTTGAAACTGCCCTTATGGGTGGCCTGTAACCCAGCCTTTGATTTGCTCGTGAGTTTCTTTGAGGAAATAACAAGCGCATCTGCCACGTCATCTAAGGCGGCCTGAATGGGCTCAATGATCTGCTCTGTCTTCTTAGACATTGATCAGCTCCTTGTAGGTAAGCCTGCGATGGCCCATGTTAGTGATGGTTTTATCTATGAATTGCAAAGTTCCTTGGTCAGCCGTGTTTTGCCGAAAAAGAGAATTCGTTCACATAGCGATGCAAATGCTTAACGCTCATGTAATGGAAAACGCCATAGTGGCCACGCTTGAGAAGCGCCCAGAAGCTCTCAATACTGTTAGTGTGAACCATCTGGTCAGAAGGGCCGCCAGCCTGATGAGAAAGAAATCCCTCTCTGATTCTTTGAGCCAGAAACCAAGCCGACTTCTGGGTAATGCCCAGCTCTTTTGCCATCTGTGTTGACGGTATGCCCTTGCGGGCCGTGGTCATCATGTACATGGCCATAAGCCATTTGTGGAGAGGGAGTCTGGATTCTTCAAGAACGGAATCGGTGCGGACGCTGAAATGCTTACGGCAGTCTTTACACCTATAAGGCATTGGCTTGTGATCTTTGCATTCGACAACTTCGGCACTGCCGCAATGCGGGCAGTATTTGCCGTTAATCCAGCGACGAGCCTCAAAATACAGACGCGCAGATTCTTCGTCAGGAAACTTCTTAAAGAAGCCATAGAGGCTAAGGATTTCTGGCGTCTGCATTTTCGCACCTATTGGCTAGCTAGGTACGATTATATCTATTGCCAAGGATTCGTCAATATCCTTGGCTAGTTAAGTATATAGATCCCCTAAAAAAGGGTAATCCCTCCCACCCCCGCCCACCCGAAATAAATAGCCCCTCAAAAGAGGGGCTATTTTTCACGACCAGGTACTGGCTGTTAGCTTTCCTATCGCAACGGCATGGCCGTATAAAATGGATTGCCCTGCAGCTTCATGCCCGATTGTGACGCCGCACCCCTTGAGCAAATGCTCCGGAATGCCCTTCAACCGCATGTGTTCCAGCACCGTGAAAAGACGACTTTTCCCGTCTTCCCCCGCCAGCTTCGGGTCTGTTGACCGTATTTTTGCGTATCCGGCGGTCACCGTACCAACACTCTCCGCATTCACGCTAAAGATTTGCTGACGGAACCCCTTACCGGCGGCAATGTCGCGCTTCTCTTTTTCGTCCAGGTACTCGAAGTGCCGGAAAGCAGCTCGCGTCTCTGGTGTGTCTTCGATGATTTCTGAAACGGCGCGGTAATGCCGCAATTCAGGAACCAAGTCTTCCAGCTTTACGGCCGGCAAACCCTTGGACACTGCACAAAACCACCACCGCTCTCTGTTCTCTATCGTGCCGGCGTGTGCGCTGTTAAGCACAGCTTCCGAAACACGATAACCAAGCCGCTGAAGCTCGGCTTTCAACATCAAAAAAGCCGCTGAATTCATCGCTTCGGTAACATTTTCCGAAACGATGCACGACGGCATGGTGGCCCTGATAATCCGCACAAGCCCGAACATTGAAGTGATCGAACTATCTTCTTCGGCAATAGCAATGCCCTTTTTGGCTTTGCCGCACGAAGCATGAATTGTGCAAGATAGTGAGACGTTTAGGATGTCTACCTCGGAAAGATCCTTGGTTTCCAATTCCTCCATCGTCGCCACCACCAGGCGTGTCTTATCGGTTACAGCATGGTTATTCGCGTCAGCAATAGCTAAGTAGCGACCATCCATATCCACAACCCACGAACACTCCGACTGCAGCCCCCCGTGTTTCAGCCCATCATGCAAGGCTGCTGTCGAGATACCTGCACCCGCACCCAGCGTACCAGTGGTAATACAACCCGCATCGAGGTTGGCTTTTGTGCGAGCCTCACGGTGCTCGCGCATCAGTTCCTCATGGTGAAGGGAGATTTCTATCCGACCTGGATAGAACGCCACCCTCACTCGCTCACCACCGCCTACCAAATCTGCGATGTCGGCATTGCAGAGATCCAGAATCGGAACGTACTGATCCGAGTTCCTGCGTTTCCGGCCTGCCACCTGACGATCACCCATGAAATTAAGCTCTAGGGTAAGCGTCCGGTTCGTGAGGTTCAGAGTGGATGTGAAGGCCTCGCCATGAGCGAAACCCGCCTTCTCCAACCTGCCCCCTTCCAACCAGATCCGCCGCTGTCCGCGTTGCTCAGTGACGCCGGCATAACTGATCTGCAGTAGCTTTTCCATTTTTCCTCTCCTGCCCCTGTCTCCGAGGCGCGAGCCGATAGCGTTAGCTATCGGGATTCATTGAATACCGATAGCCGCTGGCCATCGAGCACAGGATAGCGCAAGTAACTTGCGCGTTGCCAATGAGTCCACATGAGAAAAGGGAATCCGTGGGGCAGCCCAGACCAGCCCAAACGAAATTCCCGAAGAGGCGTGAATTCCTCTCCTAATTCACGCTGGCGATTGTGGGCTTCATTGGCGCGAAAAGGCCCTCAAGTCGTGATGGCCAGCTCTTTCCAGTTGGTGGTGTAGGCCTTGGATTTTCGTTCTGCCCGCATTTTCCAGCGCCGTGGCTCGCCCAAGCGCTGCGCGCCGATAAAAACGGTGCCCCTCCCCATCTTCCTATTCATTCCATCAACGGCCGCCATGAGGCGCCGTGCCTGCTCGGTATCGCCCCTGCTGAATAAGTCTGTCTGCTCGATGCCGGCGGCCGAAAGGTCGGTGAGTAGCACCCCCGCCTTTTGATAGCGAAAACCCGGCCGATAGAGCGCATCCAGCCCTTGGTAGGCGGCGGCGATTAGCTGCCTAGTATCTTGAGTAGGGGTAACAAGCGGGATCATCTTGCTGCCGCTGTATTGCGGCACATCCTCGCGAAAAAAGCTGGTTCTGGCGAATACCAGGAGCGCATGCGCGACCGAATTCTGAGCGCGCAATCTTTCGGCACCGGCGACTGTAAAACTGGCAATCGCCGACTGCAGATCCTCCAACCGCAGGAGCGGGCCAAACGACCGTGAGACCATGATTTGTTGCTTCGCTGGCGCCACCTCTTCCAACTCAAGGCGGGAAATGCCCTGCAGTTCCTCGACGGTTCGCGCCAGCGTGATGCTGAAGTATTTCCGGATGCTCTCGGGATCGCTCGCCTGCAGGTCGGCCGCAGTCCGGACGCCCATGCTTTCCAGCTGCTGAGTCAAGCGCGGCCCCACCCCCCAGACCTCCCCTACTCCGACCCGAGAAAGCCAAGCGCGCTGCGCCTCCGGAGAAAGTGCCTCCAAGTTGAAAACGCCGCCGTGCTGCGGATTTTTTTTCGCAATAAAATTTGAAATCTTTGCTCTCGTTTTGGTCAGGCCCAAGCCAACACATGCAGGCACCCCGACCCATTCTCTAACCCGTTGCCGGATTTCCTGAGATAAGCCCGCAGGGTCTGCAACGCCGGCAAGATCCATGAATGCCTCATCAATGGAATAGACCTCCAGCCGAGGCGCAGAGTCTCTGATGATTTGCATGATGCGCGCCGACAAGTCCGCGTAGAGCGCGTAGTTTGACGAGAAGGCCACCAGGCTTTTTTCAGGCGCTAAATGCCGGATCTGAAACCAGGGCTGCCCCATCTTGATTCCCAGCTCTTTGGCCTCCGCTGATCGAGCGACCACGCAAGCGTCCCCGTTACTCAAGACCACAACCGGGCGGCCCACCAGGTCGGGCCGGAACACCTGCTCGCAGGAGGCATAGAAAGAATTCATGTCCAGAAGGGCAAACACGGGAGCGTCCGTTATCGCGGTGCGCGATGGATGATCCAGCTCACCACCCCGAATATGGTCAGGGCAGTGCCCTCTGGGATTTCGATGGGCCGAAATTCCTTGTTCGCCGGTACCAGCCGCACTCGCCCGCCCCGCCTCCACAAGGTTTTGACCGTAAAGGCGCCGTCAATTTCCGCAATTACGATATGCCCATGACGGGCATTGATGGATTTGTCCACCACCACGATGTCGCCATCCAGAATGTTGGCGTCCCGCATGGAGTCGCCCCTCACCTGCAGGAAAAAAGTCGCCTCGGGATTGCGAATGACCAGGGAATTGATGTCCAGCCGGGCCTCTTCATGGCCCTGCGCTGGACTCGGGAAGCCGGCAGGCACGGCCTCTGCAAAAAAGGGTATGCAGGGGCTCTTAGGGCTGATCTCAGGCGCGAAAACGCGCCCGCCCGCCGGGAAAACAAGCCGAGCTGCGTCTGAAGTCGGTAAAAGCATGGCGTGGTCTAGCATCGAATACTGTCCTTTTGGGCAGTATCGTAAAGACCCGAGTGGGGCGACCGCAAGAAAAATCGGTGACTTAAACCCCCCGCCTACCCCTGACGGGCATCAGGCCGTCAGTCAGCCGCGATGATTTCAGGGGCTCCGGACGCCTGCAGAGTCATTGGCGAGCCGATAGGCGTGGCGACCAGGGCGCGGCTCAGATGCGGCCGCATGAGGCCCGCAAAGGCCTCTACTTGGCCAAATGCGGGATCTAGCCAGACTTCGTGATCCTTGGGCTCCAGCAGCAGCGGCAGGCTCTTGGGGTGGATATGCGCGAACCGTGGATGGGGCGGCACGGTGATGATGGAAAATGCCGGCACTAACACCCCATCGAATTCCCAAAGCTCATACAGCGCCCCCAAGGCTAGAGCGCGCCCCTCCTGGATGATGTCGTAGCACTGCTTCCCTGCCCATTCATGGAATCCATCAGCCGGAACAATGGCCCGTTGCCGGGCAAAGCGGCCGCGCCAAAGACGGCTTTCTGTCAGGCGATCACTGCGAGCATTGAAGGTGGAGAATTTTGGCGAAGGCCGATAGCCGACGCCGGCAGGCTTTGGCTCAACCAACAGAGAGAACATGCCATCGAGCAAAGCCCGCTGGCCATCCCGCTCGATGACGAACTGCCCATAGGCGCCCGGAGCAATATTGCGACGAGGCGTGATCGACTCGCCCATTCCAAGCGAATTCAGAAGGCCTTGGACTGCAGGACTATTGCTGACGTGGTATCGGCCGCACATATGGCTGTTCCCCCAAAGGCGCATTTAGCCAAAGTGAACAAAGTCGTCCATGAGCCTGCTAATCCCTCGCGACCGCGCAAATTCGGAAGCCAAAAGTAGCGCCTTCATCACGATATAAATATCAGATTGCGGCAGGCCTTTGATTTCAAGGCAATACAAGTGCTCAGGCTTCAATTCTTCCTCTATCGCAACCTCTCCATCTGCTTGCACCCGAACCAGGGCGTAGGAATCTGCTGCGAAGTAGATTTCATTGTTATCTCGGCCACCAAGTGAGAAGCAGCCATCGGCCAAATTGAATGGGTTATTCATGCCGTACCCCTTACTTCTTCAGACTGGCAACTACGCCAGAAACGAATTTATTGGCCGCCTTGTCTTCATTGATCTTCGACTGAAAGGAAGCCAGAAAGCCCCCATCAGTTTCAAGTAACTGCGGGTATAGCTGATCCCTAAACTTCTGTAGAAACAGATTGAACCTTTCTGAAAAGCCGGACTGGTCATTTCGGAATTCGTCTTTCAATGAATCGACAACCATTTGGTTTAGGTCATTGAAAAAGGCCAGCGTGGTTTCATAGGCGGGACGCGCTTGCCGCTCAATCCGGCGGTCTGGGTGCAGCTCGTTTTTTGTTGCTGCGACATAACGAGCCTGCATTTCTTCTTTAAGAACTTCTGTGTGGCGGCTGTAGGAGACCCAACCATGGTTGCCGGCGAAGCAAAATCTATTCATTTGCTGCAGCACCAATGCCCATGCCAGCAACTCCACCCGCCCCGCACTATCCGCATCCCCTCCAGGAATTACAGAACGAAGCAGCTTATGCGCCACCGCCTCATTAGCTTTGCGCTCCTGCTCTGCTCTCGCCTCCATCTGAGACTTGACCTCCTTGGCCCGCTCCACACGGGTTTTCAGGCTCTGCAGCAGCATGGCCGCCTGCAACAGAACTTCCTTTTCCTCGGTATTGAATAACGCCCCCAACTTTCCCGTCGCCACTTCGCGCACTTGGTTGCCGGCCTTGGTCAGCTTCGTTTGCTCATTTCGCAACGACTCAGCGCTGTAATATTTCAACAACTCCAGCAGCTGCTCTGTTGAGGGCTTGTTTTCCATGGTCATATCCCAAGTGTTCTGCCTATGTGTTTATATTAGGACGTTTTGCCTAAATTAACAAGCCCGGACGGCCAAAGAAAAGCCCCTCATTTGAGGGGCTTTTGTACCACAGCCAAGCAGCCTATGCGCCTGGATTATTCGCCTAACTCGTCCCCCGAAAAGGGGTCGATCACCACCTGAGCCCCCGAGGTAACATTGAGGCGAAACAAGCTATCTTTACGCCCTTCCCCGGCCCTTAATTCCCGTGCCGCCGCAAGCCTGGCACGGTCATTGTGGAACGGCCCCCTCACCGAAGGATCAACATCACCCTCGACCCACACCAGGTACAAGTCATTGTGGGCAGCCTGAGCAATTTCCTCCTGCTCCCACTCATACGCCGGCAGATCCACAACCACCCCATCTGCATCAAACCTGATCCAGCGGAAGTCGCGCTGTTCGGCCCACTTCAACACGGCCGCCAGATCCTCCGGCATATCCGACGTCAGTATGCTGGTCTGCAGAAAAAACCCTTCCGGATAAACCGCGACGGCCCCTGCAGGCGCCTTTAATCCCATCACGGTCAGCCGCCTTGCTGTTGCTTCTTCAAGGTGACTGGTACTGATCACGGGTATTTCCATTTTCCAATCGCACTCTGACATTTTTCCTCTCCTGCCCCAGAAGCCCGAGGCGCAGCAAACATAAGAAAAACCCTGCAAAAGCAGGGTTTTTTGTGAGACTCAGGCCGCTTCGTCAACCGACAAATCAGTCTTTGCCTCGATCACTTCACCCATCATATAACGATGGGCTTCACTCGCCAGTGCAGCGGCCTTGAAAATGTACGTCTTGTCATTTTTCAGGGCCTCCAACCAAGACGCGATGTAGGATTCGTGCTGCAGGTTTTCACCCACAATCCCGAATTCTGCACAAACCATTGCGGCTCCCAATTCGGCACAAAGTTCTTCCATGGCATAGGCCTGCCGAGAGTCCTCAAAACGCTTGTAGATGCCTTCACGCCGATTAAGGCGATGCGGAGCACCTGTAGCGTGAACCAGCTCATGAGCCAACGTGGCGCTGTAGTCCTCCACACTGGCCCACTCTCCGGCCGGCATCTTCAACAAATCAAGAGACGGCGAATAACACGCACGATCTCCGACCCGCTGAAACCGCATCCCCGTTTCTTTGCACAAACGCTGACCCAAGGCTTCCACCAACGCCAGCTTGCCATCGGTGTCCAGAATTGGCCTGGGCATCATCGCGCCCAGATCCAGCCCTTCACACTGATCAACATTGAACACAAAAAACTGACGGGCAAACGGCACCATAACGGTGTCATCGGCACCGGCATCCGGGGCCTTCGAGGGCTTTTCCATGAGACGAAAGGACACAATGGCAGTACCACTTTCACCCTTGCGAACCTTCCCTCCCAACGCCTTTGCCTGATTGAACGTAAGCCAGGCATTGCTGCTGTAATTGCGGTCGATAGCTTCCATAAACAGCATTACGACGTTGACACCTTGATAGGTCTTGCCGGTACTGAAATTCCAGGGCATCGCCCCGCCTATTCCAGCCGCCTTGGCCCAAGGACGAGTCCATTCAGCGAGACCGCCCTTTTCCAGCGCTGCAATCACACGATCCGTCACATCCTGTCGAATATCCTGACGAGACATTTTTCCTCTCCTGCCCCTGAACTCCGAGGCGCGAGCCGATGGTTATAAGCCATCGGATTCCATGGAATGCGATAACTTCAACCACCACCACTGCAGCAAACAGCCTGCAACAGATCCTTTTAACTTTCGTCCTTGCAGGGACTCTCTTGAAAGCCCCTGCAGGGACGCTACCGAGTCAACGCCGGTAGTGCCCTGACTTCCCGTACTCGATGATTAGTGAAGCACGGGCTTGATGACAGCCGCCGCTTCAGTGTGGCCACCGGCATCAGCAATATCATGCGCCAGATCGCGCACGTCTTCAGGGAAGTGATTTTTTTCCAGCATTTTGGCCAAGCGGGCAGCATCACCGACAAGTGCGGCGAGATACAGGTGTTCGGCGAGTACGGATTGAAAGTAAAGCGTCATGAATCTTGCTCCTGAGTTGGCTAGGAGCAAGGCGGCTATCTAAAGCCCTTGCGAGAGGGAATTAACCCTGAATACGGAAGGCCGGCAAAAACCGAACCGATGCCATCATAGCAAAAACCATTTTCCCTGCAAGCACCCCAAAAAAAGCCCCGGACATGCCGGGGATGATCGGAGCAGAACTTTTTTCTTTTTGTCAGGCCAAGGCCCGCTGCGCGCAAAATACCAGCTCAACCCGGTGTCGCCAACCCCAAAGAAATGCCCCTCAAAGGAGGGGCTTTTTGGTTCAGTGCTACGTTAGTGTCAATCAGCATGAAAAAGTTTCCAGTTAATCAGTCCGTTTTTGCCTGCTTCTGACGTTGCTTAAAGCGGAAGGAGTCGTTGCCGGTCTCGAGGATGTCGCAGTGGTGGGTGAACCTGAACGCACAAGTTAGGTGGGCGTTTTTATGGCTATCCAAGCTAGTTGCGGCATGGGCCCGACAAACTATATTGTCGGGATGAGTATTGAAGGTTTGAATTTCAACTGCTCCGACAGACTTTATTGTTCAATATCACTGACAAGCCGTGCCGTTTTGGGGTCATAGACCATGCTTATGATGGAGCCATCCCGAATGCACTCCACCACCTCATCAATCACCTGCAGCGGCACCAGAAACCATTCCCGAGGCTGCACAGGATTGCCAAAACGATCCTGGATTGTCAGTTCGAGCTGGGCAGCAGCAAAGATACGATGGAAGATGTTTTCCAGCTTGGTGCGGTTGAGGTTCGATAACTTGTAGGTCGCTACGATGTCGACACCGGCCAGCAGGTAGGTGGCATCTTTTTCTGCGCCGGCAATTCGGGTTTCCACCCTGCCACCGGTGACGCCGATCTTGTGGATCAACTCGCGGTGCTCAGCCACGAAAGGATGGTTGGACTGGCTGCGCAGCACATAGATGGTGCCGGTTTCGATGTCGTCAGGCTCCCTTTCGCCACCAAATAACGGGCCAGCATCCGACTCGGTAATGCGGTGGCCCCTCGGATTGTCGCGCAAGCCGAACAAGGCACGTTGCAATGACCTCAGAAGCAGATTGCTTTCCGTGCCATTGGCGTAAATCACACGCAGACGCGCATCGTTTTCCTTGTTCGGAGCCTTGATGGTTTCACCCACTTCAGCCACATAGGTCAATTGCCCGCCAAGAATGAAGAAATTGCCAAGCTCGATGCTGGCATCTCCCTCGAACGGCAATGATTTGCGAAATCCAGCCTTCAGCTCGCGCTCGATCTTCTCAAATAATGGCTGGAATCTATCGAAATCTTCGCAACGCGTTTGTTCAGCAACTTCCTCGGCGGCGCGCTTTTCCGAGACAGAGCGGACATGACGCAACACAGTGATGTCGTTCAGGTCGGCAACTTCACTGCTAACGCCCAACTCCGCCAGCAGCGCATCCTCATCCAGATCATCGCCGACGGTGCTGGCAACGGTGGCACCCGCCAGCAGACCGGGTGCATCCATCGCGGCCAGCAGAGTTTGTGCTTCCGGCAGCTTGCGGAGCTGGTCGAGGCGCGCAGCGTACAGGCGCTCGAAGATGTCGCGGTTTTCGCCATGCTGTGGGGCACGGCCATTAGCCTGATAGAAACGCAGGATGTCCTCGAAGCCCGCAATGATGCGTTCCTCACGCGGTGTGTGGCTGCTGGCCTTGAGCGGCGCAACCTCTACGCCAAGCTCAGCCAGCAGTTCGTCATCATTCATGTCAGCCATTGCTGGATTCTCCACGCGCCTCAGCGGCCTTGGCCTGTGCACGGTAACGTGCCAGTGCGGCCACACCTTCGGCCATTTTCTTTTCCCAAGCATCGGCTGAGTTGATGTCCGGCAGGCGGCCACGCTCTTGCTTGAATTGCAAAGCACGTTTTGCCAAATCGCGCGCCTCATCTTCCGGGATGCTCACCCGCTTGGCGGCAATGCTGGCCTGTACCTGGCGCAAGGACTTTTCATCCATCGCCTTCGCCAGCACCGCATACGCAGCATCGAAGGGGTTGATACGGTCGATGAGGTCGATGTCCAAATCGCGCACGTTAACGAATTTGCGCACACCGTCAATCAGCGCCGTACTGCCTTGGCTGCCCTGCGCATCGGCATCGGCCAGCGCCAGCTTGGCCTGCTGGGTAACATTCATGGCGGCAATGGCGTGCTGGCGTATGGCCTCTTGATCCGTCTCGCTCAAGTCCGGGTAACGCTCGCGCACAATTTTGCCCATGCGCAGTTGAGTGAGCTCTTCCGGCAAGGTGTTTTCTTTATCGAACAGGCCACGCTCCAACACGGTTTTATCCTGCAAAAAACTGGTGACGACTTCGTTCAAGTCTTCTTTGCAGATACGGGTGGCTTCCGGTGTTTGCGGTGTTGCCAAGCCATTGATCTCTACGTGGTACTGACCGGTGGACTCATTCACGCCTACGTTGGTACGGCCCGGCTGATAGCCCTCAAGCCCGTAATCAAAACCCTCCTTCGGCCCGGCGTCCTTCGGGGTGAACTCATAACGCGGCGCAAGTACCTGCTCCATCAACAAGCTGGCAGAAATGGCCTTTAGCATATCGTTCACTGCTTCAGCGACCGCCGCCTGATCAGCAGCGGGTTCGGCAATCAGATTGGTGAAACGCGCCCGTTCCTTGCCTTTGGCATCGCGAGTGGCGCGGCCAATGATTTGCACAATTTCGGTCAGGCTGCTGCGATAGCCGATGGTCAGAGCATGTTCGCACCAGATCCAGTCAAACCCTTCTTTTGCCATTCCCAAGGCGATGATGATGTCCACGTTGTCGCGATTGTCTTTCTGCGCCGGATCTTTCAGCGCAGAAAGCACTTTGGAGCGCTTAGCCGCGTCGCTGTCATCCACCAAATCCGCCACCCTGAGCGTGCGGCCATCGGGGATTTTTACCAAGTGGAAGCCCGTGGCCGGATCAACACCCATCCAGTCGCCCAAGCCGTGCATGATTTCATCCACTTCACGCTGTTTGTCTTTCAGGCTTTCACGGGCATTTACGTTAGGAATGTGGACGATGGTTTTCAGTGCCGGGTCGAGCACCTTCGTAACGGCATCCAGATAACGCCCCGTGTAAAAGAAGTAGCCAATGTCCAAGGACTTGAGCCAGTTGTAACCGTTTAGCTGTTCGTAATAGGTGTAGGTAATTGTCTCGAATTTTGATTCATCCGCCGGGGCCAGCACTGCTTCGCTATCACCACGGAAATACGAACCCGTCATCGCCACCAAATGCACCTTGTCGCGGGCGATGAGATCGCCCAACTGACTACCGAGCTTGTTATCCGGGTTGGCGGAAACATGGTGAAACTCGTCCACGGCAATCAGGCGATTATCAAAGGCCGCAAGACCCAGTTCCTCCACGGCAAAGCGAAAGGTGGCGTGGGTGCAGACCAGCACCTTGTCAGCACTGACAAGAAACTCGCCCACAGCTTTGACCTTGGACTTGGCCACCTTCACATCGTCCGCACCGGGGGCGTTGCACAGATTCCACTGCGGGGCTACCCGCCAATCCCAATAGAAACCGTGCTGGCTCAAAGGCTCGTCAGCAAAGCTGCCACCAATCGAACGCTCCGGCACCACGACGATGGCCTGCTGCAAACCCTGATTGTTGAGTTTATCCAGGGCCACAAACATCAAGGCGCGGGATTTACCTGAAGCCGGAGGTGATTTGATCAACAGATATTGTTCACCACGCCTGGCGTAAGCACGCTCCTGCATGGCGCGCATTCCCAGCGCATTGGCCTTGTTGGAGATGCCCGTGCGCGCCGTGGTAATGGATACCGACGGCACGGTGTACTGGTTAGTCGGGTTGCCGGCTTGCTCCGTCACGCTTTCTTCCCCTTTTTCACTTTCGGCGCAGCTTTGGCCGCTGCCGTCATTTTCGTATAAAGCTCAAACAGCTTTTCCAATCGTTCAGTGTCGTTTTTGAAGCGGCGACCAATGTAGATACGCTCCAGCACTTCGTCGTTTCGCTCGTGGGCGCGACGCAGGTTGTCCGGCATGGTGTCCGGGTTGTACAGATTGGCGATGGTGGCGGGGAAATGCGCTTCGCGGGCCAGCAGGATGCCTTCGGCACAGACGGTCAGATCAACCTTGTTTTGCTCGGTAAGCAACGGCACGGGAAAGGTGTTCCAGCCAAGAGTATTGGAATACCTAATTCGCGTTTCAAGCTGGCCACACACGGCACGCACCCAAATGTAATGCAGTCGGGAAGCGTATATTGCCATCTCGTACATTTTGTAATTGGAAAGCGCGAACGCACTGTCGCCAACAACCGTATTTCCGTCAACTAAATCGAAAGGAAGATACGGCCTATCCTCAGCACTGTGACGTGGTATCACAAGAGATTGCGCATCCGTGTGGCGAATTTCGCCAAAAAGATGCGACGTTGCGGCAAGCGTATTTGTCGTTTCACGAGTGCTGTCGAGGCGATGGCGCTTAACCAACTCAACTCTTCTGCGAATTGGCTCAAAGTTAAGCGCATCGTCCAACTCATTGGTTGAGATCCACAGGCAATATCTGTGCTTTCCGTGAATGGCATCCTCTGAACCAAGCAGCTTCTTTACAAACTTTGCTGCCGCCGGATGACGACTTACAAGTTCATGTGCATCCTCTGGTACGAGGATCAATCCACCACCATCATTTGGCATAGAGCCATTGGTCATTTCTGTAAGCGTAGACAATGGCCGAGTCGAAGGAGAAACGATTACTGGCTGATCTGGAACCAAGTACGGGCCAATATAGGCAGCCACCTTTACAGTATCTTCATCAAATATGAACTTCGGCTTGCTCGTCCTAACACCTAAACCAACGATTGATACTGTGACTACAGCCTTCTTTGATGCAAGATTGCTCCACGAAAATGAAGGCCTAGCAAACGTAATCTCCACGTTATTCGAGAGAATTTCAGGCCACAGAAGTGAAACCTGCCTTCCCTGATTAATGCTGTTCGTCGTTACAAATGCAGCTCTTGCATCTGTCTTTACGATGTAATCGCGAGCAAGAATGAACCACCCAGAGACATAGTCCGCCGACTTCGTGGATTTGATGCGATTAGTAAAAGCCGCCTCAAGGTCTTTCTTTTGTTCCGCCGTTTGGTCTTGGCTACCCTTATACGGCGGATTTCCGCAGATATAGGTTTCACCAACTTCGTTCTCGAAGTCGATTTCTGTCGGATTGATTGGAGCTTCAAAAAAATCATCCGCCACCAGCCTCACGCCCGTGCTATGGGCGTCCATCAGACTCAACCAATCCAGTCGCAAGGCATTGCCGCAAACAATCCAGTTCTGCGCATCCAGCGGCAAGAACTCGGCCAGTGCGTCCTTCTGCCCGCGATACAGGACATCGCACTGGAACTCGGCAATGATGAGTGCTAGCCGCGCAATTTCTGCCGGGAAGTCGCGTAACTCGACGCCCCGGAAGTTGGTGATTGGAATTTCGCTGCCCAGATGCGGCTCATCACGACGGCGGTTGATTTCCGCTTCGATTTCACGCATCTGCTTGTAAGCGATGACCAGGAAATTGCCGGAACCACAGGCAGGGTCGAACACGCGGATACGGGCCATGCGCTTGCGCAAGTTCAACAACTTGGCCTTGTTGTCTCCCGCCGCCTCCAGTTGTGCACGCAGCTCATCCAGAAACAGTGGGTTCAACACCTTCAGGATATTAGGCACGCTGGTGTAGTGCATGCCCAGCTCACCGCGCTCTTCGTCATCGGCCACGGCCTGAATCATGCTGCCGAAAATGTCGGGGTTGATTTTCTTCCAGTTTAGATTTCCGGCATTTATGAAGCAGGCACGCGCCATGCGGGTGAAGCGCGGGACTTCGGTACTGCCGGAAAACAAGCCGCCGTTCACATAGGGGAAGCCATTGGCCCAGCGAGGCAGCCTGGCAGCTTCGCGGTCGGCTGGCTTGATATTCATGGCACGGAAGATGACTTCCAGCACTTCATGGGTGTTGGCGCCGTCGCGCTCACCGTACTGCTCCACAGTCCAGGTAAACATGCCCTCACTTTCGAAGATGGCGGTGTCTTCGGCAAAGAAGCAGAACACCAGCCGGGCCATGAAGTGGTTCATGTCGTGGCGGCGTTCGTCCCTGGCCCACTCCGGGTTTTCCTTCAGCAGTTCGACGTACAACTTGTTCAGGCGGCCCGTGGCCCGAACGTCGATGGGGTTATCCTTGATTTCCTTGATGGTGGAAATACCCGCCAAGGGCAGGAAAAAGCCGAAGTGATCGGGGAAATCCGGATAGGCGCTGGCAATGGTTTCACCACCCAGCAGATCCTCGGCCTCCAGCGTGATGCCATCGGTGGCGAGGATGAACTTGGCCTTGCCCTTGGTGGTGGCCGGGCTGGCGCGCAGAGCGGTGAGGGTTTCACCCACCTTGCCCGCTTCGCACACTGCCAGATGGATATTGTTGCGCTGGAGTACGCCGCCGGGCACATCTGACTTGTTGTTGTCACCACTGCGCAGGCGCTTGATGGTGACGTCTTTGTTGCCGAAGGCGGCCAAAAAGACGAACGGGAACTCCGCTCCATCAAAAGGCAGAAGGGCAAGATCGGAGATGGCTTGTTCGATTTCTACAGCATTCATTTTTTATATTGCCTGATGTCACTTAGTGCGGCTTTTCTGGCTTTTGCTTTCTAACGTTGGAAACTTACTTGCCGCTCTTTGCCAACTCATCCTGTACGCGTGCGATTAGTGCGGTAGCGTGCTGTACGGCTTCATTTGCCATCGTGTTGCTAACGATATCGCCGCTGTAGTCGATGACGTTGCGCTGTTTGCGCAAAGCATCAAGCTGGATGGTGGTGTCTTTATCCAGCCCGACTGTCTGCGGTAAAGTTTGAATCATGGTTTGGTGATGACCGGGTTTGCTGGTGAGCGTGCGAAAACCGCTTGCCTGCAAGGCGGCATTGGCAGACTGCATGATTGCTTTGTAGGCCATGTCAAAGCGGCCTTCGGCACTCAAGCCGGAAAGCTGGGCGTCATTGAGGCTGCGCCTGGCGGCCTCCAGCAGACGATTGATGTCTTGTGCATCGGGCGTAATCTGCTCAAGTTGCCCGATCTTCACCAAGTTTTCCAAGCTCACTTTCACCCCCTATCACAAACAGTTTTGGCTTGGACATGATGTCCCTGAAAAACGAACCATTTTCCTGGGCCAGCCGCTGCCATTCCTTGCGCTCATACACCTTAGGATTGATTTCGCGCCCCAAGGTTTCCTGTTGCTGATACAGCAGGGAAACGACCTCGCCATAGCCAAGGCCGTCGCCAATTATCATCAAATCCACGTCGCTGCCGGTACTGGCTTTGCCACTGGCGATGGAGCCAAACACGAAGGCAGTATCAATACGGGAAACAAGCGGGGCCAATGCCTGCGCCAAGACATCAGTCAGACCGGATGTCTTACGCAGGATGCTTGCCAGCTCCTCAAAAACTGGACATTGCTCATTAGCGGCATAGAGCACTTGATTGCCGGTACGAGAACGCTCCAGCAGGCCAACATCGGCCAGCCGGGATAACTCACGGGCAGTGGTGCCCGACACCGTACTTGTCAGTCGGGATATCTCGCGGACGTGGTAACGCTGACCGGGATGCAGCAGCAGCAGCCCCAGCACTCGGCGGCGATATTCGGGAAACAACACTTCGGCGAGGGACAATTGCCAATCCTTAATGGTGCTTATTTTGCTGCAATTGTAGCTTTTTTTGCTTCATCCGCAAGGGCCACTTCAAGACTGCAGACCCCGTAGACCACCGCCCTGTACTGACTCCATTATCCAGTGTGATTTGGATGGAGTCAGTTCATAACATGGGCCAAATCCATACCCAATAACACCCATACCTAGAACCTAGGCTCCCTCCGGAAAATTGGGTGTTATTGGGTGTCTTAATGGAGGGATGGCCACATGCAAGCATGGCAATTTCCAATCCCTTTTCCATCTCCACTCATTTACTCAAACACTCATATACTCAGATAACCATCTGAATAATAAGTACTTTATTTGAATTAACGACCGGAGTCTGGCATAGATTCGCTAAGCCACTCGCTGGGAGCCATCTGCTCGCAGATGGGGCCAGGGCATCCAGCTCGCCGCCCCAGAAGTCACGCCAGCCCATGATGGCTGACTTCGGGCTTAGGGGGGAGCCGCCATCGAGAAAACGCCCCAGCGTTTTCAGGGCCGCCCACGGCCCGGTCGATGAGTGGGGGGCGTAGCCCCGGCACGTCAGGCTACCCCGTTTTTCTAAACCGCACCTTATTCAGCATGCTGAATTCGACCCGGTATTGTATCGTCTTTGTAGTGGATAGTACCATCCACTACTCAGGGACAAGAAAAGGGGCAAATGCCCCTCAGAGACACCCCCATGAAGCCAACCGAAGTCGCCTATACCGAGTTTCAAGCCGCTTACGACCACTACAACGCAGCCTTGTTTGACTCGACCCTAAAGCCCTGCCTTATCAGCATTCAGCGCCAGGCAAGCTCATACGGGTATTACAGCCGAAACCGATTCGTACACCGGGACGGCAGCAGCATGACCGACGAAATTGCCCTTAACCCCGAATACTTCGGGGTAGTGCCCCTCCTGGAGATCCTGCAAACGCTAGTTCACGAAATGGCACATGCTTGGCAGCATCAAAAAGGTACGCCAAGCCGGCGCGCCTACCACAACCTGGAGTGGGCCAATAAAATGGAGGCTATCGGCCTGATGCCCTCTGTGACGGGCCAGCCCGGCGGACGCAGAACGGGCGAGAAGATGGCCGACTACATGATCCAGGGCGGCCGCTTCCATGTGGCCACCAAGGCGCTCTTAGCCACCGGCTTTCAAGTATCTTGGCACGACCGACGAACCGCCAAAACGGTGATCGCGCCACCCTACTCTGCCGCCCTCGATGTCCAGACGTTGAGCCCGCAAGATGAGGGGCATGAGACCCTGCAGGCCGACGAAATCGCCTTATGGGAAGCTGCAGTAGAGATCCCCAGACCTCCCACTCCCACTGCAGAAGCGCCAGACCCCCCCCCCCCACCAGTCAGTAAACACAAGTTTTGCTGCCCGGAACCTGGCTGCAAAACCAGCGCCTGGGGCAAAGCTTCACTCCGAATCGCTTGCGCCAATCACGAGAACTTTGTGCTTATGCAGCTGCAGCAGCGGGGCAAAGGATGATACCCGCCGCTTCGCCATGACCACCGGCCGCTGCGATGTTGTGGGCTGTTGACGACCATCCAAAACTGACCCACCTGAGGGGGTAATTTTCATCCAAAACTGACCCACCCTAAATCGCTACCCTGCTTGTTTTTTGAGCGGGGGGTATAAAGGAGTGATCACAG
>Ga0073914_10000036_pt1 | contig 21057 bp, 19 predicted proteins | sample GWRWT4_30Apr14_FD_71481 | JGI IMG/M metagenome (GOLD analysis project Ga0073914, IMG submission 71481) | Sand microcosm microbial communities from a hyporheic zone in Columbia River, Washington, USA - GW-RW T4_30-Apr-14 | ecosystem: Engineered > Artificial ecosystem > Sand microcosm >... | reverse complement strand
GCTTTCTGCAGATCGTCTTCAATATTGTAGAGTTCGAAAAGAGGACGACCGCCGGGGTAGTGGTCAATCTGCCCCGCCACACCTGGTACGAATTCGCGTACAAACTCCTCAACCTTGCCAAAGGTTTCACGCGAGTCCACCAGCACTTTTTCCACATTGCTGGTGACGAGGTCGCGAATGGTCCGCAAATAAAGCGGCAGCTCCTCATAAATCACGGAAGGGGTTGGTGCCGTCGGACAACGCTCCTGCACCCAGCCCCAAAGCTTGGCAAGAAACGCCATGTCACGGCGCAACTCATCCTCGCTCACGCCTTCTGCCACCGTACGCACAATGAAACCACCCGCGGCAGTGACCGGACTTTCTGCCTGCAACTGGCGAATCACGCTTTTCAAGCGCTCGCGCTCGGCCTCGTCCTCGATACGCTGCGAGACACCAATGTGCTCCCCTTTGGGCATATACACGAGATAGCGCGAAGGAATTGAAAGGTCAGTGGTCAGGCGCGCGCCTTTTGTGCCCATCATGTCTTTCATGACCTGCACGATGACGGACTGGCCTTCGTGCAGCAGCTCGGAAATCACCGGGTTGCGTTCGCGTTCGCCCTCCACTTTCGGCCAGACAATGTCATTGGCATGGATGAAGGCCGTGCGTTCATGGCCGATATCCAGAAACGCTGCCTGCATGCCCGGCAATACTCGCACCACCTTGCCCTTGTAAATATTGCCCACCATGCCAAGCCTGCTGCTGCGCTCGACATAAAGCTCCTGCACGATACCGTTTTCCACCAGCGCGACACGACACTCCATGGGCGTGACATTGATCAGGATTTCTTCAGACATAGAGCTTGTCCGCTAATAAATCACACTTGCGTTGCTTTTTCCCAGCGCGCCAGGCAAGGCACGAGCCGCCGGCAATGGTGATTCCATTGCCCAGGCTCGTAACGCCGCATGGTGCGCTGGGAAACGCAACCCTTCGGGACGGGGCTGCTTTGGCGCAGCGCGGCGTCAGTCGTCGTTCGTTTGGAGTGACCAAACCACTCTCCTCCTTTCTTGCTCTGCGCCAAAGCAGCCTCCGGCGCAAGCGTGATTTATTAGCGGACAAGCTCTACTTCATTGCCACACCGAAATATCAAAACGCGCCAGCAGCGCCGCCGTTTCCGCAAGAGGCAAGCCCACCACATTGCTGTAGCTGCCATCGATGCTGCTGACAAAAACCGCACCCCGCCCTTGGATGGCATAGCCGCCTGCTTTATCGGCCGGCTCACCACCGGCCCAGTATGCCTGCATTTCCTCGGGAGCAATTTCACGAAAGCGAACGGTCGTCGTCACAACATCAACCTGCATGCGCTGCCGGTCTGCCACCGCCACTCCCGTCAGTACACGGTGTTCGCGGCCCGACAATTGCGCCCACATGGCAAAAGCCTCGTCGGCGGAAGCCGGTTTGCCGAGTACGGCATCATCAAGCACCACGGTGGTATCCGCGGCAATCACCACACCTTCATCAATCAGCCCCAGACCTGCCCGGGCCTTTTCTTCCGCCAGGCGGGCCACATAGGCCGCCGGGGTTTCACCCGCCTTGCGCGACTCGTCGACATCGACCCGCAACACGGAAAACTCCAGACCCAGCTGCAGCAGCAATTCGCGCCGGCGTGGCGAGGTAGAGGCGAGATAAAGGGGTATGGGCATAGGAAAGACTGCGCGAAGTTCAGGCAGAGAATATAACCGCGCCGCCAAGAAAAAGTCGCGGGCTTATCCTGGATGCTTGCCATAAGCAACTGCCTACCATGGCGGCTGCAGCGCTGCCCGGATTAACGCTGAGTGAAGCGGCGCAGGGAAACCATGACCGTCGGCCACACCAGAGCACTGGTCAGCGCCGGCAGCCAGTACAGCACAGAAGAATGGGGACCCACGGCAACAATGCCAAGCAGCACCCGCTTGATGATCAGTCCCGCCAGCACGAGCGCAAACACCAGGCCACTGGTTTGCCACACTGAAAACACCGGCACCCAGCGATAGGAAAGACGGGTCAGATAGGCCAGCACGGACAAAACAAATGCATGCACGCCAAAGGGTGTGGCAAACAATACATCGAGCAAAAGGCCGAGAGAAAATGCTGTCCATATCCCCACCAGGCCGGGCGCATTCAATACCCAGAACACCAGCACCATGGTCACAAACTCGGGACGCCAGTAGCTCAGTGCCTGCGGCAGCGGCAGCATGGCCAGCACAAAAGCGACAAACAGGCTGAGCGGTATCGCCAGCAGCGGATTACTGCGCCTTGCCATGCTGGCCTCCCTGCTCGGCACGCAACGGTCGATTGAACAGCAACAGCACATGCCGGCTACGATCCAGCTCTGCCACCGGCTTGACCTGGATACTGGCAAACTCGCTGGTACCGGCCTTGTCGACCTTCGTCACCACGCCCACCGGATACCCTGCAGGAAAGCGCAAGCCCAGACCTGAACTCAGCAAGCTGTCGCCCACTTTGACATCTGCCGACTCCGGCACGAACTGAAGATTGAGCCGGTCCAGATCACCCGTGCCCGCCAGCACGGCACGGATGCCGTTTCGCGCCACGCGCACCGGAATGGCATGTTCGCGATCGGCAATCAGCATGGCACGGGAATTTTCCGGGCCGACCTCGATCACCTGGCCCATGATACCGCGCGCATCGAGCACCGGCTGGCCGATATAAACGCCCTCATCGCGTCCTTTGTTGATCAGGATGATGTGACGAAACGGATCGGCATCCACACCGATGATTTCTGCAATCAGGACTCGCCCGTCCACCACCAGTGACGAATCGATAAGACCGCGCAAGCGCGCATTTTCAGCGGCAAGTTCAGAAAATTTTTGCAGACGCCCCGACATCACCATCAACTGGCTCTTGAGATAGGAGTTTTCCTGGCGCAGCTCTTCGTCACCCATGCTGCTGTCGCCCAGCAACTCGGTAAACCGGCCCGGCCAGCTCATCATGGAGTACACCGGAGAAAAAAGGCCGTTGATCTGGTAACGCACGGGATCAGTCACGCTTTTGAAACGCGCATCAACAAACAGCAAACCGATGGCGAGCAAAACCGCAAACAGCAGGCTGTAGCCACCATTGGAGGTTTTGCTGAAAAGCGTGGTTTCGATGATATTTCTCCCGAATTTTCGTTCGGAGCTTGAAACAAAGAGCCGGCAAAAAGCCGGCTCATTTTCTTGCGTTGACCCTCACTGACCGAGGGCTCGATCAAGGGATGGGATGCAAGGCAAAAGTGGGCAAACAAGCGGAGTTTACTAAATCGTCAATGAGCATTGTTTGCCCACTTTTAACGCCGCAGACCGCCCTTCAGCGAGCCCGTCTTCAATCCACAAACAGCATGTCGTAGGCGGGGTTGTCCATGAATTCCAGGGCACGACCACCGCCACGGGCGACGCACGTCAGCGGATCTTCTGCAACGATGACCGGCAGACCGGTTTCCTTGCTGAGCAGCTTGTCGAGGTCACGCAACAGCGCACCGCCACCAGTGAGCACCATGCCACGTTCGGCGATGTCGGCAGACAGTTCGGCAGGCGTCTGCTCCAGAGCGCTTTTCACGGCGGCCACGATGCTGGTCAGCGGATCCTGCAGGGCGCCCAGGATTTCATCCGAGTTCAGGGTGAAAGAGCGGGGCACCCCTTCGGCGAGGTTACGGCCACGCACTTCGATTTCGCGCAGCTCGCCACCCGTGAAAGCCGTGCCGATTTCCTGCTTGATACGCTCGGCAGTGGCCTCACCGATCAGGCAGCCATGCTGGCGACGCACATAGGAAATGATGCAGTCGTCAAAGAGGTCGCCACCGATACGCACGGAATTGGAATACACCGAGCCGGACAGGGAGATAACCGCGATTTCCGTGGTACCACCGCCGATATCCACCACCATGGAACCACAGGCCTGTTCAACCGGCAGGCCCGCACCAATGGCAGCTGCCATGGGCTCTTCAATCAGGCGCACTTCACGGGCACCGGCGCCGATCACGGATTCGCGAATGGCACGTCGCTCCACCAGGGTGGATTTGCAGGGTACGCAGACCAGGACCCGCGGACGCGGAGGCAGCATGCCCTTCTCGTGCACCTTCTTGATGAAGTACTGCAGCATCTTTTCCGTCACTTCAAAATCGGCAATCACACCGTCCTTGAGGGGGCGAATGGCAGAAATATTGCCCGGGGTACGACCCAGCATGCGCTTGGCATCCACACCCACGGCTGCCACGGTCTTGGTGGCACCGTTCTGGCGTATGGCGACCACCGACGGCTCGTTCAGCACGATGCCGCGATCGGGGACGTAAATGAGCGTGTTGGCAGTGCCAAGGTCAATGGCGAGATCGGAGGAGAAGAGACCAAGGAAGCTTTTGAGAATAGGAAGCATGGGAACGGGAAACCTGATTCAGTCGCGTGCGTGCGAGGCCGGTGCCAACAAGCTTATGACAGCCGGGAAGTCCTGTGAGCCCTGAAACCCGCCCCGCCAGCCGCGCAGCATGGAATTCAGATGCCCTAAAAATGCGGCTAACTGTAAACAAACGGGGTTCTTTGGACAAGCCGCGAACTGTGCTAATTTGCGCGGTCTTACGCGTTTCCAACAAATCCGTCCCCGAGAGTTCCCATGGCCCTGACTGCCGCCGATGTGGCCAAAATCGCCCATCTCGCCCGCCTTCAGCTCAGCACCGAAGAAGAAGGCCGGGTCACCGACCGCCTTAACGACATCCTCGGCATGATTGACCGCCTGCAGGCGGCCGACACCACCGGCATCGAGCCCATGGCTCACCCCATGGATGCCACTCAGCCCCTGCGCGCCGACGTGGTCAGTGAAAGCAACCAGCGTGATGCCTACCAGGCGATTGCCCCGGCGACCGAAGCCGGCCTCTACCTTGTGCCCAAAGTTATCGAGTAACAATCCGCCATCATGCATGACAAGACACTCGCCGAGCTGGCCGCAGGCCTCGCTCGCAAGGATTTTTCCAGCCGCGAACTGACGCAGCACTTTCTCGACCGCATCCAGCGTTTTGATGGCGAGCTGAACAGCTTTGTCACGATTTGCAGCACGGAGGCATTGCAGCAAGCCGATGCTGCGGATGCGGCACGAGCCGCCGGCAATGCCTCCGTGCTGACCGGCGTGCCTTTTGCACAAAAAGACATTTTCTGCACGCAGGGTGTCAAAACTGCCTGCGGCTCGAAAATGCTGGATAACTTCATTGCGCCGTACAACGCCGCCGTGATCGAAAAATTCAACGCGGCTGGCGCCGTCATGCTGGGTAAAACCAATATGGACGAGTTCGCCATGGGCTCGTCGAATGAAACCAGTTTTTACGGCCCGGTGAAAAATCCCTGGGATAAAACCAAAGTGCCCGGCGGTTCCTCCGGCGGCTCGGCCGCCGCCGTTGGCGCACGCCTTGCTCCTGCTGCCACTGGCACCGATACCGGTGGCTCAATTCGCCAGCCGGCCGCGCTCTGCAATCTCACCGGTTTGAAACCCACCTACGGCCGCGTGTCGCGCTGGGGCATGATTGCGTTTGCATCGAGCCTTGATCAGGCCGGCCCCATGGCGCAAAGCGCCGAAGACGCCGCACTGATGCTGAACGTGATGTCCGGCCACGATGCGCGCGACTCCACCAGCATCGTGCATGATGTGCCGGATTACACCGCCGCGCTGGGTGACTCGATTGCCGGCCTGCGCATCGGCCTGCCGAAACAGTATTTTGGCGAAGGCCTGGATGCCGGCGTGGCAAAAGTGATTGAAACCGCGATTGCCGAACTGAAAAAGCTCGGTGCCACCGTGGTCGAGATTGACCTGCCGACCTCCGATCTCGCGGTGCCGGCTTATTACGTGATTGCGCCTGCCGAATGCTCGTCCAACCTGTCTCGATTTGACGGTGTGCGCTTTGGTCACCGCTGCGAAAACCCGAAAGACCTCACTGATCTTTACAAGCGTTCGCGTGCCGAAGGCTTTGGTGCGGAAGTGAAGCGCCGCATCATGGTGGGCACCTATGCCCTTTCGGCCGGCTATTACGACGCTTATTACCTGCAGGCACAGAAAGTGCGCCGCCTGATCAAGAGTGATTTCGAGCGTGCGTTCGAGCAGTGCGATGTCATCGCCGGCCCGACCTCGCCGTCGGTTGCCTTCGGCCTGGGTGAAAAGCAGGCCAATCCGATTGCCATGTATCTCTCGGACATCTACACGATTGCCACCAATCTTGCCGGCCTGCCCGGCATGAGCCTGCCCGCCGGTTTTGAGAAGAACCTCCCGGTAGGCCTGCAACTGATCGGCAATTACTGGAGCGAGGCCCGCCTGCTGAATGTGGCGCACCGTTACCAGCAGGTGACCGAGTGGCATCGCCGCATACCGGCAGAATTTGCGTAATTCAAACATCAGGCATTAATTTCCCCTCTGCCGAGCAGAGAGGAAAGCAAGAGGAAATCCCCATGACCTGGGAAGTGGTTATCGGCCTGGAAGTTCATGTCCAGCTCAACACAAGATCGAAAATATTTTCAGGCAGCGCCACCACGTTTGGTGCCGAGCCCAATACCCAGGCCAGCCTGATCGATCTCGGCATGCCCGGCGTGCTGCCCGTCCTGAATCAGGGTGCCGTGCGCAATGCCATCAAGTTCGGCCTTGGCATCAATGCCGAGCTCGGCTACAAATCGGTGTTTGCGCGCAAAAATTATTTCTACCCGGACCTGCCCAAGGGCTATCAGATTTCCCAGATGGACCTGCCGATTGTTGGCCGTGGCCATCTCGACATCACGCTGGACGACGGCGTGGTCAAGCGCGTTGGCATTACGCGTGCGCATCTGGAAGAAGATGCCGGAAAATCCCTGCACGAAGACTTCTCCGGCATGACCGGTATTGACCTCAACCGTGCCGGTACGCCGTTGCTGGAAATCGTGTCCGAACCCGACATGCGCTCCGCCAAGGAAGCCGTGGCCTATGCCAAGGCCATTCACGCGCTGATCCGTTACCTGGATATTTCCGACGGCAATATGGCCGAAGGTTCCATGCGTTGCGACTGCAATGTATCCGTTCGCCAGAAAGGCTCAGAGGCCTTCGGCACGCGCCGTGAAATCAAGAACGTGAACTCCTTCAAGTTCATCGAGAAAGCCATCAATGTCGAAGTCGAATGGCAGATCGAGGAGCTGGAGTCGGGGCGCAGCATCCGTCAGGACACCGTGCTGTACGACGTCAACAAGAATGAAACCCGCAGCATGCGCAGCAAGGAAGAAGCGAATGACTACCGCTACTTCCCCGACCCCGACCTGTTGCCGGTCGTGCTTGATGAAGCCCTGATTGAAGCAATCCGCGCGACGTTGCCTGAGCTTCCCGGCGCCAAGCGCGAGCGTTTTGTCGCGCAGTTCGGTCTGCCCGACTACGATGCCGGCGTGCTGGTCGCGAGCCGCGATCTCGCCGCCTTCTTTGAAGCCACCGTGACTGCCGCCAATGGCGCCGCCAAACAGGCCGCCAACTGGGTCATGGGCGATCTTCTCGGTGCGCTCAACAAGGCCGAGAAAGACATCAGCGAATCACCGATCAGCGCACAACAACTGGGCGGCATGATCAATCGCATCAGCGACAACACCATTTCCGGCAAAATTGCCAAGCAGGTCTTCCAGGCCTTGATGGATGGCGAAGGCAGCAGCGCCGACGAGATCATCGAGAAAAAAGGCCTGAAACAGGAAACCGACAGCGGCGCCATCGAAGCCCTGATCGACGCCGTCATCGCCGACAATCCGGACAATGTGGCGGCCTACCGCAGTGGCAAGGACAAGCTTTTCGGTTTCTTTGTCGGCGAAGTGATGAAGCGCTCCAAAGGCAAAGCCAACCCGGGCCAGGTTAACGAGCTGCTGAAAACCAAGCTGGCTTGATGCCGCGGCATCAATGCCAGGCATAAAAAAGCCCCGTCACGCGGGGCTTTTTTATGGCACTTGTTCAGGTCGGAATGATGGAGTCAAAGGTGTCTTCCATGCGCTTTTTCAGTTCCTCGGCTGTGACATCTTCAATATGGGTGGCCAGCGTCCAGACGTGACCGAAAGGATCTTCAAGCTGGCCGGCGCGATCGCCATAGAACTTGTTCTCCACCGGCCGCAGCAGCCGGGCGCCCGCCGCTACCGCCGTGGCCACCACCGCATCGACATCTTCCACATAAATCATCAGGCTGACCGGTGATCCGCCGATGGTCTTGGGGCCTTTGGCGCCCATGTCGGGAAATTCATCGGCCAGCATGACAACACTGTTGCCGATTTCTATTTCCGCGTGACCGATCCCACCACCGGGCGCCGGCAGACGCAGGCGTTCGCGGGCGGCAAAAGCGGCCTGGTAGAAAACAATGGCCTTGGCCGCGCCTTTGACAATCAGGTAGGGGGTGACACTGTCGTAGCCGTCAGGAATTGCTTTGACCTTTCCGTTCATTTTCATTGCTCCTTGCCTTTCAGAATCCGGCAGGGCGCGATGCACGCCCCGCCTGTAAATGCTTCTGGCGCAGACTCAGTGAGTGATGAATCATTCCAGCGTCAGTGCAGCAACCTCTGATTCCCGCCCTCGGTCACGAACGCGATGCGGTCATCCGCAAAAACATTCATGTCCGGTGCCAGGATTTTCACGTAGCGGTCAAAATAGAGAATCTGTTTCAGCAGCAGGGCAAACGCACGAGGAAAGCGGATGCCGTGGCGCTCGCCCACTGCCACGATATCCAGCATGAGGCGATTGATTTCGCCCTCATTGATGGCGCCATTCAGTACATGCTCGGGATTCACCGTGGTCACGGCACCATAAATGGACTCCAGATCGTGCGTCAGATCCGCCACGTTCACCACGCGCTTGGTCATGCCTATCTTCGTCATGCTGTCGGCCATCTTGTGGAAGTCGCCATCGGTGAGCGACTCCACAAATGCCATGGTGGCCTCCCAAGTTTCCGGCTTGATGCGTCCGACGATGCCAAAATCGATAAAGCCGAGACGGCCATCGGTGAGCACCATCAGATTGCCCGCGTGAAGATCAGCATGAAAACTTTCACACAGCATGAGACTGGAAAACCAAGTATTCATGGCCGTGATCAGGGTGCCGGCAGGATCGCGGGTGTATTTCTTGATCGTCTCGAGATCGGTGAGCGGGACGCCATAGAAGCGTTCCATGGTGAGTACGCGCAATGAAGAAGCATGCTCGTACACTTTGGGCGCGATGGCGGCGTTGTTGCCGGTGCGCTGCAGGAACTCGTTGAACTCCTGGATGTTGCGCGCCTCTTTATAAAAATCGATCTCTTCCATCATGCAGCCCTGGATTTCCGAAACGATGGCGGAAAGCGAGGCAAACTTGAGTTTGGGGAACGCGATCTCGACGGCCTTGGCCGCAAAATAAAGAAAATTGAGGTCGGTCAGCAGGATGTTGCCAACACCGGGCTTTTGAATCTTGATGACAACCGACTCGCCATTGAGCAGCTTTGCTGCATGCACCTGGGCGATGGAGGCAGAAGCCAGGGGTACTTCATCAATCTCGGCAAAAATTTCACCGAGCGGACGCTTGAGCTCGCTTTCAAGCACCTGTCGCATGATGGAAAACGGCAAGGGCGTGGTCTTGTCCAGGCAATGCTGGAACTCGGTGACATAGGCTTCCGGGAACAGCGACGGCGAGCTGGCCACAAACTGGCCCAGCTTCACATAGGTGGCGCCCAGCTTTTCAAAGGTCTGGCGCAGCAGCTGCGGTGTCGGCAGGCGCTCGCCACGCAGCCAGTCCACACCAGTGCCGCCCAGCACCATGCCGGTCTGGGCCAAACGCAACAATCCCTTGAGCGCATTGCCGAAATTCGCATAACGGTTCATGCCTAAACTCCCTTCATCTGGATAATGCTTTGCAATGTGCTTGCCACCCTAGTGGCCACACACCGGACAAGCCGGATCTCGTGCTACCGAGAGGGTGCGCATGGTCCCGGTGTCTGCCTCCCAGAGCCAGAGCCGACCGACCAGCGGCAGCCCCACACCGGACAACATTTTCAGCGCCTCGGTCGCCGCCAGCGTACCGACTACTCCCACCACCGGAGCAAGAACGCCCGACTCGGCACAGGCGACAGCATCCGCGCCCGTTTCCGGGTACAGGCAGCGATAACAGGGCGAGCCCGGATGGCGGCTGTCAAAGACAGCGAGCTGGGCACTCAGCCCGATGGCGGCTGCACTCACCAGAGGCACACGAGCCGCCACGCAGGCCTTGTTAACAAGATCCCGTGTCAGGAAGTTGTCACAGCCATCCACCACGAGATCAGCACCGGCGAGCAGGCCCGGCAGGTTGTCGGCATCCAGTGTGAGGGCAAGCGCCTGCACATTGATATGAGGGTTCTGTAGAAGAAGCTTTTCTGCCGCCACCTCGACTTTCCGGCGCCCCCTATCGGCCGGGGCAAACAGTATCTGGCGCTGGAGGTTGCTCGCATCCACCGTATCGAAATCGGCCAGCAACAATTCACCCACACCGGCAGCCGCCAGATACAGGGCCACCGGGCAACCAATACCGCCCATACCGACAATCAGCACACGTGCCGCTTTCAGCTTCTCCTGCGCCGCAATATCGAACTGCGGCAGCATGATCTGGCGCGAGTAACGCAGCAGCTCCTCGTCATTCAGCACGGCCACTGCCTCCTTGCGTGCCCACGAAACGGCCAAAGGTGATGCGCTCATGGCCGGAAAGATCACGGCGCGTTTCAATATCCGCAGCGCCACTCTGCTCAAGAAGATGACGCACGGCCGCTCCCTGGTCATGGCCATGCTCAAAGGCCAGCCAGGCATTAAGCGTGCAATGCGCCTGGGCAGCAGCGGCAATACGCGAAATATCGTGCAAGCCGTGCGCGGCAGAAACCAGTGCACTCAGCGGCTCAAAACGCACATCGCCCTGCCCCAGATGCGCATCGCCGGAATCAATATACGGCGGATTGGCGAGCAGCAGATCGAAGCGCCGTCCCGCCAATGCGGAAAACCAGTCGCTGTGCAGAAAGTCGACAGACAATTCCAGCCGGTCAGCATTGCGCGCCGCCACACTCAAGGCGTCACGGGATGCATCGACGGCCGTGACCAGGCATTGCGGTCTTTCTTTTTTCACGGCCAGGGCAATGGCACCACTGCCCGTACCCAGATCAAGTACACGCCCGTCGCTGCCCGCCGGGATTTTTTCCAGCGCAAACTCCACCAGCATTTCCGTTTCGGGACGCGGGATCAGGGTGTGGCGATCAACATCCAGATCCAGTGTCCAGAAACCGCGCGAGCCGGTGAGATAGGCCACCGGCTCGCCGTGCTCGCGGCGCAGCAGCAATGCCTCAAAGTGCTCCTGCTGCGCCGGAGAAACGTGTACGTCTTCGTGCAGGCGCAGCCAGACACGCTCTTTTTTCAGGACATGCAAAAGCAGGTATTGCGCATCAACCACAGGACTGGGACTGCGTAACTGCAAGCGTGCCGTGGCATTCTGCAGCAACTCGCGAATGCTGAGCGACACGTCAGGCCTCGCTGTCGGCAAGGAGAGCCAGCTGATCAGCCTGGTATTCCCGCGCCAGTGCATCGAGCACTTCATCGAGATCGCCCTCGACGATTTTTTCCAGACTGTAAAGCGTCAGATTGATGCGATGATCGGTGAGGCGTCCTTGCGGAAAATTGTAGGTGCGAATGCGCTCCGACCTGTCGCCGGAACCCACCAGATCACGGCGCATGGTGGCCTGGGCATCGTGCTGCGCGGCCTGGCGACTGGCCAGGATTTTGGCAGACAGCAGGCTCATGGCACGGGCCTTGTTCTTGTGTTGAGAGCGCTCGTCCTGGCACTCCACCACAATGCCGGTGGGAATATGCACAATGCGCACGGCCGAGTCGGTGGTATTCACATGCTGGCCGCCCGCACCGCTGGAGCGGAAGGTATCAACACGGATATCTTCCTTGCGGATATCCACCGCTTCCACTTCAGCCGCTTCCGGCAATATCGCCACGGTACAGGCCGAGGTATGAATGCGGCCCTGTGATTCCGTGGCTGGCACGCGCTGCACACGGTGTACGCCGGACTCGAATTTCAGTTTCGCGTAAATATTGTCGCCTTCGATACGTGCAATGACTTCCTTATAGCCGCCATGCTCGCCGGCACTGGATGACACGACCTCTACGCGCCAGCGTTGTTTTTCGGCAAAGCGGGAATACATGCGAAAAAGATCGCCGGCAAAAATGGCCGCTTCATCGCCACCGGTGCCGGCACGCACTTCAAGATAAACATTGCAGCCGTCATTGGGGTCTTGCGGCAGCATCAGGCGCTCAAGCTCGGACTCCAGCACCACAATGCGTGCTGCCGACTCTTTTATTTCCTGTTCAGCCAGCTCGTGGAAGTCCGGATCTTTAAGCAGCACACGAGCTTCCTGCTCACCGCGCTCTGCGGCCTGAAAAGCGGCAAACGCTTCCACCACCGGAGTCAGCTCCGCATGCTCTTTGGAAAGATTGCGGAATTTTTCGTTATCCGACAGCACCGAGGCGTCAGCAAGCAGTGCACTGACCTCTTCCGCCCGCTCCGCCAGGTTTTCCAGTTTTTGCCGCAAGGAGTTCTTCATGCAGCGCCACCGTCATCCTGTTTTTTGGCAGAGGAAGGAGGCTCGGCGGGAGTGGCAAGCTCCTGGCGATTGACACCCAGCACTTCGGCTGCCCAGTCCAGCTTTTCCACGGCGCCTTCGGCGGCGGCTTTTTTCAGTGCCACACTGGGTGCATGCAAAATCTTGTTGGTGAGGTTGCGACTGAAACGTTGCAACACGTCGGCAGCGTCGCCTCCCTTCTCCAGCATGGCAAGTGCGCGCTCAAGCTCCAGAGTACGCATGGACTCCACACCTTGCCGGTAGGCCAGCAAGGTGGAGACGGCACCCTGTTCGCGCTTTTGCGAAACAAACTGTGCTGCCCGCTGCATCACGATCTTCTCGGCCGCGATGGCCGCTTCCTGACGCGAGCGCATGTTTTCTTCAATCACCGATTGCAGGTCGTCAACAGTGTAAAGATACACATCGGCGAGCTCTGCCACTTCCGGCTCGACATCGCGGGGCACTGCAATGTCGACCATGAAAATAGGCTTGTGCCGGCGTTTTTTCAGGGCGCTCTCCACCATGCCTTTACCCAGCAGGGGCAAAGGTGAGGCGGTGGAAGAAATCACGATATCGGCATGCACCAGCGCTTCCGGAATGTCTTCCAGGGTAATGGCACGGCCATTGAATTGCTGGGCCAGCTCAAGGCCACGAGACAGCGTACGATTCGCGACGGTGATTTTTTTCACACCCTGCTCAAACAGATGCTTGCCGACGAGCTCTATGGTTTCGCCGGCGCCAATGAGCAGGGCTTCACTTTCGCGCAAATCCGAAAAAATCTGTTTGGCCAGCATCACGGCAGCAAAGCCGACCGATACCGGATTGGCACCGATCGAGGTGTCGGTGCGCACCTGCTTGGCGGCCGCAAACGTGGTCTGGAAAAGACGTTCGAGTTCGGGGCCCAGCGTGCCGGCCGCCGCGGCCTGGCTGTAGGCCGTTTTCATTTGCCCGAGAATCTGCGGCTCGCCCAGCACCATGGAATCAAGACCGGAGGCCACGCGCATCATGTGGCGTACGGCTTCTTCGTTTTCATACTGGTAAATGCTGGAAGAAATCTCGCCGAGGGCGATGTGATGGTAGCGCCCCAGCCAGGCCAGCAAGGCATCACCGTTCTGGGCTGGCACATGGCCATAGAATTCAGTGCGATTGCAGGTCGAGAGAATGGCCAGCTCGGACACCCCGGCTTCACTCACCGCCTCGCGCAAGGCCTCGATCAGGCGCTCGGGCGTAAAGGCAACTTTCTCGCGCAGATCGAGCGAAGCTGTTTTGTGATTGATGCCAAGCGCCAGAAGCCTCATGAAAAACCTGTGCCGTGAACAAGCGGAGGGTCAGGATGGTAACCCTGAGGCGGCGGGAGCTCCCTGCCGGGTGCTGCTGCCCCGGACCAACCGGCCCGGGTACGCCATAAAAGGAGGCGAATTTTGCGGGATAGGACCGGCAAAGACAAACCCCGATGCAAACCCGTGTTGGCCCGACCAAACTACCCATTCGCCACAAGAGGTGGCTGGTTGTGCTTCGGCTTTTTTGCCAAGATGGCGCGACCCCTGCCGTCCTGACGTTTCTTCTTATATGTCTTACCGTGCCCTCCCCGTTTTGCTGGCCTGCCTGCCTGCCCTGTTCACAGGCTGCGCCTTGCACCCCGTCGCACAATCAGCCGCGGCAGTATCGACAACTGTTGCACCTCCTCCTGTGGCAAGCACAACAACGGAAACGCCAACCCCCTTGCGACCGTTCTCCCCGCAAACACTGGAGTCCCTGCTCACCGCCGAACTGGCGGCACAGCGGCAACGTCCCGACATCACGCTGTCCAACTATATCGAGCAGGCCCGCGAGACACGTGACGTGGGTGTCGTGGCACGGGCCACCACCATCGCCCAGGTCCTGAATCAGCCACAAAGCCTGGAAATGGCCCAGCTCTGGGCGGAAGTCGCGCCCGAGAGTGCCGATGCCTGGTATCTGGTGACCCTCAACAGCCTGCGCCAGTTGCGCTTTGACATTGCCATGCCGGCACTCGACCGACTGCTGGTCCTGCAGCCGGAGGCTGATCTGGAGCAGCTCTTTCTGGCCGCCATTCCAGTGCCTCAAAGTGCTCGCGATGAGCTTTTCGGCAAGCTGGGAGGGCTGTCAAAAAGCCACCCCGGCAACCCTCACCTGCTGTTTGGCCAGGCCCTGCTGAAAGCCCAGAGCGGCAAAAAGGCCGACGCGCTGGAGCTGGCGAAGCAGGCACACCTGCTCAGGCCGAAAAGCACGCAGATCACATTGCTTGAAGCCAAGATGCTGACGGAGCTCGACCGCAGCCGTGAAGCAGCCGACCTCCTGCATAATGCGCTCAAGGCACAGCCGGAGAGCCATAACCTGCGCCTCAACTATGGCCGCGTCCTGATCCGGATCAGTGACCTCATTGCCGCCGAACAGGAGTTCAGAACCCTGGTCGAGAAGCTCCCGCAGGACGATGGCCTGCGCCTCAGCCTGGCATTGATTGCCTACGACAACCGTCATGATGAAGTGGCCGCCCGCGAACTGGCCATCTTGCGCGACAGCGAAGCACATGGTGGCGAAGCTCGTTATTACCTGGGATTGCTGGCCCTGCGCCAGGGCAAAAAGGCGGATGCCCTGGCCGCGCTTGAAGAAGTACAACCCGGCCCTCAGTATCTGCCGGCGCTGGCTGAAATCTCTCGTCTGCTGGTGGCGGAGAATCAAACCGGTGAAGCACGCATGCGTCTGGCCCAGGCACGCGCCCTGACACCCGAGCTGCGCGTCCCCCTGTACCAACTGGAAGCCGAACTGGTCAACGAAACCGGCAATCCGCAAGCGGCCTGGCAATTGCTGGATGCCGCGCTTGAGGAGCAGCCGGAAGATCCCCAATTGCTGCTGAGCCGTGCCATGGCGGCCGAGCAACTGGATCGTCTGGATGACTTCGAAGCTGACATGCGTGAAGTCCTGCGCTATGAGCCGGAGAATCCCAGTGCCCTCAATGCCCTGGGCTATACGCTGGTGGACCGTACCGGACGTCTGGATGAAGGGGAGGGTTATATTCTGCGCGCCCATGCCCTGAAACCGGATGACCCCGCCATCATCGACAGCCTGGGCTGGCTCAAGTTCAAGCGCGGTGACAGCAATGGCGCGCTCACCGAACTGCGCCGCGCTTATGCGCTTTACCCGGATGACGAGATTGCCGCCCACCTCGGCGAAGTGCTCTGGGTATCGGGCAACCATGCCGAAGCCCGCCGCATCTGGTCCGAGGCCCTGCGTCAGCACCCCAAAAGCGCCCATATCCCCAGCACGCGGCAACGGCTTGATCCGTCGTGAGCATCAGCGCAAACACGGGCGCCCTGCGTCTCAGCCTGTTCTGCATGCTGGCACTGCTGCTCAGTGCCTGTGCCCACAGGCCCCCTCAGCCGGTCTATACCAACAGCAGCCTGCCGGCGTACTGGGAGGCCGAAGGCAAAGCGGCCATTCGTACCAAAGACAGGGGCGGCAATATCTATTTCACCTGGACCCAGCAAAACCAGGACTACCGCATCATCGTGCGCGGCCCCTTGGGGCTGGGCCGGGCCGAGCTGAACGGCAAGCCGGGGCACGTCACCCTGACCGCTGACAATATCAATGAAGTAAGCGCCGGCTCACTCGAAGAGCTTCTTGAAACGGCCACAAAGCGCCGCGCCCCGGTTTCTCATGCCCTGCACTGGCTGAAGGCGGAACCCGGCTCGGCGGCGGCCGAAATCACCCGGGATGCTGACGGCAAGCTCACCCAGATCAAGGAGGACGGCTGGACCATTACCTATCTGGAATGGAGCGAAGAGGCTCCCAAACTCCCCCGCAAGCTGACCCTGACCGGGCCGGATGGCCAGGCCACCGTGGTCATCGGCCTCTGGCGCCTGAACCTGTCAGCAGACAACCTTCGACCAGAACAGCCATGAGCCCATCGTCACTGCCCGAGCTCTCCCTGCCTGCACCGGCCAAGCTCAATCTCTTTTTGCACATCACCGGACGTCGCCCCGATGGCTATCACCTGTTGCAAACGGTTTTCCAGTTTCTGGATGTAGCCGACACCCTGCATTTCAGCCTGCGCGATGACAGCCTGATCACGCTCACACCGGCGCTTGCCGGCGTTGCTGCCGACGACAATCTGGTGGTGAAAGCCGCCCGCCTCTTGCAGGCCGAAACCGGCTGCACACTAGGCGCGAATATCATGCTGGAGAAAAGGCTGCCTATGGGAGGCGGACTCGGTGGCGGGTCATCCGATGCCGCCACCACCCTGCTGGGGCTGAACCGGCTCTGGCAACTGGGGCTGGAAACCCGGCAACTGGCCGCACTGGGCTTGCAACTGGGTGCAGATGTGCCGGTTTTTGTACAGGGTCATGCCGCCTGGGCAGAAGGGGTTGGCGAAGACCTGATCGCAGTGGAAATTGCCCAACCCTGGTATCTGGTGCTCACGCCAAATGCCCACGTCAGCACCGCCGAAGTCTTTAACCACGCGGATTTGACACGCCATACCCCCGCCATTACATTAGCCGCCTTTCTCGGGGGGGGGCTCACCCTGAGCTTGGGTAACGACTGTGAAAATGTCGTGCGCCGGCTCTCTTCCGAAGTGAATGCAGCGCTGGTCTGGCTGGCACAACATGGCAGGGCACGCATGACCGGAACCGGCGCCTGCTGCTTTATTGCCTGTGCAGACCAGGCAAGCGCCAACGCCCTGCTTGCGCAAAGTCCGATACCGGGTTTTGTGGCACGCGGCATGAACCGCTCGCCGGCTCATATCGCGTTGTCCACTACCAAAAGCTGATCACGGCTCACCGCCGAGACAAAAACACGAAGCGGCCCATGGATGTGCCGCCCGCAAAATGGCATGGCCATTTTGACGTGAGCGTACTGCGGCATCCCCAAAGGGGGGTTCCTTTGGGGATGCCGCAGTACGCATCAAGGTTGTATTTCAGGATGCAATACAACCGATAAATAAATAGGGGCGTCGCCAAGCGGTAAGGCAACGGGTTTTGATCCCGTCATGCGTTGGTTCGAATCCAGCCGCCCCTGCCACTATTCAGGTTCCGCACCGTGCAGTTGCTTGCCACGATGCGAATACGTAGAGCCACTCAGTCGTTGTTGATTAGCGCGCGGCACCCTCACTTTGCGAGGTGAAAGTGCCGAAAAATGCAGCGGCAACTTCCCGCCCTGCACCGCACGTTTTATTAACGGTAGCCACCATGCCAAACCTGGTTCTGTTCTCCGGTAACGCCAATCCCGAACTCGCACGCAAGGTCGCTGACCACCTGCACGTGCCGCTCGGCGATGCCCATGTCGGCACCTTTTCCGACGGCGAAATTGCCATCGAGATCAACGACAATGTGCGCGGCAAGGACGTGTTTGTGCTGCAATCCACCTGCGCACCCACCAATGACAACCTGATGGAACTGATTGTCATGGCCGACGCTCTGCGCCGCGCCTCGGCAGGCCGCATTACCGCTGTCATCCCTTATTTTGGTTATGCCCGCCAGGATCGTCGCGTACGTTCCGCACGCGTGCCCATCACGGCAAAAATTGTCGCCGACATGCTGACCACGGTGGGCATCGATCGCGTGCTCACGGTTGACCTGCACGCTGACCAGATCCAGGGCTTCTTCGACATTCCCGTCGACAATATTTATGCCTCTCCCGTGCTGCTGGCCGATCTGGAAAAGCAGGGCTACGAAAAAGTGATGGTGGTGTCGCCCGACGTCGGCGGCGTGGTGCGTGCGCGTGCCGTTGCCAAGCAGCTGGATGATGCGGACCTTGCCATCATCGACAAGCGCCGCCCGAAAGCCAATGAATCGCAGGTGATGCACATCATCGGCGAAGTGAAAGGCCGCGACTGCGTCATCGTTGATGACATGGTCGACACCGCCGGCACCCTGTGCAAAGCCGCCGCCGCACTGAAAGAACACGGTGCCCGCCGCGTCATGGCGTATTGCACGCATGCCGTGCTTTCCGGCCCGGCCATTAAGAATATCTGTGCCTCGCAGCTCGACGAGCTGGTGATTACGGACACCATTCCGCTCACCGAAGAAGCTCGCGCCAGCGGACGCATCCGCCAGGTATCCCTGTCGGCATTGCTGGCCGAAACCGTACGCCGCATCAATAACGAAGAATCCATCAGCGCGATGTTTGAGTAACTGCTGTTACGCAAACATCCGCGATGTACTAACCGGGCAATTTCGCCCGGTATAAACCCCGCAAACGCCTGGTCGCAGGGCCTTGCGGAATAACTGGAGACATCACCATGTCCGCCGTGAACTTTACGCTGAACGCCAATGTCCGGACCGACGAAGGGAAAGGTGCGAGCCGCCGCCTGCGTCGTCTGGAAGCCAAACTGCCCGCCGTTATTTACGGTGGCAGCAACCCTGCCCAATCCATCACGCTGGAACTGCGTGAACTGGTGAAGGCCTTGGAAAACGAAGCTTTTTACTCACACGTGCTCACCATCAATGTTGATGGCAAGCCCGAACAGGCCGTGATCAAGGCACTGCAGCGTCACCCGTCAAAGGGTACGCCCATGCACGCCGACTTCCTGCGCATTGATGCCACGCACAAGCTCACCATGCATGTGCCCCTGCATTACATCAACCAGGACACCTGTGTTGGCGTGAAGACCGAAGGTGGCGAGCTGGCCATCATGGCAGCCGATCTGGAAGTGTCCTGCCTGCCTGCCGATCTGCCCGAGTTCATCGAAGTGGATCTGAAAGACGTGCACATCGGCACTACGCTGCACATCTCTGACATCAAGCTGCCGAAAGGCGTGGAAGTTCCAGCACTCGCGCTGGGCCACGACCATGACCAGCCGATTGCCAATGTGCACAAGTCACGCGTTGAAGAAGAAAAGCCGGCCGAGTAATTACTCTCGGTCAGCATTAAAAAGCGGGGCTCAGGCCCCGTTTTTTATGAGCAGGAAGATTGTTGTCCCCCGGGACGAGAAGCAAACATCATGAGTGGACTGAAGCTGATTGTCGGCCTTGGCAACCCAGGACCGGAATACGCTGCCACACGGCACAATGCCGGCCAGTGGTTTGTGGAGGCCCTTGCCCACAAATACGGCATCCGCCTGAACCATGACCCGAAATACTCGGGCCTTGTGGGGCGCGGCACCGTGCAGGGCGAGGACCTTCGCCTGCTGATCCCGACCACCTTCATGAATCTTTCCGGCAATGCTGTCGGCGCGCTCGCCCTCTTTTTCAAAATCATGCCCGATGAAATTCTGGTCGCGCATGATGAACTGGATTTACTGCCCGGTACGGTGCGCCTGAAAACCGGTGGTGGCCATGGCGGCCACAACGGCCTGCGCGACATCATCCGCGTTCTCGCTAACAACACCGGCTTTCATCGCTTGCGCATCGGCATCGGCCATCCCGGCACGGCAAAAGACGTATCGAATTTTGTACTGGGCAAGGCCCCTTCCAGCGAGCAGACACTGATCGAGCGCGCCGTGGAAGAAGCAGTATCATTAAGCGATGACATGATTGCCGGCAAACTTGCCGCGGCGATGAACAAACTGAACGGCTTCAAAGCCTGATCCTCACCCCCTCCCCGCTTGCGGGACGTGGGTTGAACACCCGGATTTTCGGATTTTCTGGCTTGGGACAAGCACAGTGCCCCCAAGCTACGTGATTACAAAGGTAAAAAACCATGGCTATCAATTGCGGCATCGTCGGTCTCCCCAACGTCGGCAAGTCCACACTCTTCAATGCGCTCACCAAGGCCGGCATTGCTGCAGAAAACTTTCCATTCTGCACGATTGATCCCAACACCGGCATTGTGCCGATTCCCGACATCCGTCAGGACAAGCTCGCGGAAATCGTCAAACCGGAGCGCGTGGTTCCGGCTGCCATGGAGTTTGTGGACATTGCCGGCCTGGTCGCCGGCGCGTCAAAAGGTGAAGGTCTCGGCAACAAGTTCCTTGCCAATATCCGCGAGACCGATGCCATTGCCCATGTTGTGCGCTGCTTTGAAGACGACAATGTGATTCACGTCATCAACCGCATCAATCCGGTCGACGACATTGAAATCATCAATATGGAGCTCGCCCTCGCTGATCTGGACACTGCAGAGAAGGGCCTGAAGCGTTGTGAAAAGCTCGCCAAAGGCGGCGACAAAGAGGCTGTGGCACTGAAAGCCGTGATCGAGAAAATCCTGCCTGCCCTGACCGAAGGAAAGCGCGCGCGGACGCTCAAGCTGTCGCCGGAGGAGCTCGCCATTCTCAAGCCGCTGTGCCTGATCACCACCAAGCCGGTCATGTACATCGCCAATGTGGCGGAAGACGGTTTCAGCAATAACCCGCACCTTGATGCCGTGCAGAAATACGCGGTGGCGGAGGAGGCGATCGTGGTCCCCATCTGCAACAAGATCGAAGCTGAAATTGCCGAGCTGGATGAAGCCGACAAGAACGAATTTCTGGAAACCCTGGGCATGGAAGAGCCCGGCCTGAATCGCGTTATCCGTGC
>Ga0073914_10000035_pt1 | contig 21098 bp, 21 predicted proteins | sample GWRWT4_30Apr14_FD_71481 | JGI IMG/M metagenome (GOLD analysis project Ga0073914, IMG submission 71481) | Sand microcosm microbial communities from a hyporheic zone in Columbia River, Washington, USA - GW-RW T4_30-Apr-14 | ecosystem: Engineered > Artificial ecosystem > Sand microcosm >... | reverse complement strand
ATGTTCACGGGCGGCAACCAGGTCAGTTTGCTGAAGGGCGCAGCAGAACAGTTCCCGGCCTTGTGCGCGAGCATTGACGCCGCCAAACGGTCGGTGTGGATGGCGACCTACATGGTGTCGCCCATCGGACAAAGCCAGTCGGTGCTGCAAGCCTTGATGAAAGCAGCGCAAAGAGGCATCCCCGTGCACTTCGTGGTGGACGGCGTGGGCTCGCGCGATGCGCCGGCCTCGCTGTGGCGAGATCTGGAAGAGGCCGGCATCAAGCTGGTGGTGTATCGGCCTGTGCGCGGTTTGTTGAATCTATTGGACTCATCGCAGTGGCGGCGCATGCACATGAAGCTGTGCGTGATCGACGATGCGGTGGGCTTCGTGGGTGGCATCAACCTGATCGATGACCGCTACGACCTGGCGCTGGGCTGGTCGTCGAACCCTCGATTGGACTATGCCTTGCAGGTGAACGGCCCCGCCGTCTTGCCGATGGCGCACACGGTCAAGGCCATGTGGACCCGGGCCACGGTGGGCCGAGACTGGCGCGATGACATCGTTCACTGGATGGCAGATCACCGCAGCATGAAGCGGCTGCGCGCTTTGTGGTTGAAAGCTCGTTTGCGGCTGTCACCAGGCGAGCAAAGGCATCTGTCGGCGGCCTCGGCCACCAACCTGCCCATGCGCTGCGCTTTTGTCTTGCGCGACAACCTGCTGCAGCGGCGCACCATCGAGCGCACGGCCTTGCAGGCGATCCAGCATGCGCGCACCCGGGTCGACATCGTCACGCCCTATTTTTACCCCGCACGGGCCTTGCGGCATGCGCTGCGCAACGCCGCCAAGCGCGGGGTGGTGGTCAGGCTGCTGTTGCAAGGCAAGGCGGACTACAAGATCGCGGCCATCGCGGCCCAGGTGCTGTACCACGACCTGCAACTTCACGGGGTCCGCATCTTTGAATACCAGCCTGCGCTGCTGCACGCCAAGGTGCTGTGCGTGGACGACGAGTGGGCCACCATTGGCTCGTCCAACCTGGACCCGTTGTCGCTGGTGCTGAACCTGGAAGCCAACCTGGTCGTGCGCGACCGGGGCTTTGTGCGCACGCTGTCGGCCGCGTTGTTGCACGACTTTGAGCAGAGCGTTGAAATCCCGCCGCCGTTGCTTCGGCAACGCAGTTGGATGACGCGGGTGCGGCGCTCAACCATCGCCTGGATGGCCAAAACTTACCTTCGATTGGCGGGCGTCACCGGGCGGTATTGAGGCGGGACAGTGCTCGGCTCAGGGCAAACGCCACAAAGTGCCGTAGGGTGGCGAGGCGGGCCACTGAGCCGCCTGTTGCGGTGATTGCTGCGGGTGGTCATGGGCCCAGCGTCTGGCCAGCATCCAGCCGGCATGTGCGACCAGCACGGCGTTGTGTCTGATGGGTTTCCAGGACGCTGCCCTGGCCAGCAAGGACTGCAGAGCTTCGCCACCACCGGGGGCATGGGTGACAAAAGCCTCACACCATTGATCGATGTGATCGTGCGGGATGTCGCGCCAGGGCAGTCCATCCCACGTGCCAAAGTCCAACTCCAGCAAGGCGGGATCTTGCACGTGGGTCCAGCCCCAGCGGCGCAAGTAGCGGCCCACCGAGGCGCAGCGCTGCAAGGGCGAGGTGTGCACCACCTTCGCCAGGCCATGCCGACGAGCGGCCTTCTGGATGCGCCGGGCCAGTCGCTTGGCGCGGCGGGCGGGCACGGCCACATCGGTGCGGCCAATGCACCGACCCGCCACGTTCTCAGGTTGGGGATGGCGCCAGGCCCACAAGGTCACTGGCTTGGCCTGATCGATCATGCGAACCAGGCGGCCACGGTGGCCCCGTGGTGGACCACCGCCAACCACGCGAGCAAAGCCACGACTTCGCTGAACTGCTGTGCGGCACCGAGCGTGTCACCGGTGTAGCCGCCCAGGCGCTGCCGATACCAGCGGGCGCACACCAGGGTCACCACACCGCAGGCCAGCCAGGCCGACAACATGGCAGGCAGAAGGACCGAGAGGGGGTCATCGAAAGGCGAGACCAAGAGCAGGCCCCAGGTGGCCAGCAGCACCCAACACCAGGCGATGAACACCGCGCCGGACCGCACGCTCAGGGCAAGCGGCTTGGCCTTGGCATGCTCGATGTCACCCGCGTAGGGCAGCCAGCGCATCAAGGTCACGGCCACGGCACGCGAAGCGGCGTGGGCCCAGATCAAGGCCAAGGCCGGCCACCACAGGCCGTGCTGTGCCAGGCCACTCAAGGTAGCGGCTTTCAGCCCGAGCATCAGGACCAGGCTGATGGCGCCATAAGCACCGATGCGCGAGTCCTTCATGATCAGCAGGGCTTTGTCGCGGCTGACGGTGCCACCCAAGGCATCGCAGGTGTCGCTCAGGCCATCCTCGTGAAAACCACCGGTCAACCACACAGTGGCCGCCATGCTCAACGCTGCCGCGACCATGGGTGGCCACACTTGCGCAGCCGCGCCCCAGATGAGCGCACCAAATGCGCCAATGCCCAGCCCCACCAGCGGCAAGTGGCGCGCGCATTCGTTCAGCCATCGCGGCTCGAAACCGACCCAGCGCGGCACGGGCACACGAGTGAGGAACTGCACGGCCACGAGCAGCAGCCGCAGTTCATGCACGAGGCGTTGAACCCACATCAGGCGCCCTGCCCTGGGCTGGCATCGCCATCGGCAGTACTGACACCAGCCGACTTAAAGCTGGCCATCTCGGCCAGGATGCGGCAACTGGATTCCAGCAGTGGCCAAGCCAACGCCGCGCCGGAACCTTCACCCAATCGCAGGCCCAGGTTCAGCAGTGGCTGAGCCTTCAGGTGAGACAACATGCGAGCATGGCCCTGCTCATCGGACTGGTGGGCGAACACGCAGCGTTGCAGGACCAGCGGTTGCAACGCCTGGGCCACCAGGACCGCGCTGCTGGCGATGAAGCCATCGACCACGATGACCCGGTTCTGCGCGGCGGCTTCCAGCACGGCCCCGGCCATCATGGCGATCTCGAAACCGCCCATGGCGGCGAGTGCCTGCAAAGGTTCGATGGCCTGCTCGTGGCGGGCCAGCACCTGGCGCAGCACGGTCAGCTTGCGCTGCACGCCAGCGTCGTCCAGGCCTGTGCCGCGCCCCACGCATTGCTCGATGGGCAGGCTGGTCAAGCGTGCCATCAGCAAGGCCGCGCTGGAGGTGTTGCCGATGCCCATCTCGCCCAGCAGCACGGCGTTGCCGGGCAAGGTGCGCAGAACCTCAGCGCCAGCATCCAGGGCCGCCTGGCATTGGGCGGGCGTCATGGCGGGGCCTTGGCTGGCATCCGCCGTACCCCGTGCGATCTTGCGCAGTTGCAGGCCCGGGCGTGGTGCGAAGTCGTGGGCCACACCCGCGTCCACCACGGTCAAGGCCAGGCCATGCTGGCGCGCCAGTACGCTCACAGCGGCACCACCGGCCAGGAAGTTTTCCACCATCTGCCAGGTGACATCGCTGGGGAACAAAGAGATGCCTTGCGCGGTCAGGCCATGGTCGCCCGCAAAGACCACCATCTGCGGCTGCGTCAGTTGGGGCGCCTCGGTGCCCAGGATCAAGCCCAGTTGCAGGGCCAGGGCCTCCAGGCGCCCGAGCGATCCCAGGGGCTTGGTCTTGTGGTCCAGCAAGTGCTGCAGGCGGGCGGCCAAGGCGGTTTGGGCAAGGTCATTCATGTCAGGAAAATTCAGCATGGGGTGTTGTGTTCAACAGGGCTCAACAGGGCGTTCAGCACCTGGGGTTCAAAGTGGCGATCGATGAAATCAGCCAGGCCGTCAAACACCTGCTCCAGCGTGGGCGCGTCGTGTCCGAACAGGGCTTGCAGCACGGGCGCGGACTCCAACAGGCCGTGGGCATAGAGCCCCAGTACGGGTCCTTGCTGCCAACCCACGGGCTGATGGTTCTCGTTGTGCATGGCCGTCAGTCCCACGGTCGATTCGGCCTGCGCGACCACAGACTGGCCCTGGTGGATTTCGTAACCCGAGCAGGCGATGCCCGACAAGCGCGCCCAGGCCCCCATCATCTCGCCAAACCGGAAGGTGGCGGCCGTCAGGCGCTTGTGAGGCGACCAAGTGGTGTGCAGCGGCAGCAGGCCCAGGCCAGGTATGGACGGCTGCGGGCTGGGTTGGCCCGACTCCACGCCCAAGGGGTCGCTCAAGGACTCGCCCAGCATCTGCAAGCCACCACACACGCCCAGCACCGCCTTACCTTGCTCGGCATGGCGCATGATCGCGATGTCCAGACCCTGCTGGCGCAACCAGGCCAGATCGCTGATGGTGTTTTTGGAGCCAGGCAAGATGATCCAGTCTGCCTGCTCCAGATCCGCGCATGAGCGCGCCCAGCGCAAGGCCACGCCCGGCAGGTTGCGCAAGGGCTGGAACTCGTCCAGATTGCTGATGCGCGGGTAGGCCACGACGGCGATGCGGCAACGCACGGGCGCGCTCGATGCGCTGCCCATCCACTCGTCCATCACGCCATCCTCTTCAGGCAGGCCATGGCCGCGCCACATGGGCAAGACCGCGACCGTGGGCACGCCGGTCAAAGCTTGCAATTGCTGAGGGCCAGGCGCCAGCAAGGCAGCATCGCCCCTAAAGCGGTTGAGCACGAAGCCTCGGATCAAGGCGCGCTCGTCTTCTTGCAGCAAGTGGTGCGTGCCATACAGATGGGCAAAGGCGCCGCCCCGATCGATGTCGGTCACCAGCAGGCAGGCCGCCTGGGCATGCAGGGCCACGCGCATGTTCACGTAGTCGCTGTGGTGCAGGTTGATCTCAGCGGGCGAGCCCGCGCCTTCGATCACGACCACGTCGTTCTCGGCCATCAGCTCGTCCAGCGCAGCGCGGGCATGCGGCCACAGCAAGGCGCTGCGGTCGTGCCAGGGCATGGCACTCAGGTCAGGGCGCACCTGCCCCATCAAGACCACCTGGCTGCCCGTGTCGCGCTCGGGCTTGAGCAAGACGGGGTTCATGCGCACCTCAGGGGTTGCGCGGGCCGCCAGGGCCTGGAAGTATTGGGCCGACCCGATCTCGCCCCAATCACCCGCCATGCCGGGCACGACCCGGGCGTTGTTGCTCATGTTCTGCGCCTTGAAAGGCGCCACCTTCAGTCCTGCGCGGGCATACCAGCGGCACAGGGCCGTGGCCAACCAACTCTTGCCCGCGCCGCTGGTGGTCCCCAGCACCATGACCGCCTGAGCCCGCCTCATGACAGCGGCTGAAAGATCAGGTCGGTTGGCAGCATCGGGGGCACCGAGGGCACGCGCCTCAGCGGTCCGGGCGTCAAAGGCAATGCCCGCGCAAAGCCCGGTCCGTCAAAGACGAAGGTGTGAAACTCGCCGTCCTCGCCGCAAGGGCACACGCCCTGGGGCAGGCGCGCCAAAAAGGCCGCGTCATAGTCCACGCCGCAGAAGGACGCGTCCAGCCAGCGCGTGTCAACGCACACCACCCGGGCCCTTATGCCCGAGTCCAAAATGGCTTGCGCCAGATCGGCGCGGGGCTGTGCCCACAAGGGGTACACCGCCGTCAAGCCTGCTTGCGCGCAACGCTGCTCGGCCCAATCACGGTGGGCCTGCAAATCGATGTCGCCAAACACCAGGTGGGTGTAGCCCTCCTCGTGCAGGCGCTGCAACTGCGCATCGAACACCTCGGCATACTGCCCTGGCCCGGCCTTGGCACCGCGCCATTGGGCCTTCAAGGCCCGCGCTTGCGTTTCAATGAGCTCGCTGGGCAAGGCATGCGACTTGCTCAAGCCATCGGGCTCCAACATGGTCAGGAACAGATCCACCGGCAGACCTTCGGCGCGCGCCTTCACCAGCGCCAAGCAGGAATCCTTGCCGGCGCTCCAGCTGATGGCGGCGCGATGCGGGCGCGTCGTCATCATCATCAATCCTCGATGCCTCGTTGGGCAGGCACGCCAGCCTCGTAGGCGTGCTTGATTTGCTGCATTTCGGTCACGGTGTCGGCAATGTCGATCAGCTCTTGCGGACAATTCCGCCCGGTGATGACCACGGTCACGCCCTTGGGGCGCTGGGTGAGCGTGTCGAGCACTTCTTGCAGCGGCACCCAGCCGTAGGTGATGGGATAGGTCAGCTCGTCGAGCACCACCATGAAGTGCTCGCCTTTGGTGATCATGGCGGCGGCCTTGGCCCAGCCTTGCCGGGCCAGTTCGGCGGAGTGCTCCAGGTCCTTGCTCTTCCAGCTGAAACCGTCGCCCAGGCCTTCGATGGGCAGGCCCAGTTTTTCAAAGGTGCGGTGTTCGCCAAAGCGCGCGCTGGGCACCTTCATGAACTGGAAGACGTGAACAGATTTGCCACGGCCCTGGGCCCGGATGGCCAGGCCAAACGCCGCCGTGCTTTTGCCCTTGCCGTTGCCCGTGTTGATGATGATCAGGCCGCGGCGTTCGCCCTCGGCCTTTTGTCCGCTCAACTCGGTGGGTGGGTTTTCAATGTCCATGACAAGTCCTTAGATCAAGATCGGTTTCAAATTTGGGGCACCGCCATCCAGCGGTCCTGCACCTGCACGATGGCCAGCGCCTGGTCGAATACCTGCTCGATGGCGCGGTGAACCACCTGGTCATCACGCGTGCCCACCGCCAGCAAGCGGCCTTGCGCCATCACGGCCAAACGATCAGCCGCCAGGGCCAGCGACAGGTCATGCACCACGCTGACCACGGCCCTGCCCTGCGCGGCTTCGCGTCGTAAGACCCGGGTCAGCAGGCGCTGGTGAGGCGCATCAAGGTGCGCATTGGGTTCGTCCAGCAGCAGCACGCTGGCGTGCACGGCCAAGGCCCGCGCCAGCCAGGCGCGTTGCCGCTCGCCGCCAGACAAGGCATTCAAGGGCCGCAGGGCCGACTGCGTCATGTCGGTGTCAGTCAAGGCGGTTTGAATGGCCTGTTCGTCCAACATCGTCCGTGCGCTCAGGCCCATCCAACCTTGATGAGGCAAGCGGCCCAGGGCCACGGTGTCGTACACGGTCATGGGCGTGTCGTCCTGCGCTTGCTGAGACAACCACGACACCTGTCGGGCACGCGCTGACGCCGACCAATGCGGCATCGCCACGCCCTCCAGCAGGACTTGCCCCCGCGAGGGCATGAGCAAACCCGCCATGCAGCGCAGCAAGGTTGACTTGCCCGCACCATTGGGCCCGACCACGGCCAACCACTGCCCCGCGTGACAAGCCAGGTCAATGTTCTGCAACACAGCGGTGTGGCCGAAATGGGCCGACAGCCCTTGCACGCTCAGCAAGGCCGAAGCTGCGTCTGAACTCATACCGCCCTCCGGTGCATGAGCCAAAGCAGATAGGCGCCGCCCAACACCGCCGTCAACACACCCACGGGCAACTCTTCAGGCGCGATGGCCCAGCGGGCCAATACATCGGCCCCTTGCAGCAACACCCCGCCCATGAGCGAGGCCGCCACCAGCAAGCCGCTGTGGCGCGTTTGCGTATGGCGGCGCACCAGGTGCGGCGCGGCCAAGCCAACAAAGGCAATCAAACCCGCCTGCGCCACCGCCGCCCCCGCCGACAGGGCGAGCACCATGACCAGCGCAGCCCGCGCCCAGCCCAAGGGGATGCCCAGGCTGCGCGCCGTCTCGTCGCCCAAGGTCAGCGCATCCAGCACGCGGGCCAGCAACAAGGCCAGCGGTAAGGTCAACACCCAGGCCACCAGCAAGACCACGCAGGCGGACCAGCCCAGCAGACCCGTGTTACCCAGCATGAAGGACTGCATGGTGCGCCACAGCTCTGACGACCACACTGTCATCAATGACGTGAGCGCCCCCAGCACCACGCCCACCACCACCCCCGACAACAACAGGCGCAAGGTATGGCTGGCACCACGGGCTATGAACAAGGTTAGCGCCACGCCGCCCAAAGCGCCCACAAACGCCAGACCTGTCACGCCAAAGCGCCCCGCGATGGAAGACGCCAACGCCGATTGCCCCGAGAACGACAGCACCATCGCCAGCGCCAAGGTCGCCCCAGATGAACTGCCCAGCAAATACGGCTCGGCCAGCGGATTGCGAAACAGCCCCTGCGCTACCGCGCCGGACAGCCCCAGCAAGGCGCCCACCAGCCAAGCCCCCAAGGTGCGGGGCGCCCGGATCTCCAGCAAGATCTGCCGCTCGGTCACGTCCTGCCATGCCGCGAATGGGTTGTGCCAACCCGAACTGCCCGCGCCCAGACCCAGCACGCACAAGGCCACCGACAGCGCGATTAACACGCCGCACACCACCACGACCGACCCATGCGCGGGCCGCCTCATGGCTTGTTCGTCCCATGCTGGCTTGACCCATGAGTGCGCAAGCATTGCGCCAGCACCAGGGCCGCGTCACCCAAGCGCGGCCCCGGCCGGGCCACCATGTTGTAGTCCAGCTTGGACAAGGCACACACGCGGCCCAGGCGCACCGCCTGGAGGCGGCTCCACCCCGGACGATGAGCCAGCCCCGCTGCCGATTCAGCGTCCAGCAGGATCAGCGCAGGATCGGCCCGGACCACGTACTCCGGGTTCAATTTGGGAAACGGCCCCAGGGCTTTCGGCACCACATTGACCGCGCCCAGGCGTGTCAGCAACTGGCCAATGAACGAAGCCTCACCCGCCGCATACGGCGTGGTGCTGACCTCAAAATAAATCCGCACACCCCGCGACTGAAGCGGCACCTGGGCCTGCGCCAGCGACAGCTTTTGCTGCACGGCAGCCCAGGCCAGGCGAGAAGCGTCCGCGCGACCCAGCAAAACCCCGATGCGCGTCAGCACGCGCTCAACCCCAGCCATGTCCTGCGCATCCAGCTCGGCCACGGTCAAACCCAGCCCTCGAAGCCGCTCGGCCACGCGCGAAGACGGCGCGGCCAACACCAGGTCGGGTTTCAAGGCCACGATGCCTTCAACGTTGACGTCGTCCAGCGAGCCCACTTTGGGCAGCCGCTGCACCGATGTCGGCCAGTCCGACCAGCGGTCCACCGCCACCATGCGGTCGCACGCGCCCAGGGTGCACACAGTCTCGGTCAGAGACGGCAGCAGCGACACCACCCTCCGGGCGGGCTGCGCCAGGCGCACCATCGTTCCACGGTCATCCACTACGCTCACGCTTTGCGCGTGAACGGTGGTGGCCATCAATCCAACCATCAACCATGAACAGGCACGCAGGCGCATCATTCGTTCCATACCTGCACCGGCTTAGTCCAGGGCTGCCCGGCTGCCATCAAGGTGATGTTCGCGCAGCACAGGGCCACCGCCTGATTGAGCCGGCCCAGCTCATCGACAAACTGCCGCACCTCGGGCCCCATGGGGATCACCCCCCAGCCAATTTCGTTGGACACCAGCACCACCGGACTGCTGACCGTACTCAAGGCCGCCAGCAGGTCGTCCCGCAATTCGGCACACCGCGCCTCGCCCGGCACCAAGGCATTCACCAGCCACAAGGTCAGGCAGTCCACGATCAGCAAGCGATCGGGCGAAGCCTGCTGACGCAAAGTCTCGCCCAGGTCCATGGGTGACTCGACCATCTCAAAACCGGCAGGCCGCTCCTGGCGATGGCGCTCAATGCGCAGGCGCATTTCGTCGTCCAAAGCCAGGGCCGTGGCCACCACCGTGACCCGGTGATGGCTGGCCTGCTTCAGCCACGCCAAGCCCATGCGCTCGGCCTGTCGCGACTTGCCACTGCGTTGTCCGCCGATGATGAGGTGGTGTGCTGAAGCCATGCGATTCACTCAACCTCAACTCAATGCGAAGGCGTCCAGTGCAGGGTCAGCAGCGCCTTGCGGCCTGTGCCGCCATAGCCATAAGCCGTCTGGTAGTCATTCTGAAAGGCATTGTCAACCTTCAGTTGCACCTTCCAGTCGGGCGACAAAGCGCGCCCGATCATGACATTGAAGGCCGAATAACCATGCAGCGAAACAGGCGCATATTGATCCCAATCGAAGTCGGACCGGCTGCTGGAGCCCAGCCACTGCACGCCCACATCCCACCCTGCCAGGTCGGTGTCGGCCTTCAGGCTGGCATGGCGTCGCGCACGGCGCAGCAACTGTTCTTTGGTGTCCTCGTTGCGCGCCGACAGAAAGTCGAGGGCCCCCGACAAGCGCACGCCAGACACCGTCCAGCCCGCCTGCAAGGTCACGCCCTTGAGGACTGCACGGCCCACGTTCTGATAGCAATTGCAAGCACCGTCATAGTCGATCAGATTGCTGATGCGATTGCGATAGATCGCCATGGAAGACGTCACATTGCCCGTTTTGTAGGATACCCCGACCTCCGCATTGCGCGCTGACTCAGGCTGCAAGCCAACGAACCCATATTGGCTGAAGCGGTGATACAGCGTGGGAGCCCTGAACGCCGTGGCGCCAGACGCCGTCAAACGCAGGCCTTCGACGATTTGCACACCCCCTGCAATGCTGCCGGTGGTGTGCGTGCCGAACTCGCTGTCCCTGTCGGTGCGGGCATTGACCTGCAAGGCATGACCGCCCTTGTGCAAGTCGTAACCCAAGGCCAAACCGTCAATGGCGCGATCGGCGGCCCCCACGGTCTGAGACTGGGTCAGGCCAGAGTTGTCCAGGTCATCTCGGCGGGCCTCCCCCGTGATGTGCAAACCATGGATGCCGAACTGCACATCGTTCTGAAACGTCAGGCCTCGGCTGCGGGTCTCCGTCCCATACAGCGTCGGTCGTGTTTGGTACTGTTGGGTGGCCTCACTCACGATCAGCTGTGAGCGCCAGTGGTCCAGCCACCTGGCTGACCAGGAAGCATTCACTGTGCTCAGCTTGTTGAGGCTGTGGTCATCGCCGGTGCTGGCATAGGCATCGTACTGAGCATCAACTTCACTGCCCAAAGCGCGCACCTCAAGGCGATGGTCAGGACTGATCTGCCACCCCAGTCGCCCTTGGGCGCTGTGGCTGCGGTAGCCATCCTTGTCGGCATTGTATGAAGCGCTGGCCGGATTGACGATGGAAGCGGTCCCCTGGCTGCGATCAGTGTTCATCGCCACCATGTAGTCCACCGCCCCCTGCTTGCCCGAGATCAAAGCGTCCGCCTGGGTCGTGCCATGACTTCCCAGGCCTGTGCCCAGTTCCAAGGTGGGTTTGGCACCGCTTTGGCGCGTGAACACCTGCACCACCCCAGCCACCGCATCCGATCCGTACACCGCGCTGGCCGGACCCCGCAGAATTTCAATCCGCTCAATCTGGGACAAGGGGATGTTCAACCAGGGCGCGCCGCCATCGCCACTTTGGGCATCCACGCGCACGCCGTCAATCAGCAAGGCCGTGAAGCGGTTGTCCGCGCCCCGGGTGAACACCGAGGACGACCCCCCTGGTCCACCATTGCGGGCCATCTCGATGCCCGGCTGCTGACGCAAAAGGTCCAACAGGTCTGAAGCGACTGACCGCTCGATGTCTTGGCGACTCACCACGGTGACATCGGCCACCAATTCACTCAGTGGCACAGGCGCGCGCGTCGCCGTCACCACCATCGGTTCAAGCCCGACATCGGCCGCCCAAGTTAACTGCGCCGACGACAGCCAAACCAACCCACACGCCACGGCCACGGCCGAACGCACCCCAGGTGCCAGGCGCACCGAATTCAAAGATAACATGATGAAAACAACAGGAAAAAGCAACTCGCGCCAGCGTCCCCGCAGGCAGTGAGCAATATGCGTGCAGCGGTTCACACCACTTCACGCCCTCTGTTGGCCGGTATCCGGGCTAGGCGGTGCAACCCATGCAGCCTTCCCAGATGCAAGAACATCCAGTGGCAAGAGAGCACGAGCGGAAGCGCTTGTTGGGCAACAAACGCTTCGACCGCCGACCGTTGCGGGGGCAGCGCAGGTATGGCTGGCATCTGAAATGCCCGAGCCACCCTGCTTCCCGTTGAACTGCACCGGGGAGAACCCCAGCGCGAGCACCAACGACAGGGATTGTAAGGGCGCCTACAATGGCCGCCATGTCACGAATCGATGATCTCACCGAGCGCGTTGAGCGGTTGCTGCTGCGTCACGAAGAGCTTCAGCGCACCCACGACCTGTTGCAGCAGCAACTGGACGTGACCACGCACGAGCGCGATTCGCTCAAAGCCCGGTTGGCCGCTGCCCGCGCCCGCATCGATGCCCTGATCGACAAGCTGCCCGCGTCCTCCCCCGACACCACCCCGAGTCACACGCCCGACGCATGAAACAAATCGAAGTCTCGATCATGGGCCAGAGCTATTTGCTGGGCTGCCCCGACGGCGGCGAAGTGCGCCTGAAAGAAGCGGTGTCGCACGTGGACCGCGAAATGTGCGCCATCCGTGACAGCGGCAAGCTCAAGGCGCGCGAGCGCATTGCCGTGTTGTCCGCGCTGAACCTGGCTTACGAGCTGACCGAACGGCCTGCTGCGGCCGTGCCTGCAGTGGCGCCGTCGGCTGACTCGGCCGACATGCCATCACCCGAACATGTGGACAAGCTCATCGCCCGCATCGACCAGGTGCTGGGCCAAGATGGTCACTTGATTTAAACCCCTTCGCAACGGGGTATTTCCACACCCGCCAAGGCGCGGCGCAAGTAGAATGAAATCGTTCGTTGCGTTCGTGGAAGCTTTTAATTCCTTGAACCGATGCTCTTAGAGCCAGGGCTTGGAACATTGCCCAGCGGGTGTGATCGTCTCGCGTCAGATGAACCCGAAGCTGTGCTGACCTCGCCCACCTGAATCCCCTGGGTTCAGGAACGCGGCAACCAGTCCGCAACGAACACCTTGTGTGTGCACGCTCAGGTGTGAACGAACTGGATGCTGGCCAAGGCCACACGGTTCCCACCGGTGTCACGGGCACTGGCCATCGCGCGATCCGCGCTGCGCATCATCTCTTCGACCGAGCCCGCGGTGTGCGGAAAGCTCGCCACCCCCATGCTCACCGAAAACGGAATCTGCTGGCCGTTGTGCGGCACGATGTGCCCGGCGCATTGACGGCGCAACTGCTCCATCCTGGAATGGGCCGTGGCCAAGCCCACGCCTGATAGCAGCACCACGAAGCGATCCCCGCCCAGACGGCAGGGAGAATCCATGGCCCGGGTGTTGGCGCGCAGCAAGCGGCCCAGGGCTTCAACCACGCGCTCGCCCCCTTCGGGGCCGTGCAGGCGCAGGATTTCTTCCAGCCCATCAATCGACACCGAGACCAGCGCGAACTCGCGTTGCTCGCGGCTGGACAGGTCGGCCTCGCGGCGCAGTTGTTCTTCAAAGTGAGCGCGGTGGTACAGGCCGGAGGCGCTGTCACGCACCTGGTTATCCTGCATGTCTCGGCGCAAGTTATCGTTGGCTTTTTGCTGGGCTTCCAACTGTTCCAGCGCGGAATGCAATTGGGCTTCGCGGCGCTTTTGCTCGGTCACGTCCTTCCAGACAGACAGCAGCTTTTGTGCGTGTGCGAACCCACCTTCCTGTGCAGGCGCTTGCCGCCACACGGTGAAGTCACGCCGCTCGCCAGACCGCTCCAGGCGGTGCTCGGTCAGGAAGCCTTGGCTCAAAGAAAGCGCCTGTTGATCGGCAGCACGCAAGGCCACAGCCTGCACGGCATCGAACAGATCCGCGTCTTGGGCGCCCACCACCGTGTTGCGCGGGCCGGCCAACAAACTGGAGGCGGCCTCGTTGGCCCACTCGTAACGTCCACTGGCCACATCCTTGACCAGCAAGGCCACGCCCAATTGGTCAAGGGCATGCACCAGGGCGTCTGACAACACGCCTCCGGACAGTGTCTCCACAGCGTTTGAATCGGCCATAACGTTGATTGGTGTGGTCATGAGTTCTTGGAACAACCCGGTGCATTCGAGCCTGCATCGGGCCGAAGGCCTTCAAGGCCAAATCTTGGCTTAAATTAACGCGGCTGACTGCCCTTCAAACATGGGATGTGAGCCACCTTTACAGTACTTGTGTGCGCTTTACCACGGTGCATTGACCTCAATTCCCCCCTCTTGGTGCCAGTCATGACCCAGCTCACTGTTTTAGGTTGCGGACTGATGGGCGCGCCGATGACGCGTCGCCTGCTCGCCGCCGGATTTTCGGTCACCGTTTGGAACCGCACGCGGGCCAAGGCCGATGCCCTTCAATCCGCAGGGGCACTGGTGGCCGATTCGCCAGCGCAAGCCGTGGCGCAGGCCGACATCGTGATCACCATGCTGGAGCACGGCCAGGTGGTGGAAGAAGTGTTGTTTGGGCTGGCCGGGGACAGCGCCGTGGCGGGACTCAAGCCTGGCGCCTTGGTGATCGACATGAGCTCGATCCTGCCCGAGCAGGCCCGGGATCATGCCCAACGCCTGGCCTTGTCAGGGGCCAACAGTCTGGACGCTCCGGTCTCGGGCGGCACCGTGGGCGCCGAGGCGGGTACCCTGGCCATCATGGCTGGCGGCCTGGCCGAAGACTTCGAGCGCGCCAGGCCGGTGTTCGCCGCGTTGGGTCGGCCCGTGCATGTGGGGCCGACAGGCAGCGGGCAACTGGCCAAGCTGGCCAACCAGATGATCGTGGGCATCACCTTGGGCGCGGTGGCCGAGGCCCTGCTGCTGGCCGAGCGCGGGGGCGCTGATCCTGCCCGGGTGCGAGAAGCCCTGCGCGGTGGCTTTGCCGAAAGCCGGATCCTGGAAGTGCACGGCCAGCGCATGGTCGATGGTGATTTCGCCAAACGCGGTTCGCTGGCCATCCAGCTCAAAGACCTAAATAACGCGCTGCACACCGCCACCGGCATGGACTTTGACGCGCCGATCACCCAGCGGCTGGCCGCACTGTATGCCGACGCGGCCAGCCATGGTTTCGATCAGTTGGACCAATCCGGCGTGTTCTGCGAGTTGCAGCGCCGGCAAAAGCCACCTACACTGATTTTGAAGGGCCGGTAGCTCAGTTGGGAGAGCGCTGCGTTCGCAATGCAGAGGTCGTCAGTTCGATCCTGATTCGGTCCACCAGATTCAGTGGTTACGCCGGTCGTAACCTTGCTTCACGTAGTAGCGCCGCTTGGCCTCGTACATGTGCTGGTCGGCCCGGTGCACCAAAGCCTCCATGCGCTCGCCCGCCACGTTGGTCGCCGAGCCAATGGCCAGGCTGATCTGCGAGCTGCCCGCGTTGAACTGGTTGTTCAGCGCCAGCAATTCGTGGATCTGCTCGACCCGGTGCTCGCAGCCACGCGCATCGGTGTTGGGCAGCAGCAAGGCGAACTCGTCCCCACCAATGCGCGACGCCGTGCAAGGCCGGTCCACCGCCTTGCGCAGGATCTCGCCCACACGGCGCAGCATGGCGTCGCCCCCCGCATGGCCGAGCTCATCGTTCACGCCCTTGAGGTTGTTCAAATCAACCACCACCACACTGACCGGCCAAGGGCCGTGCCGCTCCAGCCGATTGATCTCATCGGTGAAGAAGGAGCGGTTGCGCAGGCCGGTCAAGGCGTCGTGCATGCCCAGGTATTCCAGGTAGGCCTCGGCCTTCTTGCGCGCACTGATGTCGGTCAGGGACACCAACACCTTGTCCCAACGCTCCTCGTGGCCAGGCAGCACCGAGAACTGCAAGTACACGTGCACCTTCTCGCCATCCAGCGCGTAGTTCACCACCTCGCGTTGCTGGAACAGCTTCCCATTCCAGAGGTCAACCAGTTGCTCGGCGAAATGCGGGCGCATGTCGTCGCGGAAAACCTTGTCGGTCTGCGCCAGCAAAGACACCTTGTCGGCCGCGCGGAACATGTGCACGGTCTGCTGGTTGATGTCCAGCACGCGGATCTCTTGCAGGCAGCGGGTGACGAACTCCGGGTGGACATCCAGGAAGACCCGAAAATCGGCGATGCCTTGGCCGCGAACCTCTTCAATCAATTGTTTGATGCCGGTGAAATCTTCCAGCCACAAGGAAACCGGCGAGTGCTCGAACAGCCCTTTGGCCTCCAGCTCACTGGTCCGCAAGGCGCGCTCGGTGCGCGAACGTTCGGTGGTGTCCTCGATCGCCAGCAGCACGCGTGACCAGGTGTCTTCGTGGCCGGGCAGGATGTTGGCCTTCAGCGAAATGAACAAGCGCTCGCCGTGCAAGGTGTAGTTCACGGTCTGGCTGGAAAACTGGGTGCGGCCAGCCCACAACTGCGCCAGCTCTTCAATGTGCTGCTCGAACATGTCGTCGCGGAACACCTGGTGCAAACTGGACGACAGCTCGTCAAGATCACGGGCGCCATAGAGCGACAAGGTGCGCTGGTTCACCCGCAAGATGCGCAGGCACTTGGAGCACTCGGCCACACGCTCAGGGTGTTGGTGCAAAAAGGCGCGCAGGTCGGTCACCCCTTGCTCGCGCCATTGCGTGAACAGCGTTTTCAAATCGCTGTAGTCCTCCAGCCAAAGCGACACCGGTGCCAGCTCAAACATGTCGGCATAGAGATCGTCCATCGCGCGGGGTCTTTCCAAGGGCTCAGGTAGGGTGACCAATACGTTAGCAGATGCAAGGCAGGCATGATGGCGTTTTTTCGCTTCTTTGCGCTGCCCTCATGACCTCCAGCTTCATGCGCACGGCCCTGGTTCTGGGCCTGCTGACCGCCATCGGCCCCTTCGCCATCGACATGTACCTGCCCGCTTTGCCAGCCATCGGGCAAAGCCTGCAGGCGAACACGGGCGAGGTGCAATGGAGCCTGATGGCTTTCTTCCTGTCGCTGGGCTTGTGCCAGTTGATCTACGGCCCTTGGTCAGACATGGTCGGGCGCAAGACGCCGCTGTACGTGGGGCTGGTGCTGTTCGCGGTGACCAGCGTGGCCTGCGGCCTGGCGCAAGACATCCACACCCTGACCGTCTGGCGCTTCATCCAGGGCATCGGGGCCTGCGCCACCATGGCCATCCCGCGCGCCATCGTGCGCGACCTGCACACCGGCACCGATGCCGCCCGCTTGATGTCCCTGCTCATGCTGGTGTTCAGCGTGTCGCCCGTGCTGGCGCCCTTGGCTGGCAGCATCGCCATCGAGCTGGCCAGCTGGCGCGCCGTGTTCTGGGCGGTCACGGTGGCGGCCGTGCTGGGCCTGGTGCTCACGGCCACCATGCTGCCCGAAACCCGTCCGCCGGCTGACCGCATTGGCAGCAACCTGGCCAGCGCCTGGGCAGGCTACGTCACCCTGATGAAGGACCGGCACTTTCTGGGGCTGACCTTCATTGGCGGCTTCGGCATGGCCAGCTTTTTTGTCTACCTGGCCAATTCATCGTTCGTGTTGATTCAAGGCTACGGGCTGACGCCGACGGTGTACAGCTTCTTCTTTTCGATCAATGCCGTGGCCTTCATCGGCACGGCGCAGCTCACCGGCTGGCTCACCAAGCGGTTTGGTTTGCAGGGCGTCGTCAAGGTGGCGGCCATGGGCTATGTGCTGCCCCTGATCGCGCTCGTGGTCGTGTTCGCGATGGGCGTGCAGCGGCTGGACGTGCTGGCCATCCTGCTGTTCATCGGCTATGGCTTTCTGGGCCTGATCATCCCCACCACCTCGGTGCTGGCGCTGGACAACCATGGTGAGCTCGCGGGCACCGCCTCGGCCTTGCTGGGCACCTTGCAAATGGTGACCGGTGCGGTGGTGGTGGCGCTCATGGGGTTGTTCATGGATGGCTCGGCGCTGGCCATGGTGTCGGGCATCGCGGCTTGCGCCCTGATCACCTGGGCCTTGACCTTCATGACCCTGCGCTCGCATGGGCGTACCGCCTCCTGAACCTTCAAGGTTTTTGCGCCTGGCCTTACCGGAAGACGCTCACCGCCTCGACCAGGCGTGCCGCCTGTTCTTTCAGGCCTTCAGACGCGGCAGCACTCTGCTCCACCAATGCCGCGTTCTGCTGGGTGATCTGGTCCAGGTGGCTGACCGCCTGACCCACTTGCGTGATGCCGCTGCTCTGCTCGCGGGTCGCTGAACTGATCTCTGCGATCAGATCCGACACGCGTTGAACCTGCGTCACCACTTCTTCCATCGTTTTGCCGGCATCGTCCACCTGTTTGGAGCCCGACTCTACTTTCTCGACGCTGGCATTGATCAGGTGCTTGATCTCCTTGGCAGCCTCGGCGCTGCGTTGCGCCAGGCTGCGCACCTCGCCAGCCACCACGGCAAAACCCCGCCCCTGCTCGCCAGCGCGTGCGGCTTCCACCGCCGCGTTCAGGGCCAGAATGTTGGTCTGGAAAGCGATGCCATCGATGACTCCGATGATGTCGGCGATCTTCTTGGAACTGTGGGTGATGTCGTTCATGGTGTTGACCACGTCGGACACGGCACGGCCCCCTTTGCCTGCCGCCTTGCTGGCCGTGCCCGACAGCTCGTTGGCCTGAGTCGCGGTGTCGGCGCTGCTTCTCACGGTGGCCGTCATCTGCGTCATCGTCGATGCGGTTTGCTGAACGCTGGACGCTGCGGCCTCGGTGCGCGAAGCCAGGTCGTTGTTGCCCTGCGCGATCTCGTTGATGGCCGTCTGCACATTGACGACCTGCTCGCTGACGTCATCGATCAACCAGCGGAACATCAGGCCCAGTTGACTGATCGCACGCAAGGTCAGGCCGACCTCGTCGACGCGGTTCATGTGGACGGCGTTTTGCGTTTCGCCCGAGGCCACGCGCAGGGCTTGCTGACACATCTGCTCCACAGGCCGTGACACTTGCGCTTCCAGCCACCAAGCGGCCAGCAGCGACAACACGGTCATGCCCGCGGCGAAGCCCGCCACCGCCATGCCACCCAAGCCCAACGCCCAAGCGCCGATCACGCTGGCCGGCAGCATGGCCAGCAAGGCGGAGCGAATTCGCCACCGAACCGGCATGGTCTGCAGCAGCGAGGTCCAACCCATCAGGCCGGTGCGCACCACCAGCCCTTTGTGGAATTGACGACCCTCGGTCTGGCCATCCTGGAATTTCTTGTAAAGAGTTTGCGCTGCGTCAATTTCTTCGCGAGAAGCCTTGGTGCGCACCGACAGGTAGCCCCTCGTCCGGCCATGGCGAACCACCGGCACAGCGCTGGCACGCACCCAGTAGTGGTCGCCTGTTTTGCGGCGGTTTTTCACGATGCCTGTCCACGGCTGACCAGCCTTGAGCGTGGCCCACATGTCGGCGAACGCCTCCTTGGGCATGTCCGGGTGTCGCACCAGGTTGTGGGCTTGCCCCTGCAACTCCTCGCGGGTGTAGCCACTGATCGACACAAACGCCGCGTTGGCATAGGTGATGTGGCTTTGCAGATCCGTCGTAGACATCAAGGTCGTGTCAGCGGGAAAATCAAACTCTTGTTGGGTGACGGGCTGGTTGTTGCGCATGAGGTCGGGACGGTGATCAAGAAAGCCCCCTTGTTATCGGCTGGAATGCCACCGACTTCATCTCATCATTTCGGTCAGGCTGATGTTTTCAACCGCCCGCGCGCTTGACCGTCCAGCCCTGTTTCTGCAGAAACGCCATGACCGTTTCCACATGGTCACCCTGCACCTCCACCACGCCCTCCTTGACGGTGCCGCCACAACCACAGGCCGCCTTGAGCTGTTTGCCCAATTGGTTGAGCGCCACTTCGTCCAGCGGCACGCCCTTGACCAAGGTCACGCCCTTGCCCTTGCGCCCCTTGGTCTCGCGCGACACCCGCACGATGCCATCTGACGCCGGCAGGTTCAACTTCTTGCCACACACGCATTGCGCCACGGCCTGTCGGCATTCGGGGCAGGTGCGCCCCAGTTCGGTGGAGTAAACCAGCCCACCGCTGGATTTTTGAAATTTCATGGCCTTGATGAATGTCTGTCACAGGGTTGCCACAATACAGCGATACCGTCCACGCCATGAGCCCGACCGACGATGACCTGATCCGCCGCATTCACCGCGACCTGCAAGACAGCTACGACGAAGAGCTGGAACTCGAACTGGACGACGGCGATGACGCCGACAAGGAAACACGCAAGCAGTACTTCAACGAGTTGTTCCGCCTGCAGGGCGAGCTCGTCAAGCTGCAGGACTGGGTGGTCAGCTCGGGCCACAAGGTCGTGATCCTGTTCGAGGGCCGCGATGCCGCTGGCAAAGGCGGCGTCATCAAACGCATCACGCAACGCCTGAACCCGCGCGTGGCCCGCGTGGCCGCCCTGCCCGCTCCCAACGACCGCGAACGCACGCAGTGGTACTTCCAGCGCTACGCATCGCACCTGCCCGCCGCTGGCGAGATGGTGCTGTTCGATCGCAGCTGGTACAACCGCGCCGGCGTCGAACGCGTGATGGGCTTTTGCACCGACGACCAGTACGAAGAGTTCTTCCGCTCGGCACCCGAGTTCGAACGCATGCTGGTGCGTTCGGGCATCCAGCTGATCAAGTACTGGTTCTCCATCTCGGACGAAGAGCAGCAACTGCGCTTCATGGGCCGCATCCACGATCCGCTCAAGCAATGGAAGCTCAGCCCGATGGACCTGGAGTCGCGCCGCCGCTGGGAAGACTACACCCGGGCCAAGGAGGTCATGCTGGAGCGCACCCACATCGCCGAGGCGCCTTGGTGGGTGGTGCAGGCCGACGACAAAAAGAAGGCTCGGCTGAACTGCATCCACCACCTGCTGCAGCAAATGCCCTACCGCGAAATCGAGCGCCCCGCCATCATCCTGCCCCCGCGCGAACGCCACCAGGACTACGCCCGCCAGCCGGTCTCCCCCGACATCGTCGTGCCTGAAATCTACTGAATCCGCCGCGGCTTGACCCAGGGTAGAACGTGGCGCACAGTGTCAAAGTCTTGGCACTGAGGACCCATCATGAAACCCTTCATGCTTGAACCGCGCATGCTGACCATGGGCGGCGTGTTCTACCCCACGGGCTATGTGTTCGCCATGTTCCCCAACCTGGAGGATGCCGACAAAGTCGGCGAGGCCTTGCAGGGCGCCGGATTCCACAGCGACGACATCATGCTGCTGAAACCCGAAGCCATCCTGGACCAGGTCAGCCCCACCGTACCGGCCGTGGCAGGCCCCATGCCTTCTGTTGGCAGCGAAGCGGCCACTGTGCGCCAGTACACCCAGTTGGCGCGCCAGGGCCACTGCGCGCTGCTGGTTCACGCGGCATCTGAACGCAGTACCCAGCGCCTGATGGAGGTCGTGCACACGGTGCCCTTTTCAATGGCCGAGAAGTACCACTTCCTGGCCATGGAGCGGCTGCACTGAAGC
>Ga0073914_10000033_pt1 | contig 21426 bp, 19 predicted proteins | sample GWRWT4_30Apr14_FD_71481 | JGI IMG/M metagenome (GOLD analysis project Ga0073914, IMG submission 71481) | Sand microcosm microbial communities from a hyporheic zone in Columbia River, Washington, USA - GW-RW T4_30-Apr-14 | ecosystem: Engineered > Artificial ecosystem > Sand microcosm >... | reverse complement strand
GGCATCGTCGATGCCGAGAAAGCGCTTCAGCTCTTCACGGCGACCACAGCCATCGTTATAGCCCAGTGCCATCAGGTCCTGGCAGTAAGCAGCTTCAAACAAAAGATAGCTCAGGACGCCAGAGCCGGATTTGTGGGTGGCACCGGAGCCGCGTACAAACATGCGAATGCTTTTGGGCAGCAAATGGGCATGGCGAAGGGCAATCCTGTCCAGCACCTGTGCCGGTGGCGATATCACGAGCACGTCGACATTGTGCAGGGAGGATTGCTGCTGGCGGATTTCTTCGGGAATCAGCTTCAGCGTGCTGTTGACGCGATTCAGGCGCTCGACGTCAGCTTCCAGGCTGTCGATGAAGGAGCTGTTCATGATGTGGCTCACCACCTGTGCAATGCTGGGGTAAACCACGCTTTTTTCCCGTACCCGTGAGTCGGACTGTCCGCCCACGCCAATGACGAGAACGCGCTCCGCGCCCAGATGAAGAGCCGGGCTGATCGGGGAGAGCTGGCGCAGGGCGCCGTCACCAAAGAACTCCCGGTTGACCCGCACGGCCGGGAAAACAATCGGAATGGCGGCGGTGGCCATGAGGTGATCCAGCGTGATGTCTGAGCGCACGCCAATACGGCGTGAGCGTTGCCAGTTTTCCAGGCTGGGTACGCCCTGAAAAAAACTGACGGACTGGCCGCTGGAATAACCGGAGGCCGTAATGCAAAGCGCCCGCAGATGGCCGCTGTCTATGGCTTCCTGGATTTGCGAGAGTGACAGTTGCTGGTCCAGCAGTGCACGCAAGGGACTGCTGTCGAGCAGGGAAATCGGTAAGTCGCGGCGCAGGCGGCCAAACATCATGGTCCAGAGAAAGCGCCAGGCACGCTTGAGAACACCGGGCCAGTCGGTACGGTAAACCTCATCGCTGCGGAATTGCCCCCACACTCCCTCCAGCATGTCGACGCCATCCTGCAGGCAATGTGCATGAGTGGCGAGACCGGCCGCATTAAGGCCGCCGGCCGAGGTGCCGCAGATGATGTCGAAAGGGTTGGGGTAATCTTCGGGCAGGATTTCGGCAATCGCACGCAGCACGCCGACCTGATAAGCCGCCCGCGCACCGCCTCCTGAAAGAATGAGTCCGGTATGTTTGAGACATACACTCATGCACACCACTCCTGTACATCCTGAATCAGTCTAGCCAGCCACGCGCTGGCAGAAAGGAATAAAGGCACCAGTGTTGCAATGTACTGCCCCAGCGGTTAACCCGGCCAGTTCACCACACCTTCGCCCTTGTCATCGATATGCCACCAGGCATCGGGGTCATCGCCCTCCTGCCAGCTGCCGGCAATGGCGCGTACCGCTGTTTTGAAATGGGTATGTGCCTCACGGGCACAGGCAATATCGTCTTCCCACGGCGTATGCGCGCTGTCGAACCAGATAGAGGTGAAGCCGGCACTGGCGCCCTCGATGATCAGTACCGGAATGCCCTTGTCCTGCTCCTGCACGACGATACGCCACTGCCTTTTTCCGGCAGACCGGGCTCGGGTTTCGGCACTGGCAGGGAAGCGGAGAGCCAGCCAGGCCAATACGGCATCGGCGCTGGCATTCTGAACATAAATTTCAATATCGGGAGTAGACATCAATGGCAGCACAGGCAGGGGGCAAGTGCCTAGCTTTGGCGTTTTTGGTCAAAGACGCAATCACTGCCGCTGCTTTGTATGCTCAGGGCTTATGGTCTACCCTGTTCAGGGATTTTTTGATCGACATTCAGAGCCTGCCCTCCAGTGACTGTTTCATGAGCAATGTACAAAACTGGACTGTTCAACCGTTTGTCATCCGTGAAAACTGGGCAGTGGCACAACAAGGAGACCACCATGAGCATTCTTTCTTCTGGCTCGGCCGATGGCAAAGAGTTGACCATACGCATCAAGGGGCGTTTTGACTTCAGCACTCACCAGGACTTTCGCAGTGCTTATGAAAGTGCACCGGAGGCCTTGAGTTCTTTTGTGGTGGACCTGCGCGAGGCGACTTACCTCGACAGTTCTGCATTGGGCATGCTGCTCCTGCTGCGTGATCATGCTGGCGGTGATGGCAGCCGGGTTCGCATCGTCAACTGCAATTCGGATGTGAAAAAGATTCTGGCCATTTCCAATTTCGAGCAGCTTTTTACCATTCAGTAAGGACTTTCCGTGCAGACTGCCTTGGTACCCCTGTGAGCCAGCCTCGACTGCGGATTCTGGTCGCAGATGACAGCGCCAGTGACCGCCTCATCATGGAGACCCTGCTCAAGCGGCTTGGCCATGATGTCATCGCTGTCAAGGACGGACTGGAAGCGGTGCAACGCTTCGAGGACTCGCGTCCTGATCTGGTACTCATGGATGTCATGATGCCGGAGCTGGACGGCATCGCAGCCGCCAGACAGATGCGCGAGCTGGCGGACAAAGAGCTGGTTCCCATCATTTTCCTGACGTCCCTGCATGATGCCCGTGATCTGGCTGCCTGCCTTGATGCGGGCGGCGACGACTTTCTCAGCAAACCCTATAACCCCGTCATTCTCCAGGCCAAGATCAAGGCCTTCTCGCGCCTGCGCCGCTTGCATACCGAAGTGCGCCGCCAGCGTGAATACCTGATTGCCGAACAGCATGCTGCCAAAGGCATTTTTGACAGGATCGCCAATCAGGGCGAGCTGAGTGCCGCCAATATCCGTTACCTGCTTTCACCCATGGCCATATTCAATGGCGATGTACTGCTCGCCGCCCAGCAGCCGGGTGGTGACATGCTGGTCATACTGGGGGATTTCACGGGCCATGGCTTGCCTGCCGCCATAGGCATCATGCCCATGGCGGAGATTTTTTACGGCATGGTGGCAAAAAGCTTTGGGCTGGAAGCCGTGCTGCGTGAAATCAACACCCGCCTTAAAACCGTGTTGCCGGCTTCGGTGTTTTGTTGCGCGACGGCAGTGCAGATGAATTATCGCAATCGCCACATCGAGATATGGGCAGGCGGTCTTCCGGACGGGCTGGTTTACCACACAAGCAGTGCGGCCATCACTCCCATTCCGTCGACCCATCTGCCTCTTGGCGTACTGCATCCTGACCAGTTTCGCTATGCCCCCATGATTGTGGAGATGCATGCCCATGATGCGGTGTATCTCTGGTCGGATGGCATCAGTGAAACCAGTAATCCGGAAGGGGAGATGTTTGGCGAGCAGCGCTTGCTGGATCTTTTCTCGGCGAGTGAAAACCGTGTGGACATGTTCGTTCACATCACCCAGAGCCTGCGTGATTTCAGTCAACAGGGCATTCAGACCGACGATTATTCTTTGGTGGAAATTCGTCCGCGCAAGGATTTTAATCTGCCGGAGATTGCCAGCCGCCTGCATCAAAGCGAGCGTCAGCCGCGCAGCATCGGGAACTGGTCACTGGAGTACGAGCTGCGCGCCGAAAGCCTGAAGGTTTCCGATCCCGTGCCTCTGCTCATGCACATGCTGCTGCAGGCTCCAGGGCTGCGTGCGCACGGTGGCGTGATTCACACCATACTCAGCGAGCTTTATTCAAATGCGCTGGAGCATGGTGTGCTGGGATTGTCCTCCCGGATGAAGGATGATGCCGACGGTTTTCGCCACTATTACCAGCTTCGTGCAGAGGGCCTGCAGGCATTGCAAGACGCCAGCGTGCGTATCCGGGCCGAGGTGGTGCCGGTGCAGGAAGGTGGCCTGCTCAGGTTGCGCATGAAAGACAGTGGCCCGGGTTTTGACTTCAATCACCATGGCGCACCGGACCAGAATCCCGCCTACTATGGGCGCGGACTGACGCTGCTGAAATCCCTGTGCCGGCGTGTGGAGTATTTTGTGCCGGGCAATGAGGTACTGGTGGAGTTTATCTGGCGTGAGCAGAGCAACTGAACCGAGGTTACATCATGGCTGAACTGTATCTGGATGTCGTCTTGCTGGAAGAGTTGCGCGACATTCTTGAAGATGAGTTCCCTTCACTGATCTCCACGTATATTCAGGACTCAGGGGTACGCGTTGATGATTTGCGTCAGGCCATGACCCGTGGCGATACCGAGGCTGCTCGCAAGGCAGCCCATAATCTCAAGGGGTCGAGCGCCAATCTTGGGCTGGTTTATCTCGCGGATCTTTGCCGGATAGTCGAAGACGCGGCTCGGGCAGGGCAGCTCGCCGGTCAGGAAGCCTATATGCTGCTGATTCAGCAGGAGCAGCAGCATGCGGTGGTTTTGTTGCGTGACCGTCTGTGAGCATTGTGAAAGGGTGAAGGCATAAAAAAACCGGCGCGGCCGGTTTTTTTATGCCTTCAAGTCAGTGTGTCATGCTGTCAAACGATGCGTTTTTCCTTGAGTCGCTGCGCTGCGCTTTCGAGCGCCTTGATGATGCGTTCCTTGTCGTAGTTCTTGACCTTATTGATGTCCATGAGCATGGCAAAGCCATCAAGCTCGTGCTCTATCCAGGTGCTGGTGGCCCCCATGTCAGCGCGAAAGTCGACCACTTGCCAGACCTGTACGGGCTTGCCTATGCCGCGCAGCGTCACCGTGCCTTTCTCGCGGCACATGATTTTGTCGCGCACCAGCAGGTAGGTGTCATTGGAGATCAGGATTTCATCGGGCTCGGCCACGCTTTGCAGGCGCGAAGCGAGGTTGGCATCGCGACCGATGATGGTGTAGTCCATGCGGGTTTCCGAGCCGAAGTTGCCCACATGGCAATAACCCGTGGTAATGCCCATGCGCACATGCAAAGGCTTTTCCACGCCCATACTGCCCCATTTCTGGCGCATGACCTGCATTTGCTTGCGCATGTCGATAGCCATGGAAACGCAGGCAATCGCATCCTCCTTGGAGCCTTTACTGGAGGGGTCGCCGTAGAAAATCAGAATGGCATCGCCAATGAACTTGTCGATGGTGCCACCATAACGAAGCGCAATTTTCGACATCTGGTCGAAGTAGTAATTCAGCATTTCCGTCAGTGCATCGGGCGACATTTCATCGGTGGTTTCGGTGAAGTCCTTGATGTCGGAAAAGAAGACGGACAGTTTTTTGCGATGATTTTGCAGGCGGGCATCGCGCTTGCCGGAGAAGATGGATTCCCAGACCTGTATCGGCAGGTACTTCACCAGCTTGCGCGAGAGCTGTATGGACTGCTCTTGCTGATCCATGATGAGGTTTTTGGCGCGCAGCAGGTTACGTGCCTGTTCGCGAATGTAAAAAGCCGAGAGGCCGACATAGGCAGCAAAGCCGCCAATGGCAACGGCCGCCATTTCCGGTGGCGTATCCGCGTAAGGAATGATGTGGAAGCCGAAAAACAGGCCGCCCATGAGACTGCCGATCAATGCCACAAAGGTGGCGACCACGACGAGGTAAAAATTGCCAAAAGCCATGGCTCCGGTCAGCAACAGACCCAGGAACGTCATGGTGGGCACGAGGCTGTAGCCGGATGCCGCTATACCCATGCCGACGGCCAGTGCATCGGTGAGCATCAGCGCACCTTCAGCCTGATCCGGGTGCTTTTCCTTGAGCCAGGCATGAAGAAAGCGCTGTGCCCAGGGAATGAGTACGGTCAGGGGAATAATGGCGATGACGCTGGTGTCGTAGAGACCGGAATAAATGCCGGCAGCAAACACGCACCCGCCAACGATATACGCCAGCATGCGGGTGTGTTGCGTGGTTACCAGGGAGTGGTCTTCTTGTTCTTGTGTGTCAATGGCCATGGGCAGGCGGTCTGTCTCTGGGGTGGGCCAGAAGGGCTTGAATCAAAAAGTGATTTTGCCTGTCAGCATGTCTTTGTACATCACAAAATCGCCCCACAGGCTGTAAAAAGGGTGCTGAAAGGTAGCTGGCCGGTTTTTTTCGAACACAAAATGACCGAGCCAGGCAAAACCATAACCTGCAACCGGGATGCACCACAGCAGCCATAGTGGTCCGACCAGCACGGCTGCCACTGTCAGGGCAATGACCAGAGTGGTCCCGATAAAGTGCAGGCGGCGGCAGGTACGGTCTGCGTGCTCACTCAGATAGTAGGGATAAAACTCGGCAAAACTGCTGAAGCTAGCGCTGGGTGTCATCTGGCATTACCTGCTGGATAGTGTGGGCATCTTCACCCCCTGAAAGAAGGGGGTCAAGATAACTACTGTACGTACGTACCAGCTTCGTCGGTGCCTTCTGCCGCCGGTTCGGCCAGTTGACACAGTTGTCCGTGATCCAGAATCTCCATGTCCCTGCCATTCACCCTGAGTATCCCCTGTTGCTGCAGACGACCCAGCAGGCGGCTCACGGTTTCAATGGCCAGCCCCAGATGGTTGCCGATATCCGTACGGGACATGGGCAGGTGAAAGCGGTTTGCAGAGAGGTGGCGGCGCTTGTGGCGAGTGGCGAGCGCCAGCAGAAAGGCGGCGATGCGTGCTTCGGCGGAGCGTTTGCCCAGCAAGAGCAGCAGTTGCCTGTCGCTGTGGATTTCGGCACCCAGCAGGGCGAAGAGATGATGCTGAAGCCCTGGCAGCTTCAGCGCTAGCGCTTCCAGCTTTGTAAAAGGGATGGCACAAACGGTGGTGCTTTCCAGTGCAATCGCATTGCTGTCATGGTGGCTGCGGCCAATGGCACCGAGCCCGACAATCTCGCCCGGCAGATAAAACCCTGTGATTTGCTCGGCTCCGTCGGCAGCGGCCAGACAGGTCTTGATGGCACCCGACCGTACGGCATAGAGCGATTCGAAGGCGTCTCCCTGGCGAAACAGCGGCATGCCCCGGGACAGGGTGTGGCGCTGCTCGATAATGCTTTCCAGCTGATCCAGATCGGCCTCTTCAACCGCTGGCGGAAGACATACCGGATTGAGGGCGCATTCCGTGCAGTTGGCTACCCGCAGGGATCGCAGGGTGACGACGGGCAACAGGTGATCTGGCATGACGGATGCTTTACCCACAGTTAAATGCAGCGGAGAAAACCGGGCCGATCATAACAGAGGCCCGGCCGAAAACGGGGCATGCGGCTATGGTTCAAGGGGAGTGTTAACGAAAACAGCACATGGACCCGTGTACTTGCCGAGGCATGATGACGGTCATCAGGTTCTGCAGATGCCGTGGTCAGGCATGGGATGCAGGATTTTCGACACAGGATTTTCAAGGAGAGCATGATGCTGCCGATCAAGACCGTAATGGTGGTGCTGGAAGCACACAAGGATGCCCAGCCCGTTTGGCTGCAAGCGCAGGCATGGGCCCAGGCACTGGGTGCCACCCTGCAGGTGCTGGTGCCCGTGGCCCCGGATGTGAAAGAGAGTCTGGAGCTGGCGCCGAGCTTGCAGGAAATGGCGGATCGTAATGCCGAAGCGGCCGCGGGCCACTGGCTGGATACCTTGCTGGCCAAAGCCCCGGCAGGAACGGGCCAGACCATCGTGGCGACCATGCAGCGCGTGGAGACGGTGCTGCACGAAGCGCGTCGTCTGGAGGCTGACCTGCTGCTGGTGGGGCAGCGCGAAGACATGCCTGACTTGCGCCCCCTGATGCGCCAACTGCCTTGCCCTTTGCTGATCGTGCGTCGTACGGCCGTGTCACGGCGTTTTGCCGCGGCAATTGGTGCAGGGGCGGAAGATGCCCGGCACAAACTGCTGAACCAGGCCCTGCTGGAGCGTCTGGTCGCACTGACCCTGCGCTTTCAGGGTGATGCCCGCGTGCTCTCTGCTTTGCCCAATCCGGTGGAGCTGGTGCCGCTCATGGGCGATGCCTATGCCGCCAGCTATGTCGCCAATGACCTTGAGGCCAGCTACCGCGAGAACCTGGGGCAGCAGATTGCTGCTTTCGGTCTGGTGGCCGACGGGGCGCTGAAGGTCGCGCCCGGCCGGCCCGATCTGGTGATTCCGGAGCTGGTGAAATCGGAAAAAGTGGATTGCCTGCTGCTGGGCACGGTAGCCCGCAAGGGGCTGTCAGCTTTCTGGCTGGGCAATACCGCAGAGGATGTGCTGCCGCGTGTGGATTGTGATGTGCTGTTGCTGCGTCCTCAGGATTATGAGGATCCGTCCTGAGGGGGGAGGTCCGGGCTTTCTGTGTCAGCCATGGTCTGCACCTGCCAACGTTGCCAACCCCTAGTGATGGTTTTCCAGCTTACCCAGCAGGGCCGGCAGGTTCTCCATCGCGTGCCGGTAACCGGTCTCGATAATGGCATCCAGTGCCAACCAGTCGAACGTCTTGATGCTCCCCACCGGCATGCGCACATAGAGATCGGCACGCTCAGCGCGCAACTGCGCGCTGCTCTCTGAGGTGAGTGAGGTGGTGCGGAACAGCACGTCCATCAGGCTGACTTTCACGCCCTCCGGACTGCGCCGGTAGATGGCATCGAAGTCGGGGTCAGCGCTGTGCGGGCCGGGAGCTGCGATCGCGTTTTCCGTGGACACATCGCTGGCCACGATCAGTCCGCGCGCCAGGTCCTGCATCACGTCCGTGGGCAGGCTGTTCACCACGGCACCGTCGCAGAGCAGGCTGCCCTTGAAGGCCACCGGCGGGGCGAGCCCCGGAATGCACATGCTGGCCGCCAGCCAGTCGGCCACCACGCCTTCCTCGTGCACTTCGGCACAACCGCGCGTGAGGTTGGTGGACACGCAAAAAAACGGAGTCGGCAAATGTTCGGCGCGCAGGTCACCAAATACGCCGTGCAAATGCTTGCGGAATTTTTTGCCCGCGATGATCGACACCAGCGGCAGGCGATAATCGTTGAGCAGTTTGCGCTTCATGAAGGTGTCTTGCAGCGTTTCGGTAATCGTCCGGACATCACGGCCGCTGGCGTGTAACGCGGCAATATAGGCGCCCATGCTGGCCCCCCCGCACACGTCCACCGGAATGTTCAGCTCCTGCATGGCCTTGAGCAGGCCGACATGGGCAAAGCCGCGCGCGCCACCCCCGCCCAACACGAGACCCACCCCGAAGCCGGTGAGCTGGCGCGCGAGACTGGCTACATCAGCGGCATTATCCGGGCGCACAAAATAATGGCTATGAGCCTGAACGGCGTGCTTCCACGGCAGGGCATGGGTGGAGCTTTCCCCTTCCTTGCGCAGCAGGACCAGCTCCACCGGCGAGTGCAGGCCGGCAGCCTGCAGGGTGCGGGCAAGGGCAGCAGGCTCGGGAGCAGTGGCCATGTCGGCCACCACGACAATCCGGTCGGCCTGTTTCAGGGCCGCCTGTGTCCAGGCAGCAGGGCCGGCGGCATCGTAAACCACCTGCTTGTGGTCAAATTCCATCTGGCCCATCCAGTCGCGCAATGGCCCGGACGATGCCGTTGCCATGTCTGCGCCGGTGGCCTCAGCCGCGCGATGGACATCGACCAGCGTGGTATTGCCGCCCAGGGCGGCATTCAATTGTGCGGCAAAGACGGAGCCGTTCACGGCGGGGGTGGCGGCCAGAACGGTGAGCGTGCGGGTCTTGCGGGCAGCCCGCAGCTTGATCTCGCGATCCGGCTCGCGCATCCGGCCCAGGATGACTTTGGTGATGGCCATGAAGGCGGCTGGTTCGGCCATGGCAAAGGCGTAGAAAGCCTGTCGGCTGAAGGCATAGAGCAGGCTGGTACGCAGCGCGTGTACGCTGGCGCCACGCGGATCGCCGGTGAGCAAACCGATCTCTCCAAGAGGCTCCAGGCGGGCAATGTCGCCAGCGACCCGGCCATTGGGAAAGACGGCCCGCAGGCGTCCGGTGGCCACGATATACAGCGTTTCCGAATGCTCGCCGGCGGCAAACAGGCTTTCGCCGCCCTCCAGGCGCACGGCCTTGGCATCTTCGGCCAGCCGGGTCACGGCCTCATGATTGAGCCCGGCAAACAGCGGGCACTCTGCCAGTACCGTGTACGCATCCATCCCCATGCCTGTGTCATCCTTTTTTCTTTTTGTCTGCAAACGCCAGCGTGGCAAGCCTGCGGCCTGTATCCGGAGATAAGGCCGAGTGTAGAAGAAGCGGGGCGGCGTTGACACGGCCGGCCATGGCCTCTGGCCACTGAGTGCTTTGGTCAATCAGTTTGAACACAAACGTCATTGTCCCGTCACAGGGGGGAGAGCATGGTACAGCCCACTACATGGCCGGTCGGTCAGCCCGGGTTTCTGGTCCGCAGGCTGAAGCGTCCGGCTCTCGATGAGCACCCATAGAAGAGGATTGTCATGACAACCGAAGCGCTGATTTTCGATGCTGTGCGCACGCCGCGCGGCAAGGGCAAGAAAGACGGCTCCTTGCACACCGTGAAGCCTGTTGATCTGGTCGTGGGTCTGATGCACGCGCTGGAAGAGCGCAATGGTGCCGGCATCAAGGATTATATCGACGACGTGGTGCTGGGTTGCGTGACGCCCGTGGGCGACCAGGGTGCCGATGTTGCCAAGACCGCCGTTCTGGCCGCTGGCTGGCCTGACACCACCGCCGGTGTACAGCTCAACCGTTTTTGCGCCTCCGGCCTTGAAGCCGTGAACCTCGGCGCCATGAAAATACGCTCCGGTTTTGAAGACCTCGTCGTCGTGGGTGGCGTGGAGTCCATGAGCCGTCTGTCCATGGGTTCCGATGGCGGTGCCTGGGCCATGGATCCGGCCACCAATCTCAAGACCGGTTTCGTGCCGCAGGGTATCGGTGCTGATCTGATCGCCACCATCGAAGGCTTTTCACGCAAAGACGTGGACGCTTTTGCCCAGCAGTCACAGCAGCGCGCCGCCAAGGCCCGCGCTGAAGGCTGGTTCAAGAAGTCGGTGGTGCCGGTCAAGGATATGAATGGCCTCACCATTCTGGCCGAAGACGAGTTCATCAAGCCCAACTCCACGCCGGAAAGCCTGGCAGGACTCAATCCCTCTTTTGCCATGATGGGCGAGATGGGCGGTTTTAATGCCGTGGCCCTGCAGAAATACCACTGGGTGGAAAAAATCGATCACGTCCACACTCCCGGCAACTCCTCCGGCATTGTTGACGGTGCAGCACTCATGCTGATCGGCAATGCGGAAACCGGCAAGAAACTCGGCCTCAAGGCTCGTGCAAAAATCATTGCCACGGCAGTGAGTGGCGCGGATCCCACCATCATGCTTACCGGCCCCGGCCCTGCCGCGAAAAAGGCACTGGCCAAGGCCGGCCTTACCGTCGCAGATATTGATCTCTGGGAAATCAACGAGGCTTTTGCTTCGGTGGCCATGCGTTTCATGAAAGACATGGGCATCAAGGACGACATCGTCAACGTCAACGGCGGCTCCATCGCCATGGGCCATCCGCTCGGCGCCACCGGCTGCATGATTGTGCAGATCGCGCTGGACGAACTTGAGCGCCGCAATCTCAAGCGCGCCCTGTGCACGCTCTGTGTCGGCGGCGGCATGGGCATTGCCACCATCATCGAACGTATTTAACTCACAGAGAGAAATCTCCCTCTCCCTTCGGGGCGAGGGCCGGGGTGAGGGGAACCCATTCCGGCAATGGAATTAACGAAAGAATTCTTGAGGAAGAGAAAAATGACTACTGCAATCAAATGGGAAAAAGACGCTGACAATATCGTCACCCTCACCCTGGACGATCCCACCCAGTCCGCCAACACCATGAATGACCTCTTCAACAAGTCGATGGCCGAAACGGTCGCGCGCCTGGTGGCAGAGAAAGCGGATATCAGGGGGGTGATCATTACCTCTGCGAAGAAAACCTTTTTCGCCGGTGGTGACCTGCGCCTGCTGATCAATGCCAGGCCTGAACATGCGGCCGAGTTTGAAAAGGGCCTGAAAGAAACCAGGCATCAGCTGCGCACGCTGGAAACCCTGGGCAAGCCCGTGGTTGCCGCACTCAATGGCACCGCGCTGGGCGGCGGTCTCGAAATCGCACTGGCCTGTCATCGTCGCATTGCGCTGAACAATCCGAAAGCCGAGTTCGGCCTGCCGGAAGTCAGCCTCGGCCTCTTGCCGGGTGCGGGCGGCGTGGTGCGTACCGTGCGCATGCTGGGCATCCAGAATGCCTTGATGAATGTGTTGATGCAGGGCCAGCGCATGAAGCCGGCCAAGGCGCTCTCCACCGGCATCATCGATGAAATCGCTGAAACTACCGAAGACATGCTGGCCAAGGCCCGCGAATGGATCAAGGCCAACCCGGCTGCCCAGCAGCCCTGGGATGTGAAGGGTTACAAAATGCCGGGCGGCACCCCGTCCACGCCGGCGCTGGCCATGAATCTGCCGGCTTTCCCTGCCAACCTGCGCAAGCAGTTGAAGGGCGCGCAGGACAACTACCCCGCACCGAAAGCCATCATGTCCGCTGCCGTTGAAGGTGCCCAGGTTGATTTCGACAGTGCGCTGAAAATTGAAGGCCGCTATTTCATCAGCCTCGCCATCGGCAAGCACGCCAAGAACATGATCAAGGCATTCTTCTTTGACCTGCAGAAAATCAATGCCGGCGGTTCGCGTCCTTCCAAGGAAACCTACCCCGAGTGGAAGAGCAAGAAGGTCGGCATCCTCGGTGCCGGCATGATGGGCCAGGGCATTGCCTATGTGTCCGCCATGTCCGGCATTGAAGTCGTGCTGATTGATGCGGCACAGGATGCGGCTGAGCGCGGCAAGGCCTACACGCAAAAGCTGCTGGAAAAGCGCGTGTCCAAGGGCCAGATGACCAAAGAAGTGGCCGAGCAGAAGCTCGCTCTGATCACCGCGACCACGGATTACAGCAAGCTCACCGGTGCGGATCTGGTGATTGAGGCCGTGTTCGAAGATCGCAAGATCAAGGCCGACGTCACTGCCAAAGCCGAAGCGGCCTGCGGTCCCGAGCTGATCATGGCCTCGAATACGTCAACGCTGCCGATTACCGGCCTTGCTGCAGCATCGCGCAATGCCAAGAACTATATCGGTCTGCATTTTTTCTCGCCGGTCGACAAGATGCCGCTGGTGGAAATCATTGTTGGCAAGGAAACTAGCGATGAAGCACTGGCCAAAGCCTTTGATTATGTATTGCAGATCAAAAAGACCCCGATTGTCGTCAACGACAGCCGTGGCTTCTTCACCAGCCGTGTTTTCGGCACCTTCTGCATGGAAGGCGTGAATATGCTGGCCGAAGGCTGGAACCCGGTTTCCATCGAACAGGCAGCATTGCAGGCCGGTATGCCGGTGGGGCCTTTGGCCATACTTGATGAAGTCAGCATGGAACTGACGCGCAAGATCCGCAAACAGACCGAGGCCGATCTTGCCGCTGAAGGCAAAGCGCTGCCGCAGGACGCCTCTGTGGCGGTTCTTGATGCGATGCTGGATAAATTCAAGCGCCCCGGCAAGAAAGACGGCGCCGGTTTTTACGAATACCCCGCCGACGGCAAAAAGCACATCTGGCCGGAACTGGCCAGGCACTTCATGAAAGCCGACAAGGCCCAGCCGACACCGGCCGAGTTCGAGGAACTGAAAGAACGCCTGCTGTTCCGTCAGTCCATCGAAGCCGCACGTTGCTTTGAAGAGGGCGTGCTGCGCAATGTGCCGGATGCCAACATCGGTTCCGTGTTCGGTATCGGCATGGCTCCCTGGACCGGTGGCCAGCTGCAGTACATCAACTTCATCGGCCTGCCCGAGTTCGTCAAGCGCTCCAACGAGCTGGCCGCGAAGTTCGGTGAACGCTTCACGCCGCCCAAGCTGCTGGTGACCATGGCCGAGAAAGGCGAAACCTTCCAGTAAGGTTTCTGCACTTTGCCTGCATCAATGAAAAGCCCCGCTTATGCGGGGCTTTTCATGTCAGGAGCCGCAGCACTGTTCCTGCTGGCGGCTGCCGTAACGTGAGCCCGAACTCCCCATCGTCCGAGAAAAAATCATCATGACGCCGCTGATCCGCAACATTCCCTTTCCGCTCCAGGAACGTTTTTATCGCGGCCTGACCGGCAGCCTCAAATATGTCGGCAAGGCCCTGCAACTGATCATCCGCCCACCGGAGATTTTCGCCGGCCCCGGTGCCTCTCTGCTGCTCTGCGATGCGGTCGCCGGCAGTGGTGTGAAAAAGCTTTTGCTCGTCACCGATGCCATGCTGGTCAAGCTCGGTGTTGTCGAGCCGATACGCCAGCGTCTGGTCGAGCTGGGCGTCAGCGTCACCGTTTATGACGGGGTGCTGCCTGATCCGCGCATCGAGCAGATCGAAGAGGCTCTGGTTTTGTTACAGCGTGAAGGCAGTGATGCCGTGCTTGCCGTGGGCGGAGGCTCCGCCATGGATGCGGCAAAAATCGTGGCGGCACGTGCGACCAACGACAAAGCCGTCTGGGACATGACGGGATTTTTCAAAGTCGCCAATGCGCCGTTGCCGATTTATTGCATTCCGACCACGGCCGGCACCGGCTCTGAAGTTTCCGTCGGTGCTGTCGTCTCCGATCCCGTACAAAAGCGCAAGCTGCCCGTCATTGATCACAAGCTCGTGCCGCGCATGGCGGCACTGGACGGCCGACTCATGACAGGGCTGCCACCAGCGGGTACCGCCGCCACCGGCATGGACGCGCTGACGCACGCCGTTGAAGCCTATCTCTCGCGCATTGCCATTCCGGAAAGCGACCAGATGGCGCTGGAAGCCGTCACGCTGATCATGCGCCACCTGCCGCGCGTGATGGCCGACGGCAAGGATGAAGCATCGCGCCAGATGATGTCCTGGGCGGCTTACCGTGCAGGCCTTGCCATGAACCGTGCCGGTCTCGGCTATGTGCACGGCATCGCTCACAACTTCGGCGCCTACTACCACACGCCACATGGCTGGGCGAACGCCATCGTCCTGCCCTACGTGCTCGAATATTCCAGGCCAGTCAGCGCCCCGCGCCTGGCTGATCTCGCAAGGGCGAGCGGGCTGGAGAAGGGCGGTGAGAGTACCGCGCAACTGGCCGACAAGTTCATCGCGCATGTCCGCAAGCTGAAGGCCGACTTTGGCATTCCCGAAGGACTGAAAGAGCTGCGCCCTGAAGACATTCCCGGTATTGCCGAAGCGGCGCTCCAGGAAGCTCACATGAGCTATGCCGTGCCCCGGTATATGGATCAGACTGCTTGCGAGGCGCTGGTGCGGAAAATGCTGGTTTGAGAAAGATGTAGCGCAGGGAGCGGTTCACCCCGTCCAAGCTGCTTGTGACGATGGCCGAGCGGGGCGAGACCTTTCAGTAAAACCCGCTCTTGACGTAGTAAACAACCCCCCGTACCCGCGGGGGCTTACAAGTGCAGTCTGCATGTAGCCTGCGTATTTGTTTGCCGTTTTCAAATGAGCGGGGACTTAGGCGAAAGCCGGATAGTGTGTTCCGACGGGGTTGCTTCAGTTGTTTCTCTATGTAGGGGATTGCGCCGGCTGAGGGCTGCCTCTCATGCTACGTGGCCTTTCTTTCACGGCTGGTGCGCTGAGAGTTATTTATCACTGGCTTTTCCTATGTGTCTGGTTTTGGCGTAGCCTCAAGCTTTGGGCGTTACGCAGGAAAGGCCATGAAGAATCTGGATGAGCACAAGAAGATTGCCGTACTGATTGATGCAGACAATGCCCAGTACTCCAAGATACGGCATGTGATTGATGAGCTTTCTGCGCATGGCCATATCGTGGTCAAGCGGGCTTACGGTGATTGGTCAAGCGAGAACCTGAAAAACTGGAAGCAGGTGCTCAACGAGCTTTCGGTTCAGCCCATTCAGCAGTTTGCGTATACGACGGGCAAGAACTCCACCGATGCCTCCATGATCATTGATGCCATGGATTTGCTGTATTCTGATAAATACGATGCCTTTGCACTGGTTTCCAGTGACAGCGATTTTACCAAGCTGGCCTCGAGGCTGCGTGAGTCAGAGATTTTTGTCTTTGGTGTCGGTGAGAAGAAGACCCCGATTGCCTTCAGGAATGCTTGCGATGACTTCATTCTGACCGAGAACCTTGGCGTTTCTGTTTCTGAGGCTCCTCCCGCACCCGAGGCGTTGAGCAGTGCTGAAAAGAAAGAGCTGGTCTCTCTTTTCACAAAGGCATGGGATCAATACAAGGACGAAGAAGGCTGGGCCAATATTGCTCCTGCCGGAAATTTCGTAAAACGCCTCAAGCCGGACTTCGATCCCCGGACCTATGGCGGGAAAAAGCTAACAGACATCATTGAGAAGCTCGGTAAGTCCTTTGAGCTCAAGAAAGAGGGTGGCGCGCGCTTTTATAAGCCCAAGAAGCCCTGAATAAGCATTTCCTAAATCAAGCCTTTTTCAAGGCTTTGTTTAAAGTGAGTGGGGCTTGTAGGTTGGGCTGTAAAGCCCAACGCTGATTCCCGTTAATTGAGGCCTCCTGTTGGGCTTCCTGCGTCAGCCCAACCTACAAAAGCCATATCGGTTTTTCTTCACCTATGGCCCAAGTGGAATTAAAAGAACGGAAGGTAGTCGCGAGTCGCCGCACGGCGCGAGCATGACCACGCTGCCTTGGCGATGGGAACAAAAAGTCATCATGCGCAAGTGCCCCGCAGGGGGCGCCTTTCTTTGCTTACTTTCTTTTGCGACAAAAGAAAGTGAGGCCCGCACGCAGGGCGCACCGCTCTGATAAATAAACAACAGAAGCAACCCGGTCGGAGCCCCTCACCATAAAGCGAGACAAAGCATAAATCCCCGCACTCCCGGGCCAGCCTCAAACAAATGCCCAGCCCGCGCAAAACCCCGCCAGCACAATGACATCGCGCCCTTGAAATCACAGCAAACCCATTGCACATCAAACCATGCAATGTGACCCTGAACGCCAGCCGCTATCGCCAGAAAAAACATGCCCACCACCATCCCCCTGCTGGACCAGGTCCGCGCCTGCACCCTCTGCGCAGAGCACCTGCCCCTCGGGCCGCGCCCCGTCCTCCAGTTCCATCCGCAGGCCCGCATCCTTATCGCCAGCCAGGCTCCCGGCCGCAATGTGCATGCTTCCGGCATCCCCTTTGAAGATGCCAGCGGCGATCGCCTGCGCGACTGGCTGGGGCTGTCCCGCGAAGAATTTTACGACGCGACGAATATCGCGATCCTGCCCATGGGATTCTGCTATCCCGGCAAGGCCGCTTCTGGTGATCTGCCACCGCGCAAGGAGTGTGCACCGGCCTGGCGCTCGCAACTGCTGGCGCAAATGACAGGGCTGGAGCTGGTGCTGGCCATCGGTGCCTATGCACAGGCCTGGCATTTGCCGAAGGCACGCGGTTCGCTGACCGAACGCGTGCGCAACTGGCAGGAATACGGCCCGCGCATCATGCCCTTGCCGCATCCGAGTCCGCTCAATAATGTCTGGTTGGCAAAAAATCCCTGGTTTGCAGAAAGCGTATTGCCGCCGTTGCGTGCGCGCGTGGCGGCCGTACTGGGGAAATAAGGAAAGGGTTTGAACAGGTAGAAAAAAGGGCGCTTGCCGCGCCCTGTAGAATCATTCCTTGTGAAAGAAGCAGAGTGTTTTAATCCTCATTCATCCCGTGTGCGCACTTCCAGCAATTCAATCTCGAAAAAAAGATCCGAGTTCGGCGGAATGCCGTTGACGGTGCGCTCGCCATAGCCCAGATGCGCCGGCACAAACAGCTTGCGCCGGCCTCCCACCCGCATGCCCATCAAGCCGGTATCCCAGCCCTTGATCACGCGCCCGGTGCCGATCACGCATTCAAAGGGCCGGCCCTTGCGATGTGAAGAGTCAAACTCCGTACCGTCTGCCAGCGTGCCGGTGTAGTGCGTCAGGATGAGCGCGCCTTTCACGCACTCCCGACCGTCGCCCACTTCGATATCTTCAACCTGCAGTTCTGTGCTCATGACACCCGTCTCCTGATGCGGATGACGTATTGTCAGGCACGTTTCCTTTTCAGCAAACCGTCATCCAGAATCTGCTGGAAATGCTCGCCAAACGTTTCTTCCACCGGACGGTATTTGATGCCCAGCCCGACACTGCGCTGGTGATCAAACTGCACGGTGTAACCCACATTGCGCGTGATGAAATCGCGTGTGACCGGGCCCGTGATCGGCACTACCAGCCATACCACGGCCTTCGGCACCTTCATGCGCGGAAAGGGGTAACGGCTGCCGTAACGTGCGCGCAGAATGCTCGCGATTTTCAGCATCGACAGTGTTTTTGCACAGAGAATGTAACGGCCGTTGGCGCTGGGCGTGAAACCGGCCAGTACATGCGCGCGCGACTTCACGCACGTCCACGACACCGTAACCAAGATCAGGCACACCGGTGCGCAGGCGGCCGTCACCCATCTGTACCAGCGTGTCGATGCTGGCGGACTGGCTGGCGGGCGTGAGCGAAGGACCGTAGACCATGGCCGGATTGATGGTGACCAGATCCCAGCGGCTCTGGCCCTGCTGCATTTTCCAGGCTTCGCGTTCGGCCGCGACCTTGGAATACTGGTAGGGATTGTGGTTGACGCTGCTGGTGGTGTTCCAGTCGCTTTCATCAAAACGTCCGCTGGCTTTGCGGCGGATTTCATTATTGTCGCCAAAAACGGAGGCGACGCTGCTGGTCAGCACCACGCACCGGACCGATTCGGTGCGCTGCACGGCTTCCAGCACATTGCGCGTGCCTTCCACGGCAGGGCGTACCAGCGCTTCGTGCGCGTCGGTAAAACCTTCGAGCACGGAAGGAGAGGCCGTGTGCATGACCAGCGAGCAGCCCTGCATGGCTTCATCAAAGCTGCCGGGCGTGAGCAGGTCTGCCTTGAAGAGGGTGAGCGTGCCTTTTGTGCCTTCGGCGAGAGTTTGCAGGTGCGTGGCTTTGGCCGGATTGCGCACGGTGGCATGTACCGTGTGGCCTTCATCGAGCAGGTATTTCACCAGCCAGCTGGCGATGTAGCCGGAGGCACCGGTAACGAGAATCGTGGTGGGGCAGGCAGATGCAGGCATGTCACGGCTCCGTGTGGAAAAGTGGCCCAGTATGCCCTCTTGCTACAGCGTGACAGTAGCCCCGCTGGCGACGCTCTCCGGCGGCAGAGTCAATGCCGCAAGCGGCCTTCGAAAAGGCAGGCGCCGGCACGGGCCCAATCCTGCTATTTTCCGTAAAAAAAAGAGAAGATGGTAAAAGGGGAACATGGTGCTGGTATACGGATTGGCGGCCTGGGCGGGTGTATTGCTGCTGTGTCATGTGCTCTGGGGCTGGGTGCCGGTGCTGGATTCGGCAAATCTGGCGTTTCATGAAGCCGGCCATCCGCTCTTCGGCCTGATTTACAGCGGCCTCATGGTGTATGGCGGCACGCTGATGCAACTGCTGATTCCTGCGGCCTGTGCGTTTGAATCCTTGCGCGAGCAGAAGCGCGGCGGTTTTTATGTTTGCGTGATCTGGCTGGCTGAAAACCTGCTCAATATTGCCTGCTACATGGCGGATGCCCGCGCACACGAACTGCCGCTGGTTGGTGGGCTGGACCCCGATCTCTATCATGACTGGAGCAATATCCTTGCGGACTGGGGGCTGCTGTCCTGGGACACCACGCTGGCTTTCTGCGTGCGGATCATCGCTGTCGTGATGATGCTGTGGGCTCTGTGGCAGGCCTGGCAGTGGCAGCGGGAAACGTAGTGACTGCTTCCGGACATGACCACCATAAAAAAACGCCACGTGAAGTGGCGTTTTTTTATGGTGGGGAAACTGCCTTAGAAGGTGAACAGTGCACCACCCGACCAGGCATTGACGTCATCCTTGCCGCCGCTGACATCCGTGATGTCACTGTAAATCTGGTATTCCGCACGCAGTGCAAAATTGTCCGTCAGGTTAAGGCGGGCGCCGGCGCCATAGTAGGGACGCGTACTGTTGTGATCGCTGGCAACGGGAACACCCTGCACAAAGCCGCTGTTCTCGACGTCATAGCGTGCAGCACCGACACGGGCGAACAGGCCAAAACGTTCACCGAGAGGCACGGTGCCGACCAGGCTGGCCGTAATCGCGCTGGCTTCCTGCGATGCATGACCCTGGTTGTCGCTGGAATCGAAGAGTGTACCAAAGCTGGTGTAACCCACTTCAGCGCCTACATACGGGTTGAACTGGTAACCGATATTACCGCGTACCGTGGTATCGGAGCTTTCGCAATTGGTCACGTTGTCACATACTTTTTCCGCTTCGGCCTTACCGCCATCGATACCGATCTGGAAGCCGCGGCCGGGTTCGGCGCTGACGTTGCCGGCAAAGCCGATGCCGGCCAAGGCCAGGCACAAGGTAGTCAGCTTGATGGCCTTGTTCTGCATTTTAGGTGCGTTTATGGTCTGCATGATTAAGTTCCTTCCTTTGATTGAAATTGGCAAGGAGACAAGCCTGTTGAAACAAGCGTTTTCTCATTGCGAGTTTCTTCTGCACGACATCGAACAGAGTGAAATCACTCTAGCGACTGATCCGGCACGTCTTTGAGCAATAAGATGGGCATTTCTGTGTGTGTTATTGGAAAAATTCCGGCGCATGTGGGTTTTACGTTAAGTTTTGCAGGCGAATGCCGCTTCTTTTTCCGGTATGTATACGGATGTATCAGGACCTCATGTGTCATGCCCTGATATGGATGGTTGATCTTCTGCGCAAGAATCGGGTGGCACCCTGATGCGGCCTGTTTATGATGGTGCCATGAATGCCATGACCGATATTTCTGCTGATCCCCTTGAACGGGCCGAGGCCTACCAGACCATTGCAGCCGCACTGGACTGGTTGCAGACCCATGCCGATGTGCAGCCCGGCCTTGCCGAGCTGTCGGCGCGGGTGGGCCTGTCTGAATTTCATCTGCAAAGACTTTTTGCGCGCTGGGCGGGAGTCAGTCCCAAACGTTTTCTTCAGCATCTTTCCCGTGAGCGTGCTCGTGCCGCCTTGCTGGCGGGTGAGGACATGCTGGGTGCCAGCATGGCAGCGGGCTTGTCGGGGCCTGGCCGCCTCCATGACCTGATCGTGAGTTGCGAGACCGCTACGCCGGGTGAATTGAAAAGTGGCGGGGCCGGTTTATCCATTGTCTGGGGCGTGGTACCCACGCCGTTTGGCCCGGCGCTGATCGCAGAAAGTCCGCGCGGCCTGGTGAAGCTGGCCTTTGCCAGTGGTGACGAAGACCTGCTGATTGCCGAGTTGATGCGTGATTGGCCGGCAGCAGATTTTTCCCGCGATGAACGCAGGGCCGCAGTATTGGCGGCGCGGATTTTTTCTTCGTACCGGCAGCCTGAGCCCGTGCACCTGTTTGTCAAAGGCACACAGTTCCAGCTCAAGGTCTGGGAAGCGTTATTGCGGGTACCGGAAGGGCGTCTGACCAGTTACGGTGACATTGCGACCGCCATTGGTCATCCCCGCGCCAGCCGCGCCGTGGGCACGGCGGTAGGCAGCAACCCGGTGGCGCTGCTGATTCCCTGTCATCGCGTGATTCGTCGCAGCGGTGTGCTTGGCCACTATCGCTGGGGCGATACGCGCAAGCAGATGCTGGTGGGGCTGGAGCTAGCCGCGCAAACAGGGTCACCCGTGCTCTGACCGTCTTTGTAATCCGCCTGTTGCAGTCGTGTATCTCCGCGTTTTCTGCGTCAACCCTTGCCGTTCTGCTTCGTTCTTACAGGTAGCG